>Ga0228535_1002954_pt1 | contig 13975 bp, 11 predicted proteins | sample SJ1metagenome_FD_168457 | JGI IMG/M metagenome (GOLD analysis project Ga0228535, IMG submission 168457) | Enriched culture of PCE-dechlorinating microbial communities from Ithaca, New York, USA - SJ1 | ecosystem: Engineered > Modeled > Simulated communities (microbial... > Unclassified | place... | reverse complement strand
GCATTAGCATCTTTCCAACCGGATACTCCCTCTACCGACCATTCATTACTTTTAGGTAGTTTTGTCCAGATGAGAAAATCTCCTGTACCATCCAGATCTTCATCCACTTCAATACCAAAACCCATTGGTTCGAATGTTGAGAGGGATGGGTCTTCCTGTACTCGTATGATGGCGTAAATAAACTGGTCATCTTTATTGCGAACCATATTTGCTTCAATGATGTCTATGTATGGAATGTATTTCATATCCTGATCAAAAGGACGCTCGAATTTTCCCAGCAGAAATTCGTCACCACCATAGGCTTCCCTCTTGTCTGCGCTGCGGATGGAATCCTGATCGTACATCACCTGGGGTTTATCCGATGGCAGTGATGAGATGGGAATGATTTCATGTGTAATCGGATTGGGTGATGCTTCGGTAACTGGTTCAGTTGTGGGTGGAGGTAGAGTAGATTCCACCGCTTCAGACGTTGGTGGTTCTTCTACGACTATTGGGGTATCCACTGGCGGCGGAGCTACGACCTCGGGAATGGGGGTTTCACCTGTGACAGGAATGATATCCTGACCTGAAAAACTGCACGCCAATGTGGTGATTAGAATCACAATGATGATGGCTGCGATTTTGGGAGTATCTTTCATTTCGCCCTCCTTATCAGGACTAGGGAACTCCACGGCATAAATCGCGAATTATTCAATTAATTTCATTATAGCGATAATTAGACATGAATAAAACAGGGAGGAAAAGCGAGATTGGTAAAGGGTGATCCAATTAAAAGCAAAGTGATCCACCAGGGACTTGAACCCTGAACCAACTGATTAAGAGTCAGCTGCTCTGCCATTGAGCTAGTGGACCATCGGGCAATCGAGTATTATACCCGAAAAGAAGGGCGTGTCAACCAGCCTTCCACATACCCTAAAGAAATTCTTATTCTTGCCTATAATATCAGTATGAGCGTACAAGGAGTATCAAATGACCAGGTAGTGCAATTGCTGCAGAGCATGGAGCAGCGACGAAATATCTCGCAGCAAATTGCAATCTCGGTCATAAAGCAAAACCAGGAAATGCAAAAAAGCCAGGCTGCTGCACTGGTAAAAATGATTCACCAGAGCACGCCTGAGGGCACTGGCAGCATTATCAATTTGCTCGCATAAAGCAACCGCCGGGCTAAACCCCGGCGGTTTTTCTTTTTTTAATTAATCCCAACCACTCCAACCCGGGCAATTAAAACGTTCCCCATCGAACAGAATATACTTTTGATATGTAGAGGTATCTTCAAACAACGGGTAAGTTGTATTCAAGTCTTCACGAATTGGGTTTACTGCCTGCCAGGCTGCAGTTTCACCAAAATGGTACGAACCCCAGAAAGATCCTGCTTTGTCTTGTCGGGTAGCCTCTTCGACAGGGGTATTCCAATCTACCCAGCATTGCAATGCTGAACCAATCTGAGGACTTATCTCTGTGTTCCCCTGGTAGGCATCCACCATGAAAGGAATAATATCCTCTGATAGAGTCGCCAGGTACTCAGAGTCCAATTCTGATCCACTTAAGGCGCGTTCTGTATTGCCAGATGCGATGTGGTAATCGACATTGATCACATTAACGGAAGTAACAAATCCAATGGCTGCCAGAAAACAGGCTAAGGCAAAGTATCTCTCTTTGTGAATAAACTCTAGAACTGCAGTTGCCAATAACAGAATTGCCAACCAGATCATAAACAATTCAGAGAAAACCCGGATTCGAGTAAAACCGTACACATCCTTATACATGCTTAATCTCTGGAACGCCGAAATCAGGATTACCACAACTAATGCTACAGTCCCGATACTTAACCCTGAAAATATATTCATCTGAGTCTTCGTGGTCCTGCGTGTGATAGCGCTCATCAGTTGGAGAAGCATCAGGGAGATGAAAGCAACAACCAGCAATTCAGTGAATCCTTTACGGGCATATTCCGCGTAAGTGTATCCATCTATGTTGATATTGGTTGAGCCGCCAAAAAGGTAATTGACCTGGGCTAGGACGAACGCTAAAAACAACGCATTTACAGATCCCAGGATAATGAACGCTTCTGTCCACCCAAGGAATGCCGGCATCCAGGGTTTATCGGTGCCCAGTAATTTGGTGTCATTACTTTGAGTAACCGAGTGAATGAATGCACCAGCGAGCATATACCCCAAGACCAGAATGTAAAACAGCCGGAAAAGATACTCAGGCAAATTATCAATCGCCAACAATTTAAGAAATTCCTGATAATGCCGATTGAACACCGGGTCTCCAGCTGCAAGAAGTGAAGCAAGAACGAGAACTACCGGGATAGCCAGAAGAATACCACGCAGGATAGCCCAGCCATTGCCAGACTGGTGGCTTTGAGGTGCGGGTTCGCTGCCATCTTCTTCTTGTGTTTTTTTCCTCCCGTTAATCCATGCCACCAGAACACCAGATAAAGCTGAAAACACCATATGGAGTGATTTAACGACATAATCGCTGAAGCTGTACATCCACCAACGCCCACCTGTAGCTGTAATTCCGATAATAACCAACAACAGAATGGTCATCATCACATTGAATGCCCGAGTAAGCCCTTCGGCACGATATGTAAACATCACCGAGAAAAAAAGAACCGGAGGCAATAACAGCCATGTGTTTAGAGCGATTGTTTTGCCTTCGCTTCGCAAGACAAGGTACCCCGCAATTAATGTAACCACTACAAAAATCGGGAAGGATATCCCGGGTGCTTTCTGCCAGAAAAGCTGGTCAAAACACCAGGCTACCAGTATGGAAATCCATACAATTATTGAAATTCTTTTTACAGTCATTGCAATCCTCGTATAATGAAATCTTAGAGATGTTTTGCATCCCAATCCTCAAAAAGGATACTTGAAATACCAATTTACTACTACTATTCAAAGCACAATATCTACGCACCTGAGTGCTTGTTTGGTCGGATCTGATTTCAGATGATATGATTTCAACAGGAAAAATATGAAACTGCTGATAGTCGAAGATAACGAGTCTTTACGGAACGCCCTTAAGGAGGGTTTTAGCATCCTGGAAGGGATGGATGTGATTGGTTCCTGTAAGAGTGGTGAAGAAGCAATTGAAAATTGCCTGGAGCAGCTTCCGGATGTAATTCTTATGGATCTTCAGCTTGCGGGAGCCATGAATGGTATTCAGGCAGCCATAGCCATCCGCAAAGAATACCCTCGATTGCCGGTTGTTTTTTATTCTATCCAGGATGAAGACGTATTCTACCGGGATTTCCAACGAAGTGGCATATTAAGTCATTACGCTTATGTGCGTAAGAGTAACTATTTATTACCTGTTCAATTAAAACCCATTCTGCACGATGCAATCCACGGAAGAAGTTTTATCGATCCGGATATTGAACAACGTGTTCAAGAAGTGCGGTTTAAAGATGAACAATCTCCCATGGCAGTATTAGAGCCGAATGAACAGATTGTAGCGAAAATGATTGCGCAGGGTTATACGAATGAGCAGATTGCAGAAAAGCTGGGATTCCGCGAAAAGCGGACCATCAGCCGGACAAACGGGCAGATTTATGCTGCCTGGGGCTTGGACGCGACCACTACCGATGAAAAGGTTGCCCGAACAAGAGCTGCCCTTATCGTAAACTGCGGTCGGATGTTGGAATGGTCCGAAAGCGGGGAACCATTTTTCCGAAACGAGAATGGCGATCTTATACCGTGGGGTGGAAGTGAGCGGTAATTTCTGGCTTGACAGCCTGATACTGGCATTATCGGTCTTTAACATCCTGATGATGCTGTGGTTGGGATGTATGATTCTATTGAATGCCGAAAACCGCAGTTGGGGGGTTTGGGCAGCTGCCAGCGGTTTATTTGCAGGTGCGGTATTTTTTATCAGCCATGCTGCCATAATCGGACAAAATATTGAAATGTTCAACGCCGGGGTTAACCTGTGGTGGCATATTGGCTGGGCACCGATAATTGCCACACCCTATGTGTGGTATATCGTGATGTTGTGGTTTTCTGGTTATTGGGATGGAAAAGCTTCAAACCTGCATAACCGGCATCGCTACTGGATGCGGTTAACGTTTTTTTATGCGTTACTGTTACTTGTTTTACTTGTATTTTTTAATCCACTGGGTAACTTAACTCAATCTGGCAGTATAGATCAATACAGTCGTAATACCAGTATTTCAAATACTTCTGTGCTCTTTCTTGCGTATCCGGTTTTTATTCTGCTATGCATAGGCCTATCTATGGATGCGTTGGCGCGACCTGCGCCTGCCAGGAGACGACAGGGTGAAAATGCACGGGAGCGAGCCCGACCCTGGTTAATTTCAGCCGGGATGTTGTTGCTCATCGCATCAGGTGGTGTTGGGTTTACCATTCAATGGCTCTGGCGAAATTTCCTAACTGACCTGACCCTGCCAGTTCTGTATGGAAATGTTGCACCGGTCCTGGCATGGATGGACCTGGGTTTATCGTTGTTAATTACTCTGGCTGTCGTTCTGGTTGGGCAGGCTGTGGTGAATTATGAGGTTTTCACCGGAAAGCCCCTACCGCGCAAGGGGTTCAGGCGACAATGGTACATCCAGTTATTCTTGTCAGGAGGTATTGCTCTGGCCGCGAGCCTGATTTTTCATTTGCATCTTCGCCAGATCTACCTCCTTATTGCATCTACACTCTGGACAGGAATCATTCTGGCGTGGGCTGGCTGGCGGTTTTCTGATGAACGCGAACGGACAATCCGGCAGCTGAGACCATTCCTGTTCAGCCAAAATCTATCAGAAATGATATTCAAGTCAACGGATCAAAAACAAAACCCGATGGAGCTTCAAACGCCATTTAATTCCCTGATCCGAGATTTACTTGGTCTGGATCAGGGTTTATTACGGGTTACCGATGGATTAACTCAATTCCTTCCAGCAAGTTTGGCGTTTCCTGAGAACCTGGATGAAAAATCGATACCCATCCCATCCATTATTGCAGATCCTCGGGAAAATCAGGTTTTCAGTGTTGATCCTGAAAAATATTGTGGATTTGAGTGGGCGATTCCTCTTTGGAGCCAGCGTGGTCGTGATGGGGTTTTATTGTTGGGGAAAAAATCTGATCAGAGTTTTATCACACAGGAAGAGATCGAAATAGCACGTAGTTCTGGTGAAAGAATGGTAGATATTATGATCACCACCGAGTTCGCTATTCAGCTTGTGAGCATGCAGCGGGAACAAAATACACAACACTATCTCATGGAACAGAAACCCCGCAGGATCATACACGATGAGATTCTCCCCAGACTGCATACCATCCTTCTTTCTTTAAGCAGCCAACCCGGAGAAGGGGTGCGTGATTCAATCAGTCAACTTTCGCAGGTTCACAAAGATCTCTCTCAGTTAATTCGTGAGATGCCAGGTACTCCACCTGGAAGATCATTGCAGGTGGGGTTGATTCCCAGTTTAAAGGAATTTATCGAGCACGATCTATCAGATGCATTTCTAAAGATCGAATGGGTTGAAGAAGAGGCATTTGATAAAGCATTGGTAAAACTTACCGACATCGCCCGCGAGGTCCTTGATTATGCACTACGGGAGGTGATCCGTAACGCAGCAAAATACGCTCACCCTATGGACGGCAAAAAGCCTACACTGAAGCTGGAATTCAGCAAAACACCTGTGCTAAGGATTACGATACAGGATGATGGTGGAGGATTCAACCCTGGTGATCTAACCCAGGCTAACCATGGGCAGGGATTACGCATCCATAGCTTGATGGTGGCAATCATCGGCGGGTCTATGGTGGTAGAATCTCAACCCGATACCGGCACCAGGGTCACCATAAAAATATAGTCAACCGTATCCCGCATGAACGGATAACATAATCATGCTCAGGACATTTATAGTACAATCAGCCCTATGGATTTCAACGAGCATTCAAAACTAATTCCCATGTCATCTCCGGATCTCTCGCAGATCGAAATCGATGCTGTGGCAAGCGTGATGAAGACCACAAGCTTGAGTATGGGCTCTCATATTCTGGCTTTTGAAGAGGCGGTAAAAGCATATACCGGAGCACGGTATGCTATTGGGGTGAATTCAGGAACTGCCGGTTTGCATCTGTGCATTCGAGCGGTAGATATTCAACCAGGAGATCTGGTAATAACCACTCCGTTTTCATTCGTGGCATCCACCAATGTAATCCTGTTTGAAAAAGGTATCCCCGTTTTTGTGGATGTGGATCCATTAACCGGTAATATTGATATCGACCAATTGGATCAGGTAATTAAAGATATTACCTCTGGCAATCCATCTGCGAAAAACTTTCTTCCCCGACGGGGTGCCGAAAATGTTCGAAACCTCAAGGCAATTCTACCGATTGATGTTTTTGGGCAGCCAGCTGATCTTGACCCGATCCGTACACTGGCAGATCAATACCAGTTGAAAGTTATTGAAGATTCATGTGAAGCTCTCGGGTCGGAATATAAAGGCAAGAAAGCTGGACGGCTTGGTGATTATGGCGTTTTTGGTTTTTATCCCAACAAGCAAATAACCACCGGCGAAGGCGGCATGATTATCACTGATGACGAGCAAGCTGCAAAGTATATGATGGCGCTTCGTAACCAAGGGAGGGCTCCAGGTGATACCTGGTTGTCTCACACATACCTCGGGTACAACTATCGATTGGATGAATTGAGCGCGGCGCTGGGAACTGCACAGATGAAGCGGATAGATCATATCATGATGACCCGGCAGCAGGTAGCTGACTGGTATTTATCACGTTTGTCAGAAATCCCGGGGATCGAAATCCCCACGCTTGAACCAACCACCACGCGCAGCTCGTGGTTTGTTTATGTAGTCCGCATCCCCAGAGGTATGGACCGTAAAGCGCTTGCAGAAAAATTATTAACTATGGGCGTGCCGGTTCGACCATATTTTCTTCCCATTCACCTTCAGCCCTATATGGTGGAACAATTTGGTTATCAACCGGGAGATTTTCCTGTTACTGAAGACCTCGGAGAACGAGGTTTGGCTTTACCCTTCTCAGGTGTGATGTCAGAAGATATGTTAGATAGAGTCTGCCAATCACTCCAAGTAGCCATTCAACATATCAGGTAAAATGTCTACACAGGATATTCCCCGTCGATTCACACCATTTACCCAGCGGGGAAATCTGGTATTAGGTGGATTGACTGTAGCGTTCGTTGCGATCGCAATTGTACTCTTCTGGTTGTCCTCCACCACCGATGTTGCCTGGCAGTTCAGCTTTTACCTGATTGCCGGAATTTTTGCATGTTTTCCACTCCCCATGCTCTCTTATAGACTCTTAGCGCTCAATCGATCTAGCTATACTATGGATCGCAATACCATTGTTCTTCATTGGGGATTACGCACTGAATTGTTGCCAATAAATCAAGTTGAGTGGATCCGCCCGGTTGCTGATCTGGCTTCTGATTTACCCCTGCCAAATCTTCCTCTTCCTGGCGCACTTATTGGGACTAAAACGATAGATGGTCTAGGTAAAGTTGAATTCATGGCTGATTCCATTGAAAATGCATTACTCATAGCCATGCCTGAATCAATTTTCGTGATATCTCCATCTGACCATCGTGGTTTTCAAGCTTTATTTCACCGCTTCATTGAAATGGGCAGCCTGGAATCTGTTCAGGCAGAGTCCGTATTGCCCTCCTTTATTCTTGGGAAGGTATGGGATGATAGCCTAGCCAGGGCGTTAATAATTTCGAGCTTTATTCTCGAATTGATTTTGGTAAGTTGGGTTATCCTTCTGGTAACTTCAAAGCCCCTTGTATTGTTTGGGAATCCATTGGATTATGGGAACCAGCCAGTACCGGCAATCCGATTGGCTGTATTTCCGATATTGGGTGCGTTTATATTCTTAATGGATCTGATTGGTGGATCATTTTTTTTCCGTGCAAAAGCCCAATTGTATGCATCTTATCTTTTATGGGGGGGAAGTGTATTTACCCAGATCTTGCTAATTATCTCTCTCGCTAGGATAGCCTTGATATCATGAACCTGCCTCCATTACTGAACATCATTATCGGAGCGATCCTGGGTACTGGCATTGCAATTGTGGCGTATAAATTTCACACATTGAGTTTATCCGGCGCAATCGCAGCGGCTATCCTGGGTTCTGTCATCTTTGGACTGGGTGGTTTTGCTCATTCAGTTGTTCTACTGGCATTTTTTATCTCTTCCTCAGCACTTTCACGGTTGTTTAAGAAGCAAAAGAGGGCGCTGGATGAAAAACATGCCAAAGGAAACCGTCGTGATGCCGGACAGGTTCTCGCAAATGGAGGTGTATCTGGCATGATTGTTCTCATCCAGACTATATTTCCCGATCAAGATTTCTGGTGGTACGCATACTGCGCCAGCCTGGCAGCAGCTAATGCAGATACATGGGCTTCTGAATTAGGGGTATTATCGAAGACCAGGCCGAGAATTATCACAACCTGGCAACAAGTTGAAATGGGCACTTCAGGCGGTGTGACCCTTTTCGGTACAATGGCAGCATTGGGTGGAGCAGCCTTTATTACTGTTATCGGATGGATGGTCAAGCCAGAGCCCTGGAGTTACCTGGTTGGGATCTCTCTGCTGGGATTATTCGGTGCGATGGTCGATTCCATTCTTGGAGCAACCATTCAAGCCGTTTATACATGTCCTCATTGCCAGAAAGAAACAGAGCGTCATCCAACTCATAGTTGTGGTTCCCCTACCCGTTTGAAACGGGGATTAAATTGGTTAAATAATGATTGGGTAAATGGATTTTGTACATTATCACCTGTAGTGGTGGTATATGTTGTATCAATTTTGTAAAGACTTCACAATGAATGCTTAACGCCAGCGTAATTTATTATTCCATTTCTGGGTTGACGACCCTCTTTTTTATGATGGTTTTTAGTTCCAACATGGTTTACCAGTTGAAATAGCCGGGCTTGATCCTCTGCAGTTGGTGCTGATAGGAACTACACTTGAAATATCTGTTCTTCTATTTGAAGTACCAACAGGGCTTGTTGCAGATCTCTATACCCGAAAAGGTTCGATAATTATTGGTACGATATTGATAGGATCCGGCTTTCTTATCGAAGGCAGCTTCCCATCATTTTTACCCATCCTTATATTCCAAATCGTTTGGGGTGTTGGATACACATTTACCAGCGGAGCTCTGATCGCTTGGATCACGGACGAAATTGGTCAAGTAGCAGTATCAGATGTATTATTGCGAGGAAACCAGTTGGAAGAAATTAGCGGAATCGTGGGCACTCTGGCTGGCATTGGAATGGCGAGTATCCGATTGAATTTTCCACTAGTGTTTGCGGCCATTGGATTTATTGTGCTTGGTATTTTCCTATTAAGAGCAATGCCCGAAACAGGTTTTTCGCCAGTTTCAACTGAAGAACGTCATTCTTGGCTACATTGGGGAGAATCGTCAAAGCGGGAATAATCCTCTTACGAGCAAAAAAAATATTGATTTATCTCATTATCTTTACACTTTTTCTTGGATTGTACAGTGAAGGATTCGACCGACTCTGGACACCACATCTGTTGGAGGGGTTATCTTTTCCTCATTACTTCGGATTACAGCCTGTTGTTTGGTTTGGATTGATGACGGTGGTGGGGAGTATATTGACAATTGGAATGATGGAATTAATTCGACGTAGACTAGAACGGCAAGGTCCAAGAGCATTAATCCTCATATTAGTATTATCTACAACTTTGTTGAGTATTATGTTGATGGTTTTTGCCCTGGCGAAGAGTATCCCTCTTGTAGTAGTAATTTGGTTGATTATTTATACGTTGCGGCGAGTGATTAATCCGATTTATACAATTTGGTTTAATGAACGAATATCGTCCAATATTCGTGCAACAATATTGTCTTTCAGTGAACAGGTGGACGCATTTGGACAGATACTGGGTGGACCTCCTGTGGGTTTCATAGGTAGGATGAGAGGAATATCCAGTGGATTGATAGCCTCTTCAGTTTTACTTATACCCGCGATCCTAGTATTACTACCGTTAATGAGAAAAAAATACATCAACCTTCTAGAAGAGAATGAATTTTAGTTAAATAGTTGTGATTATTTAATACTATCCGCCTATCTCACTCATTGATCGATTAATCGGCACACTGCCATCAGCAAGACCATGCCCCCAAGGTTTTTCCCAAATATTTTCTACGATTAATCTCCGTAAGTATTCATCTGTTGCTCCAGCACGAAGTGGAGTAAGTAAATCTACTTCGTCTTCACGCAGTAGACAGAGACGAAGCTTGCCATCTGAGGTGAGCCGGGTTCTTGTGCAGAGTGAACAAAAGGGAGCACTTACAGATGAAATAAATCCAAGGGTACCCTGAGAATTTGGGATTTTATAAACCATTGCCTCACCATCGAGTTTTCCATCATTAACGGGGAGGAGTCTTCCAAACTCAATTTCAATTCGTTCCATCACTTCATGAGAGGTGACCACCTGGTTTAACTGAAACTCTGTCGCTCCCCCGAAAGGCATCATCTCAATAAATCGGATATACCAGGGATAATCCAGCGTCATTGCTGCCATATCCAATAGATTCTCATCATTGTGACCACGAACAATGACCGCATTGAGTTTAACAGGGGTTAAGCCAGCTTTCTCAGCAGCGAGGATGCCTTTCCAGACTTTCTGGTGGGCATCGCGCCGGGCAATCCGGTTAAATTCATAAGGGTCATTTGAATCAAGACTAATATTTACTCTTTGAAGTCCGGCAGCCTTCAATGGTTCTGCAAGTTCCTGCAATAAAACTCCATTTGTTGTCATTGTAACAGAATGGATTCCTGGTGTATGAGCCAATCCTGCAACAATAGAGACCAGCTCAGGATGAATGGTTGGCTCACCGCCTGTCAAACGAATTTTATCTACACCAAGGCTAACAAAGATACTGGCGAGTCTAAAAATTTCCTCTTTCCTAATAAGCTCGGTTTGAGGACGAAACGTAACCTCTTCTGGCATGCAGTATACACACCTGAGGTTGCAGCGATCCGTCAGGCTGATGCGGAGGTAATGAATATTTCGGGCAAATTTATCGAGGGGCATAACGGTTACAATAATTGCATCCATGATGATCTCATGGACTAGCCTATGTATTTTACCTTAGAAGTTCAGTACGTTGGAATAATCATATAGCGAGTATGCTATAATCCAACAAAATTCCATTATGTGATGCTGAAGTAATGAATATATTAATCACTGGAGCAGCAGGTTTCTTGGGGTCAGCACTGGCTAATCGGTTGGTGCAGGAAGGTCATTCTGTCCATGGTTTGGATGACTGCTCTTCTGGTGACCCTGCTAAGCTTGCTCCGGAAATTTATTTGACCCGGGGTGATATTAATGATCGGCCCAAACTCTGGTCTGTTCTGCAAGGTGTTGATGTGGTCTACCATCTTGCAGCCCGGGTATCAGTGCCAGAATCGATCCTATATCCACGTGATTACAATATAACCAACGTTGGTGGAACTGTCACATTAATGGAAGCTATCCGAGATGTGGGTATACGTCGAATTGTTTTTGCTTCATCAGGCGCTGTTTATGGTGATCAGAAGAACCAGGCTTGCCGGGAAGATGCTGACTTAAAACCACGCTCTCCATATGCTGTCTCAAAACTGGCAGCAGAGTACTACGTAAGAACTATAAGTGCCTTTACAAATACTGAAGCGGTGGTTTTGCGGATATTTAACGCGTATGGACCCGGTCAGAATATCCCGCCGGTTCATGCGCCGGTCATTCCTACTTTTCTCCGGCAGGCAATCCGGAACGGCACGATGGTAATTAATGGCGACGGCTCACAAACCAGAGACTATGTGTATGTTGATGATGTAATTAGTGCAATGGTTGCAGCAGCAACAGCGCCCAAGATCAATAACATGGTCATTAACGTCGGCAGCGGGCAGGCCATCAGTGTTAAGGATCTTGCAAAAAAAGTACAGGAGGTTACTGGTGTAAAGACCCAGATCGTAAGCAATCCCCGTACAGAAAGTGGTATCTCCTATTTGCGGGCAGATGTTACTTTGGCAGGAAAAAAATTAAACTATAAACCTTCTATCAATCTGGAAACCGGTTTGCGTTTGACACTCGAACGGGATCCACATTTTAAAGTCAGTGAAAACCTGGATATTGAACGACGCCGCTGATTTTCTCAAAACCCCACCGTTGTCACCACATTTTTATCAAGACACCGCCATGCATACTGCCCGTAATATGCTTGGAAAAGTTTTATTGCGTCAATTCTCACAGGGAATTGCTGCTGGAATAATTTATGAAACAGAAGCTTATCAGGGAGAAGATGATCTTGGCTGCCATGCAAAAGCTGGCAGGACCCCACGCACTTCGGTAATGTACGGCCCACCCGGACACGCTTATGTTTATTTCACTTATGGAATGCACTGGATGATGAATGTCGTAGCAGATCATGTAGATACACCTGCTGCGGTTCTTATACGTGCAGTACATCCAATTATCGGATTGGATTTACTGGATGTGCATCGTCCCCGCCCAAATAGATGGAATGCAAATCATCCTAGTCTCAGATGGACGGACGGCCCTGCTAAAATGTGCCAGGCGTTTCAGATTGATGCCAGATATAACGGCAAGAATATTTGCAGCAATCACACTGGTTTGTGGATTGCTGATGCTGGACTAAGATTTGAAGAAGATCAGGTAATGACCAGCCCGCGCGTTGGTCTGTTTTCTGTGCCTGAACCCTGGAAGAGTATTCCCTGGCGCTGGAGGATTGATCCAAAAAACATCTTTGGATGATAATAAATTAGGTGTCAAATTCCGGCCAAATCATGCTGATATATTTAAAATCTGCCTTAATTTCGCTTCGTCATAATCAATGAGGATTTGCCCATCGATATCAAATGTTGGGGTAATTAAGCTGCCACCGGTCCAGGCTCGTACCTGATCATCAGCTCCTGGAACGGCATACACGTCCACTTCAGTAAATTGAATATTGTACTGGTTGAATAGGATGCGTGCTCTCCGGCAGTCGGGGCACCAGCGGGTACAATACATCACCACCCCGCCATGTGGGAGAGTATCTGATTGTTGTGGTTTCTCAGGCTCCTTGTAGTCAGGGCGCAGTTTTCTAATTTCAGAAAACAGAACACGATTGTCTGGCTGTTCATCAATATTATGGATATCGATGTAGCGGATAATCCCGGCATCATCAATTACAAAAATTGCCCTTTCAGCATAGCCTTCGGCGCGTAGAACACCATATTTCTCGGCAACAGCGCCATGCGGATAAAAATCACTTAATATTGGATAACTGATTCCACCAAGAGTCTCTGTCCACGCTTTTAGAGAAGGAACACTATCAACACTTATACCCAGAACCTGGGTATTCAGTCCCGTGAACTTACTCAGCTCTGCTTCGTAAGACGGGATCTGAGCAGTTCATATGGGCGTCCAGGCGAGGGGGAAGAATGCAATTGCGACAGCTTTTCCGCGTAAGTCATTAAGCCTGACTGATGTGTCAAGGTGGCTGGGTAGTGAAAAATCAGGTGCGGGATCCCCAACACGTAAGTGAGTCATAAGATCATCCTCCATTCAGGAAACACATTTCCCAATTATAGCAAAACTGGTCCAATTACGCAGAATATCAAAAAGGCATTGAATTCACTCCATACGAACATCTGGAGGATTGTAGATTTATGGTATAAAAGAGAAGATGGCCGGCAAAAAGTACAGTAGCAATGATATTCTGATCTATGGTGGAGGTGGGCACGCCAAATCTGTAATTGATTTAATTCGCGCAAATGGCGCATACAATATTGGTGGAATTGTTGATGATGGATTGGAAGTATCTTCGCAGGTAATGGGGATACCGGTCCTTGGGGGCGGGGCCATTCTAGATTCTCTTGCCATGCAGGGATTGGAACTGGCGGTGAATGCGGTAGGCGGGATAGGAGCACCAGAGAAAAGGGTAGCAGTTTTTGATAAATT
>Ga0228535_1002953_pt1 | contig 13975 bp, 11 predicted proteins | sample SJ1metagenome_FD_168457 | JGI IMG/M metagenome (GOLD analysis project Ga0228535, IMG submission 168457) | Enriched culture of PCE-dechlorinating microbial communities from Ithaca, New York, USA - SJ1 | ecosystem: Engineered > Modeled > Simulated communities (microbial... > Unclassified | place... | reverse complement strand
TCCATGAGGTCCCGCAACTCATCCGGCTGGCCGCAGAGCTGAAGATCGAGGAGGTGATCCTGATCCAGATTGCCCTGGTGACCTCCGCCTGGCAGGACGAACAGAAGGCCTTTGCGGACAACCCCAATCCGGAATACGAGGCCTACCTGGCCGAAGGGGAACACCTGGCCAAGGCGGGAGGGATCCGCCTTACGCGGCCAGCCATGACACCCTGCGACGTGGCGGTCTGCTCCGAGAATCCTCTGCGCAATCTCTACATCTCGGTCCAGGGAGACCTCTCCCCCTGCGTATACCTCAACCCACCCATCTCCAAACCCTTCACCCACATCTTCCAGGGAGAAGCTTACCCCACCGAAAGGGTGACCCTCGGGAACGTCTTCAGGGAGGGGTTCGAAGCGATCTGGCAAAGTGAGGCCTATTCCGATTTCAGGAAGTGCTTTGCAAGGAGGAAAGAGCGGTTTCGAGATTTCGAGGGCCCGCTGATCGATCTGAGCCAGATGGAACGCGCGGCGGCCGCCCCCATCCCCGCCCCGCCCCTTCCCTGCCGACGGTGCTACAAAATCCTCGGCTTCTGACAGCGCTCCTTCAGAGTCGCCAGATCGCCTATGGACCTCGTACACGCCTACGGGTCGACGACGGCTGTCCGGTTCTTCCCCTCCCGCTTGGCCTGATGGAGGGCCTTGTCCGCCCTCGTCAGCAAGTCGCGGGGGGGCTCACCGTGTTTGTAGGAGGTCAGACCGACGCTCACCGAGGAGATCACCGACTTATCTCCTTCGGGACGAAAGACGATGGACTGGAAGTACAGACGGATGCGCTCGGCCACATGGAATCCTCCGGCGAGGTTCGTTCCCGGCAGCAGGACGATGAACTCTTCATCCCCGTACCGGAAGGGGGAGTCCGCCTCCCGGATATTCTCCCGAATCACCTCGCTGAGCCGCTGCAGGACCACATCCCCCATGGATTGGCTGTAGGCATCGTTGAATGCCCTGAAGTTGTCCACCTCCAGAAACAGCAGCGACAGGTCATGGCCGCTTTCCTTTGCCCGGGCAGTCTCCCTCGGCAGGCTCTCCTCGAGAAATCCCCGGTTGTAGAGGCCGGTAAGGCCATCGGTGATCGCCAGACGGCGATAGACCTGCCGGCCATCCCTCAGGGTGATGCGTTCCCGGTCCATGGCCCGCACCCGCTCGGTCAGGGACAGGCAGAGGAGCACGATCGCCGCAGCCGAGCCGACCTGGTTTCCGTACAGGGCCCAGAAGTCGACCGGCAGCCACCCCCAACTGCGGCCAATCCCGACGAAGTTCCCCAACAGAAGAGCGACCCAACCCACGGTAAACAGGCGCGAGGGCCTGAAACCGGAGAACCACCCCATGGCTGCCGTCAGGAGGACCACAACGATCGAAACCTGCGAAAGGGCCGACATCAGTTGCAGGGCCAGCGGATTGGGCGTCGCAAAGACACCCAGCATGAACAGGAACCCGGCCGTCCCGCAACCCTTGAGCGCCCGGCACAGGAAACGGTGGGGTGTGGAGCGCTTCATGAACTCCAGGACAAACAAAGTCATCCCAACCACGGCCAGGCCCATCGCGAAGGGCATCGCCTTGCCCTCCCACCAGGGAGAGCCCGGCCAGAAGTACTGATAGGCGATCCCGCTCATCGTGGCCTGAACGGCCACGGTGGGGAGGATCCACAACATGAAGAAGAGGTAGACCCGATCCCGGATGGAAAAGAAGAGCCACAGACTCAAGACGGCCATAGACAGGGCCAGGCCATAGTAGACCCCCATCAGGAGCAGGGCATGCTGCTCGGCGATCTGGAAGGCCTCGCGGGAAAGGATTGTCAGGGGAAGAGAGACGGGCCCGTCGGTCTGGATCCGCAGGAAGAACTCGCGCGTCTCTCCCGGCGGCAGATCGAGGGGAAAGACGAAGTCCCTGTGGACCAGAGGCCGCTCCGAAAAGGGTTTGCGGTCCCCGGTGCGCACTCCCCTGACAGGGCCCTTCAGGCCATTCCAGTAGAGGTCCACCTCATCCACGAGCGGATAGGCCAGATGCAGAAGCCACGCGTCCCCGCCCTGTCCGTCGTTGATCAGGGAAAACTTCATCCAGTATGCCGACCGGCTGTATCCGAAATGGATCTCTGCGTCGGTATCCGGGCTCGGGATAAACTTTTCCCGGACCTCCGGAGCCTGGACCTGTCCCAGCGACAGGGTTCTGCTGACGTCCTCATAGATCTGAAGGTACGGCCCCAGGGGATAGGAGGACCCGCCGGGTTCCAGCCGGAGGGCGGGGAGACTCTGGGCGAACACGGGAACGACGCTGCATAGGAGGGCCGCTGCCACAGGGATCGCCCTCGACAGCCAGACGCTGCGGCCCCTCTTCCCTACGGTCCGATTGTTAATCCGATCCCCCATGTTTGCCTCGTCTGCCGCCGCCAGCGCCGTTGCGCACCTGAGATCTCGATTTGGATGAGAAAAGTATAGGCAACGCCTCCGGCCTTGTCAACGCAAACTCCGCCGGAGGGATGGCGGACCCATGCACCCGGCCCGGTGCCTCCGGAAGACCTCGCATGTCCGGGCTGGGCTTCCGCGTTTTTTACCCGCCCAGGTAGAGTTTCTTCACCTGTTCGTTGTCGATGAGGCCGGCGCCGGTGTCTTCGATACAGGTGACGCCGAGATCGAGGACATAACCCCGATGGGCCGTGCTCAGGGCCTTGCGGGCGTTCTGTTCAACGATCAGGAAAGTGACGCCCCGTTTGGCATTGATCGTCAGGATCTGTTCATAGACCTCTTCGATCATCCTCGGCGCCAGGCCGATCGAGGGCTCGTCCATCAAGATCACCTTGGGTTGGATCATGTCAGCCCGGGCGAGGGCCAGAAGCTGCTTTTCCCCTCCGGAGAGGTTTCCCGCCTGGTCACGCAGCTTGTCCCTCAGGAGGGGATAGGCCTCCAAGACTTCGTCGATCGCCCGGCGCACCTCCCGTTCATTGTCCAGGGGAGTCCCTCCCATCTCCAGATTCTCCCGGACCGTGAGGGATGCAAAGACATTCCTTCCCTGGGGGACGAAGGCGATGCCGAAACGGACCTTCTCCTCCGGGGTGAGGTGCGTTACCTCCCGTCCATCCAAGAGGACTGCCCCTTTGCGCGGCATGATCAGACCGAAGAGCGACTTGAGGAGGGTCGACTTCCCGGATCCGTTCGGACCAATGATGCAGACGATCTCTCCCTGCCCGGCCCGTATCGAGGCTCCGTGGAGGACCTCGATCTTCCCGTAGCCGGCATAGATGTCCCTTCCTTCGATGCCGTTCATCCCAAATAGGCCTCGATGACCCGGGAATCGTTCTGGATCTCCCGGGGCGATCCTGCGGCGATCTTTTCCCCGTGATCGAGGACAAAGATCCGCTCGCAGAGCTCGACCACCACGTCCATGTTGTGTTCGATGATGAAGAAACTCTGTCCGCGCGCCCGCATCTTCAGGATCATGTCGATCATCGCCTGGATGAGGCGGGGATTGATCCCCGCCGTGGGTTCGTCCAGGAGGATCATCTGCGGCTCCGCCATGACGGCCCGGCCCAGTTCCAGAAGCTTCTGCTGGCCATAGGACAGGGTGCCGGCAAATTGCGCCTGGAGGTGAAGGATCCCCAGCATGTCCAGAAGTTCACAGGCCTTCTCCCAATGCGCCGCCTCCTCCCTGCGGACACGGGGAAAACGGAACAAGAGGGACCACAAGCGTTCCCCTGCCTGCCCCTGGGGGGCCAGAAGCATGTTGTCCATGACGGTCAGGCGGGGAAAGACACGGGAGAGCTGGAAGGTCCGGATCAGGCCCAGGCCCGCCAGGTGGTGAGGCATACGGCCGTCGATCCGTTGCCCCTGGAGGGTGATCTCGCCGCAGTCCGGACGGATCAGACCGGTGATGAGGTTGAAGAGCGTTGTCTTGCCGCTGCCGTTGGGACCGATCAGTCCGGCGATCTTGAGCCCCGCGAGGCTGAGGGAACAATCGGAAACCGCCCGCGTCCCCCCGAAGGATTTCGTAACGTTCTTAATCTCGATCAACGGTTCTCCCCCCTTTTTCCCGGATCAACCCTTCAGGCCGGAAGATCATCAGGATGACCAACAGCAGACCGAAGACCATCTGCTGCAGCGGTCCCAGGATGCCGCTCCATTCAGGGGGCAACCTCAGGAAGCGGACGGATTCCTGAAAAAAGATCAGGACCACCGCTCCGGCGACCGGTCCCCACAGGGTGCCCTTGCCACCCAGGACCACGATCAGGAGCACCAGGATCGTTTCGGTGAGGGTAAAATCCCCGGGGCTGATAAAGGTGATGAAATGGGCCCAGAGCACCCCGGCCAGTCCGGCGAAAGCGGAGCCGATCACGAAAGACCCCATCCGGTAGGCAAAGGGATTTTTGCCGAGGATGGCCGCCGCCGTCTCATCGTCCCGAACCGCCCTGAGGACCCGGCCGAAGGGGCTGAGTACCAGAAAGCCGATGACGAGAAACGTCAGGGCAGCCGCCCCCAGGCAGAGGAGAAGATATGCCGGAAGGGTGTCGAAACGCCAGGCAAGAATCTCTGGCCTGGGAATGCCGGGAAGCCCCATGGGGCCTTTCGTCCATTCCACCTGGTTCTGGAGGAACATGCGGACGATCTCTGCAAAGCCGAGGGTGGCGATCCCGAAATAGTCGCCCTGCAGTTTGAGCGCAGGAAGTCCGATGAGGAATCCGCCCACGCCGGCGCAGGCGATCCCGGCCACAAGGGCAAGGGAAAAGGACACGCCCTGGAGGGTCAGGAGGGCCGAGACATAGGCCCCTATGGCAAAAAAAGCGACATGGCCGAAATTGAACAGACCCGTATAGCCGATTTCGATGTTCAAGCTGATGGCGAAGATGCTGTAGATGGCGACGATCACGGCCAGGTGAAGGATAAGGTCCATCAGTCCGTCCTCCTGCCGACAACGATATAGGGCCGGGCCAGGAGGATGAGGACCATGATGACGAAAGCCACGGCATCCTTGTAGCCCGGGGAGATGAACAGGACGGCGACGTTTTCCGCCAGCCCGATGATGAGACCACCGATCAGGGCCCCCCAGAGGTTTCCCACGCCGCCGATGAGGGTCGCCGCAAAGGCCTTGATAAGATTGGCCACCCCCATCTCCGGGTGGAGATTGGTGTCCAAAGCCAGCAGGATCCCGCCTACCCCGGCCAGGAGCGATGAAACCAGCCAGGCCGAGAGGATGACTTTCTGTGCATAAATGCCGGAGATCCTGGACAGATCAAGATCATCGGCCAGGGCGCGCATGGACTTGCCCGTCCGGGACTTGAAGAAGAGCAGATAAACGCCGAAGATGCAAACGGGGGCGATGATGATAATGGCCAACTGCTGCGGGGTCAGAGTCATGCCAAGCCACCGGTACCCCTGCCGGATCTCGAATCCATAAGTCCTGACCTGGGCTCCCCAGAAGAGCTGGGCGGCATTGCGGAGGAAAAAAGACAGGCCGATGGCGGCGATGAGGAGAGTCAGACGGTTGGCCCTCCGCAGAGGCCGGAACACGGCAAAGTCCATTGCCGCCCCCAGGAGGGCCGTCATCGCCAGAGCCAGGGGCACGGCGGCCCAAAGGGGCAGGGCGAAGGGTTCCGCCATGGCCAGGTAAAGGAAATAGGCCCCCCACATGATCAGCTCGCCATGGGCAAAATTGACGAAGTTGAGGACCCCGTAAATCAGGGTCAGCCCCATGGCGAACAGGGCGTAAATGCTGCCCGCCAGGATCCCGTTGAGCAGAGTTTGCAGGTAGTAGGGGATCGAATCCATGTTTCAGCCAACAGGCTGTTGAAGACGGTCATCTGCCGCGCTGCAACCCTCATCGCTCGCCGTATTCTCTATACGGCCCGCGTTCGGTTCCTGCGCCTTGCCTCTGACCGCTTATGAACAGCCCGCCTTTACCGTTTTATGAACACGCAGACCGGAATTCCAAGGGGATCTCTACTTCTTATGGTCCTCGATCTTGCCGCCTTTGACGATCCAGATGCCGATATCGGCATGTTCCATTCCCCGATTCTCATCGAAGGTCTTATCCCCGGTGACGCCTCGGTAGCCCTTGGACACCACCGGCAGGGCCGTGCGGATGCCCTCCGCTGTATAGCCTCCCTTTTCCACAGCCTTGGCCGTGAGATACACCATATCGTAGTTATAGTCGCCGAAGATAGGGATCTTGTCATCGCCGTATTTCTTCTGGTAGGCGGCCTTGAACGCCTTGTATTCCTCGGTATCTTGGGGTACGGAGGGATAGGTTCCCATGACGCCCTCGGCGGCCTTGCCGGCCAGTTCGACCATCTTGGGGGCCCGGGCTGCGGAACCACAGAGCCACTGGGTCTTGATGCCCATTTCGTAGGCCTGCTTGAACTGCACCGCCCCCTCATTGATGTAAGTCAGATTGACGATGGCCTTGGGATTGTCCTTGCCCGCCCGCAGCAGTTCGGTGCGGTAATCCGTCTTCTTCTCATCAAAAGGAATGATGTCCGTGACAACGCCGCCCATCTTCTTGAAGCTGTTCACGAATCCGTCCTTGAGGTCCAGTCCCCAGTCGTTGTTGATGTACATGACGGGAAGCTGACGATACCCCATCTCGAAGGCCAGCTTTGCCAGTCGCTGTCCCTGCTTGGAGTTGGAAGGGATGATCCGGAAGATATAGGGGCCGGCCTGGGTGAGTTTTTCCGCAGTCCCCTGGGCCGACAGCATGACCACTTTGCTTTCCTGGGCCACCGGCGCCGCAGCCATGAAATTGGAGCTCCCGGCGGGTCCGAAGAGGACGGGGACCTTGTCGACGGTGATCAATTTGCGGACCGCCGAAACGCAGTCCTTGGGATTGCTCTTGTTGTCCTCATAGACCATCTCGATCTTCTTCCCTTTGATGCCCCCCTTGGCATTGATCTCCCCCACGGCGAGATCCACGCACTTCTTGAATCCCTCGCCGTAGACGGCTATGCTTCCAGAAAGGGCGAAGGCGGCGCCGATCTTGACATTTTCAGCCGCCCATGAGGGGGTGACGGAGAAACAGGCCAGCAACGAAAACACTAAGAGAACGAGCGCAAGTCTTTTCATGTTACGACCTCCCATCTCTTTTTGATCGCCCTTACCTATAGATAAAGACCGGATGTGTCAATGAAAAAGCGAGAGATAGGCCCGGCATCCGCACAGGCTCCGTCAGGCCCGCGCCGCCCTCAAAGACGCCGTGGACAGGAAGGCCCCGATTTGATATAAGAGTAAATTTAGATGGTTCGCAAATCCCATGGCCAGAGAGAGGAAGCGCATATGAAGCAGAGAGGCAAAACGAACCGGTTGAGGGCAGGAAGAACCTGAGAAAATCCCGGGGAGAGAGGAGGCATGCCTAGGAGTCGGGAATCCCGCTATCGATCCCTTCCTGGATCTGTAGAAGATCCGTAAGGGCAGACCTGCCTGCACCAAGAACCACTTCGACCGGGTACCCTCAGCCGTTTTGAAGGGTACCCGGGACGAGGCCCGCCAGAGGGTAGCGAAAGCTACCGGTCTTATCGGCGGCAAATAAGCCTTCCATGGAAACGCTCGACACCGGAAGACGAAGTCTACGTGTCGGAAAGCCTCAGGACAGTCGCGGCGATCTGACCCAGTGCAAGGACCTTGTCAACGGCGCCCCGTTTGATCGCCTCGGCCGGCATGCCAAACACGATGCATGAGGCCTCGTCCTGGGCGATGGTATATGCACCGGCCTCTTTCATCTCTGCCATGCCCCTGGCCCCATCGTCCCCCATGCCGGTCATGATGACGCCAATGGCGTTCTTCCCCGCATAACGGGCCGTCGAACGGAACAGGACGTCGACGGAGGGGCGGTGTCGGCTGACCAGGGGCCCGTCCTTGATCTCAACGTAATACCTGGCCCCGCTCCGCTTCAGCAGCAGGTGCCGGTTACCGGGGGCAATCAGCGCCCGCCCCCGGATGACCGTGTCGTTGTCGGCTGCTTCCTTGATCGATACCCGGCAGATGCTGTTCAACCGTTTTGCAAACGCCGCTGTGAAATTCTCCGGCATGTGCTGCACGATGACGATGCCAGGGGTGTCGGGGGGCAAGGCCTCGAGAAAGACCCGAAGCGCCTCGGTGCCTCCGGTCGAGGCGCCGACCACGACGACCTTTTCGGTGGTCTCGATCATGGACTTGGAGGTCGGTTTCGCCAGGACCGCGTCGGCGGTCAGCTTGGGTTCCACGCTGTGCATGGGCACGGCCGGTTTTTTCTTCGACCGGCTCAGGGCCGCCGCCTTCACGGCATCGCAGATGCGGATCCGCGATTCCTCCAGGAACTGCTTCATGCCCAGGCGCGGCTTCTGGATGACGTCGATGGCCCCGTATTCCAGGGCCTTGAGTGCCGTCTCCGAGCCGCTTTCGCCCAGGCTCGAGCACATCACCACCGGGATGGGATGCTGGCTCATGATCCTGTGCAGAAAGGTCAGACCGTCCATGCGCGGCATTTCGACGTCGAGGGTGATGACGTCGGGAACCTCATGCCGCATCTTTTCGGCCGCGATATAGGGGTCGGCTGCCACGGCCATCACCGTCATCTGCGGATCCGATGAAATGATATCGGCGAGCGTCTGGCGGACGACTGCCGAATCGTCAACGATGAGAACCTTGATCTTAGCCATGGATATCCTGTTTTCGTCTATGTACCTGAACGCCGATCGCCTGATTCGGCATCTCGGCGTTCCTCTTTCGATCCCCTCCTCAGCGGCCTTATCGGCTCGTCAAGTTAGGGACAGCCGGCCGCATCCCTCTTCCGGCGACGGGGTCAGCCGACCTTGGTCTAGAGCATGATGATGTCGAACTGCTCGGACGTTTCGAGCTTCTTCACAAATACCTCTCCCGTATGGAGATAAAAGTGGAGTTTCCGGCCTTGCATCCCCCCGACGTCCTTCCTGGCGAGGACCAACCCCTCTTCTTCCATCACCTCCAGGGCCGTGATGACGTTCTGCCGGCCGACGGGGACGCGTGGCCCCCCGTCATCGGCTGATGAAAACAGGTTCGCCCCGCCGAAGAGTTTGACCTCGATCTCCCGGGGCTTGAGTCCGAATGACCGGAAAACCTTCATCATATACCGGATGGCGTAGTCGACATATTTGAACCGCTCCTTATGGGGGCCCTTGTCTCGCTCTGTTTCCTCCCACCGGGGCATCATGCCGTGACAAATGGCTGCCGCTCTGTTCCGCGGGCTGTACAGCGTCACGGACACGCAGGAGCCCAGCACCGTGGTCACGATCCCCGGATGGTCATTGATATAGAGTTCCCCGGGTTTTAAATAGATGGCGGGCAGTTTCCTCGTTTCATGAATCATGCGGGTTTCCTGTACACTGTCGGCGCCACCTGATCCAATGGCACATCCTGCCCGTGCAGCGTCTCCGAGTGGCCCAGAAAGAGGTATCCTCCCGGCGTCAACTGACGATTGAATTTATTGATCAATCTTGTCTGGGTGGAGCGGTCGAAGTAGATGATCACGTTCCGGCAGAAGATGACATTCATCTTTTCCCGTAATCCGAAATCGTCGTCCATGAAATTGAGGCGGCGAAACGACACCTTCTGCCGCAGTTCGGGAACAATGCGGACAAGGTCCCTGTTTTTATCCCTGCTCCGCATGAGATACTTCCGCCTCAGAGGATCGGGAATCGGCGCGATCCGCTCGGTTTCAAAAATCGCGAGTTTCGCCTTCTCAAGGACGCGTGTCGAGATGTCCGTGGCGAGGATGGACCAATCCATATTGAGACCCGGGTGCCGCTCCATATACTCTCTCAGAACGATGGCAAGGGTGTATGGCTCCTCGCCCGTCGAGCAGCCGGCGCTCCAGACCGCGAGTTTCCGCTGAAGCACTGTCCCCATCGACTCCAGGATCGCCGGCAGTGCCTTCTGGACGAGAAAATCGTAGTGCGGCGGCTCCCGGAAGAAGTCGGTCTTGTTGGTGGTCACCACGTCGATCATGTTGTGCAGTTCGCATTCCAAGCCTTGCGGGCTGAAGAGGTATTCGACATAATCGGCGAAGGAAGGCATCCCGAGAATGCGAAGCCGTTTCTGAAACCGCGCTTCGAGCATCACCTTTTTGGCCTCGGGCATTTTGATGCCGCATTCGGTGTGGATGAAGGCACTCAGGCGCTGGAAATCTTGCCGCGACAGGGTATCCGGTTTATCGGTTTCGCACTGCGGCTGTTGCCGGTCCGCTTGTACGGTCATTGCTGATGGCATCATGAAATCAAGCTGTTAAGGCGTTCTTCGCTTTACAGGCCGTAGAGACGCCGGGCCCGTTGCCCGCGCCCGGCGTTCTCTGGGCCCTCGGTTACACCGGCATCGGGTTCTCGCCGTTTTCTATCAGCGCTCCCGTGCTTTCCACGACGGCCAGTTCGTCGGCCGAGAAGATCTTGTCGATGTCGAGGATCATCAGGAAGCGACTGTCTCGCTTCCCCATCCCCTTGATGAAATCCGTCCGAAGCCGTGTCCCGATCCGCGGCGCCGGTTCGATCTGCCCCGGCTCAAGGTCCAATACCTCCTGGACCGAGTCGACCAGGGCTCCCAGAACGGTGGTCTCGCCGTCGACCGTGACCTCGATGATGATGATGCAGGTATTGACCGTCTTCTCGGCTTCCGGCAGCCCAAACTTCAGCCGCATGTCCACCACCGGGACCACGCCACCCCGGAGGTTGATCACCCCCTTCATGAAGTGGGGAGTCTTGGGAACTTTGGTGATCTCGGTATAGTCGAGCACCTCCCTGACCTTCCATATGTCGAGGGCAAAGACCTCGTCGTCGAGCTTGAAGCTCAGGTATTGGGTCGTTTCCGTATTTTCCACCTGACTCATGGAAGACCTCCTTGCCTAATAACGCTCGAATTCGGCATCATGCCGGTCGCGGTCGCCGCCGCCCATCTCAAGGGTCAAACCCTTGGCTTTCCCCTCGGCCTTGCGCCTCGCCGAAAACTCAATCTGTTTCTTCGTCGAGGCCACGTGCGACACCTCCGCCTTGTGGGCTCCTGCCGCCGACTTTAGGATCGCTGCGGTCGTCGAGGCACCTCCCTCCCCGATCTTGAAGAAGGAAATCGCGCTCTGGAGCTGCTCCGCCTGAGAAGCAAGCTCTTCCGACGTGGAGGACATCTCCTCCGAAGCGCTCGCGTTCTGCTGGATCACCTGGTCGAGCTGCTGGAGCGCCTTGTTGATCTGGTCCGCGCCTGTATTCTGCTCGTTGCTCGCCGCACTGATCTCCTGGACCAGCTCCGCCGTCTTCTGGATGTCGGGAACGATCTTCGTCAGCATCTCTCCGGCCTTCGCCGCCACCTCGACGCTGCTCGCGGAGAGCTTGCTGATCTCCGCCGCCGCGGTCTGGCTCCGTTCGGCAAGCTTACGCACCTCCGAGGCCACCACGGCAAATCCCTTCCCGTGCTCCCCGGCCCGGGCCGCCTCGATGGCTGCGTTGAGCGCCAGGAGGTTCGTCTGACGTGCAATCTCCTCGATGATCATGATCTTGCCTGCAATCTCCTTCATCGCGTGGACTGTCTCCGCCACCGCGTCGCCGCCCTCCTTCGCGTCGCCTGCCGCCTTCAGGGCCATCTTCTCCGTCTGCTGGGCGTTGTCCGCATTCTGCTTGATGTTCGAGGACATCTGCTCCATCGACGAGGAGGCCTCTTCCGCCGCGGCCGCCTGTTCCGTGGCCCCCTGCGACATCTGTTCCGCCGTGGCGCTCAACTGCTGACTCCCCGAGGCCACGTTGTCCGCTCCCGCCTTCACCTCGCCCACGATGCTCCGGAGTTTCTCCACCATGGTCTTCATGCCCTTGGAGAGCGTGTCCTTCTCGGACCGCAACTGGACCTCCACCTTCAAATCACCTTCCGCGATCTTTTCCAGGGAGGCGACGGACTCACGCATGCTCTCCACCATGGTCTTCATCGCAGCCAGCAATTGACCGGTCTCGTCCTTCGAAGTCGTGTTCATGGACACCTCTAGATTCCCCTCGGCCAACTTGTTGGCCGCGTCAACGGCCTGGGTCAGGGAACGCCGGATCGCCCGAACCACAAAAAAGACAAGCACCAGGACCAGGACCGCAATGATCAGCGTTCCCCCTATGATCCGGTAACGCATGTTCGTTATCTCGGCATTGACATCATCCACGTATATCCCGCTGCCGATCACCCACCCCCATTCGCCAAACAGCTTCACATAGGACAGCTTCGGTGACGGCTTCGTCTCATTGGGCTTCGGCCACATGTACTCCACAAAACCGGCACCCATCTCCTTGGCAATCCGGCTGGATTCGACAAATATCAACTTCCCGTTGGAGTCTTTGTCGTTCGACAGATCCGTACCATCCAGTTCGGGCTTCAAGGGATGCATGACCATTCTGGGGTGAAGGTCGTTGATCCAGAAATACTCATTGCCGTCGTAGCGCAGCGCCTTCACCGCCTCCAAAGTCTTCTTCTTCGCCTCGTCCGATTTCAATTCGCCGCTCTTAACCTTGGCATCGTATGACGTCACTGTGGTATAGGCCACATCGACGATGTTCCGCATGGCAATTTTCTTCTCGTCCATCAGCTTCTTCTCGACGAATGGCAGGAAGTAAAAAAACATCCCACACAAAACCAGGATAATGGTGAAAATCGAGATCCCCATGATCTTCTTCGAAATGCTCCAGTCCCTTAATCTCATGACCCCCTCCCGAATGATGTTATTCCGTCCTCCAACGCCGGGCGGGCAAACCGTCCCTCGGCCCTTTTGTCAATCGCCCGCCGAACCTATTCAGCCGCGAAACCGGCTCCTGTGCTTTCCACGACGGCCAGTTCGTCGGCCGAGAAGATCTTGTCAATGTCGAGGATCATCAGGAAGCGACTGTCTCGCTTCCCCATCCCCTTGATGAAATCCGTCCGAAGCCGCGTCCCAATCCGCTATGCGGCGATCACTTTTCCCTGCTCTTCTGAACTCTGGAAGATCTTCGGAATGTCCAGGATCAGGGCCAGCGTACCGTCGCCCAGGATCGTGGCCCCGGACACCTCCTCGACCCCTTGGTAGAATTGCCCCAGGGGCTTGATCACCGCTTGATGCTGACCGACCACCTGATCCACGACCAAACCGATACGGCTGCCGTCCACCCGGGTGGTGACGATCTGCTGGATGGCCGGCGGCTCCCCACCGATCCCGAACTGCTGACGGAGCGGGATGTAGGGGACCAGTTCGCCGCGGACATTGGCGAGGTCTCGGCCGTGCGCTTCTTTGATGTCCCTCAATGTCAACTCCACGCACTCTTCCACCGTGGCGAGAGGGAGAATGAAGTAGCCCTGGCCGATCCTCACCAGCAGGCCGTCGATGATCGCCATGGTCAGCGGCAGTTTGAGAGTGATCGTGGTCCCTGCCCCCCTTTGGCTCGCGATCTCGATGGTGCCCCGCAAGGCGTCTATGCTGCGTTTCACCACGTCCATTCCCACCCCTCGGCCGGAAATGTTCGTCACCGCCTTGGCCGTGGAAAAGCCCGGGGAAAAGATCAGGCTGAAAAGATCCTTCTCCGCAAGCGCCGTCTCCGGAGAGATTAACCGCTTTTCCAGCGCCTTGGCGCGAATCGCCTCTGCGTCGAGTCCGGACCCATCATCCTCGATACGAATGAGCACCGAGGCACCGGAGTGTTCGGCAGTCAGCCGAACAACGCCCCGCGTGGGTTTTCCCGCCGCCGTTCTCGCTTCCGGCCGCTCGATCCCGTGATCGACACAATTGCGGATCAGGTGGACAAGGGGGTCGTTGAGCTTCTCGATCATGTTTTTGTCGAGCTCCGTCTCCGCCCCTTCCGTCAGGAAGACAATCTCCTTTCCCAATTCTGCGGAAAGGTCCCGGACGAGACGCTTGAACTTGCTGAAGGTCGATCCGATGGGGAGCATGCGGATGCTCATCGTGTTGTCCCTCAGCTCTCCCGTCAGCCGCTCGACCTCCTCGGCGACGAGCAGCAA
>Ga0228535_1002951_pt1 | contig 13990 bp, 13 predicted proteins | sample SJ1metagenome_FD_168457 | JGI IMG/M metagenome (GOLD analysis project Ga0228535, IMG submission 168457) | Enriched culture of PCE-dechlorinating microbial communities from Ithaca, New York, USA - SJ1 | ecosystem: Engineered > Modeled > Simulated communities (microbial... > Unclassified | place... | reverse complement strand
GAGATGCACACGGCGGTGTGAAACAAGGTACAATATTGCGGAAGTAGCTCAGGATAGGTAGCGCACGACCTTGCCCCGAAAGGAGATGGGACCGGCCTTGGCAAGGTGATATTCAAGAGATGCACACGGCGGTGTGAAACAAGGTACAATATTGCGGAAGTAGCTCAGTTGGTAGAGCACGACCTTGCCAAGGTCGGGGTCGCGGGTTCGAGTCCCGTCTTCCGCTCAAGGTCTGCTCGGATGGTGGAATGGTAGACACGCAAGACTTAAAATCTTGTGACCATAACGGTTGTGCGGGTTCAAGTCCCGCTCCGAGTACAATTAAAATGTTGTTGGATTAATCATTTTTCTTGCCATCAAATGATTGCGAATAAACCGATGGAGAAATGCCAAATTCTTTTTTGAAACTGGAACTGAAATAACGAATATCCATAAATCCCACCTTTAAAGCCACTTCAGATACGGTGTAAGCTTTATTTTTCAACATTTGTGCTGCCCGTTTCAACCGGATGCTTCGAATCAGTTCGTTGGGAGACAAGTTTGTCAATCCCTTTATCTTTCTGTAAAGCATCGAAGAGCTCAGATTCATTTCGGTTGCAAAGGTCATCACGTTGAACTTTTCATTATCCAAGTTATTTTCAATGATTTCCATCGCCCTTGTCAGAAATCGATCTTCCGCAGATTTGAATTGGATATCTCTGGGGTTGACAATCAATTCCTGCTTCGATTTTTGTGCAATATTATCCTTGTTTTGGATTAACTGCATCATCCTTTTTTTCAGGTTATTTACATCAGAAGGTTTCGAAATATAAGCATCTGCCCCCTGTTCGTAACCCCTTTTTTTATCGTCATCACCGGAGTAGGCAGTGATGAAAACGAATGGAATATTATTACCTGCTCCGGGTGTAAATTTTCTGTCTGTTTTCATCCAGTTCAATTTTGGCTTTTAAGCGCATACGCAATCTCAAGAGCTTGACTATGAGTAAAATGATAGTTCAGGCATGCAAATATAGAATAGATACGAATACCAGGTTCGCCAGAAGGGTGGATTCACCCTGATTCTTAGTGTGTGGATGTTATCCTGCCAGATTCCGTTACCGTTTGTACTTTTAATTTTAAGTGTATAATTTCCAGCATGAAGGTTGGCATATGAAACGAGCATGAATTACGAAGTAATCGACTTTGTCAAAATCATTATCACACAAGATCATGACTAAAGCGAGTTTCATATGACACCATTGAAAATAAATATTTTAGTCATATGAAATATACCTTTCTTCCGGGCCTACATAAATCCAATCAGGATCTACACCTTGCAGTATATAGGCGTATCTGATATTTTCTCGCTTTGTGTATACCAATGCTGAAAAAGCAAAGTAAATTTGGCTATTATTATGTGTCAGCTTTATTTCGGGAGTATAGTTTATATCGATATGATTTAGAAAATCATCAGACATCAACAATTTGTTGTTAATTCTGAAATCAGTAAAAAATACGCTACAACGTGTAGTATCAGAGACAATCTCTTCAGGATTCAGTACACCAGTAGTTGAATCATTTTTTCTGTTTTTCAACTATTTTAAAGTTAATGTCGTCATTGGCCGGACACTAGTGATGTAAATTTTAAGTTATTCAACTGGTCGGTTCTGACTTTTTTACTTTTACTCCCTGGATTGTTTTCAGCCAGATATAACCTACAATCATGGCCAGGAATGAAGCAATCAGCACGGAGAGCTTGGCTATGTCGCGCAGCATTTCGTCGTCCGGGAAAGCGAGAATCGATATAAAAATCGACATCGTAAATCCAATGCCTGCCAGAATGCCTATACCAATGAATTGAAGCCAGTTTATCTTCTCACCCAGCCTTACGAGCCTGAATTTGGTCATCAGGTAGACGGCAACGGTTATTCCAAGCGGCTTCCCGACAAAAAGGCCCAGGATAATTCCGATGGACAACGGAGAGCTGAGGCCGGTGATGGCAGCCGAGGAGATGACAATACTCGTATTGGCCAATGCAAAAATGGGGATCACGATGAAATTGACCGGAAAAAGAAGCTTCCGCTCAAAAGTGCCCAGTTTTTGTACCGGAAGTAAAAGTGCAAGAATCACACCAGCGAAAGAGGCATGAATGCCAGACCTGTACATGCTGTACCACATGCCGAGTCCCAGCAGGATCATAAGCAGGGTGCCCGCTTTATTTAGCAGTTTACGATTCACCACGAAAATTAACATACCCAGCAGGGCTACAGCCAGTAGCCATATAAACTGTAAGTTGGAGCCATAAAAAAAGGCAATGATGAGAATGGCACACAGGTCGTCGATGATGGCCAGTGCCGTTAAAAAAACTTTCATTGAATGAGGAACAGCTTTGCCCAACAGGCTGACTATTCCCAGTGTAAAGGCGATATCAGTAGCCGTTGGTATTGCCCAACCCCTTGTGTATACATTGTTTCCGGTAATAAGAATGAATATAAGTGCAGGAAAGGCCACGCCGAATAATGCAGAGGTTGCAGGCAACATCATTCTCCGGGGAGAAGAGAGTTCACCGGTTGTGGCTTCCCGTTTAATGTCAATAGTCACATAAAAAAAGAACAGTACCATCAATGCGTCATTGATAAAGTGCACAATTGTGTGTGGTAGATGCAACTGATGAAATCCGGGGATTACCGTTTCCCAGAAATTGGTGTAAGGAACCCTCGTCGCTTCAATGTTGGTTAGCAGCAGAGACGCAACTGTACATAAAATTAGAAGCACTCCTAAAGACCTGGTGTCGTGAATAATCTTGTTGAATATAGATACAGATGCCTGTATAGATGATCGGTTTGAACTCATCGATATAAAAAAGCTGTGTTAGTAATTTGAATAATATATTAATGCAACAGGAAACTGAAATCGTCTTCGTTGGACAATTCCAGAGGTTCCTGCCCATATCTGAAAATACGGGCTTTACGGTTTCCCATCAGTACCAGCTCTTTCCCTTCCAGTAGCAGCATGGTGCCTTCACGCAAACCGACCACATAAATTTCCCTGTTTACCTCGATAAATTCCTGTATACGGGCCTCACGCGTTTCACCACCGTGATTTGCCGGATTGTCGTCTAAATAGTGTGGATTTATCTGGAAGGGCAACAGTTTAAGTGTTTTGAATTTCTCCGGTTGTACAATGGGCATGTCATTTGTTGTCCTCAGTGTGGGGCATGCTATGTTGGAGCCTGCACTCCACCCGATGTAAGGGGTTCCCTTTTTAACTTTCTTGCGGATGACCTTCATCAATCCTTTTTCCTGAAGCATTTTTACCAGTTGCCAGGTGTTACCTCCTCCTACCACAATGGCATCGGCATTCTCGATTGCTTCCACAGGGTTGATAAAACGGTGGAGGCTGGTCACGTGATGTCCGATCTCGGCAAAACGGGTATTTACTTTTTCTTCGTATGCTTCATATGAAAACATGATTGCAGCGTAGGGAATAAAAATGGCATTCTTTGCTTTTTCTCCCAGAAAATCCCTGATATAATTTTTGGGATATTCAAGATAGCCTTCTCCCGGATTGGTGGAATTACTGATCAATAAGAGTCTCATCGCAAGAGTTTTTGTTTAATTGGACAAATATAACGAAAAGTAGTCGAAAAATGAGTTTATTCAGTCCGAATAACGTAAATTTGTTATTAAAAAAGAGTGGAAGAAGAATTTATGAATACTGTTTTGCGACAGATACGCACCGACTTGCGTCTCTCAATGGATGGAGTGGTTGCCGCCAGCATGCGGTTGAAAGGGATGGATTACCGAATGAATTTTGGTGTAAATTTGCCGCGACTTAAAGAAATTTCCAAAAAATACAGACCTGACAAGGCGTTGGCGGAAGTCCTTTGGAAAGAGAATGTGCGGGAGATGAAGATCCTGGCAACCATGCTCTATCCTGCCGATGTGATGTCGATAGAAACTGCAGAGAGGTGGGGTACTGGAATTGGCAACCAGGAGATAAGAGAGCAGGCATGTAGAAATCTTTTTCAGGAGATGCCCTTTGCCGATCAATTGGTAGACGGATGGACCAAGAGCGAAGATGAAATGATTCGCATGACCGGTTACTGGCTCTTTGCCAGACTCTGCATCATCCGCTCCGAAACCATGGATCGCGTGTGTAAGCCGTTATTACTACGACAGGCCGTGCAGGATTTAAAGAGTGATTCGTTGTTACTCCGCCAATCGGCATTGAACGCATTGAGATATCATGGCAGGATGTCGAAGGAAAATGCCGCAGAAGTATTACATAGTGTTGAGTCACTGGAAGGAGCCAATGAGATGTCAAAATCAGAGATGATTGATCTTCTGCGTTTTGAGTTTGAGTATACAGATTAGTCTTTAAAGTTTTTCTTGATGAAAAACATCGACAGCAGCATGTTCAGTATGAGAAAGCCACCCATACCCGCGAAAAAAATCCCTTTCCACTGAGGAAAAATAATCAGGGCGGTAACCGATGCTGTCACAATTGCTGCGATGATTACCCACAAAACCGTAAGAATTGTTTTTCTTTTTGCCATTGCTATGTTAGTTTATCTGCAAAAATAGGTATAATTATTCATCCGGACGTTTTTTAGTTGTCGCCATGGCATCTTTGAAGGATACCGTGCCGATTTTATTTTGTTTCTTTTATGAGCCAGTTTGTGATGTCGGAAAGTACTTCCGGAGAAATTGTTTGCGTAATTTTGGCATATTCGTCAACTCTTCCCGTTGTGCTCTCCTGAAAAAGATGGTTCAATCCCGGGTATACTTTTGTTGTCATACAATTGTTTCCCCCTTTTCCTAAAGCTTTTTTGATGGCGGTGAGGTTTTTTTCGGCTGTCACCTGCAGGTCGTTCTCTCCGTTGACAGCCAATACTGCACAGGAAACTTTCTCCAGGTAAGAAGCCGGATCCACAGCAAGAAAACTCCGGTAACCGGGCTTGATCATCGCATTGAACTGACTTCGCAGGTAGGACTCTTTGTTTATTTTCATTTTTAACAGGATTGGCAGTTGATTCCAGAGATGCAGCAATTTGTCGCGCAGGGCTGTGCGGTGATTCTCTGAACCATCCCACGAGAGAAGGCTTTCAAACATTTCGCGGTTGAGCATCTGCAGTTTTTCGATGGTCCCGGGCTCCATTGCCTGTTGTCGCATGGATATTTCGTTTTGATCCAGTACTACTTCAATGCCTGTTATCCCCGGAGCAGCCATCAGCACCATCATGCGGACTTCTTTCTCTACCGATGCTACCATCGGCGCCACAATGCCTCCTTCGCTGTGTCCCAGCAGGCCTATTTTCAAGTTGTCGATCTCTTTTCTCTGCCTCAGGTAGTTCAGTGCCATCGTAGCGTCATCTGCAAAATCACGGAGGGTGGCTTTGTCGAAATTGCCGGTGGATTTACCCACGCCCCGTTTGTCGTACCGCAGAACGGCAAATCCATTTCTGGTGAGATGATCGGAAATGACAAGAAAAGGTTTATGCCCATAGAGTGTCTCGTCGCGATCGTTCGGGCCGCTGCCCGCGATGAGTATTACTGCAGGAAAGACTCCCGGACTGTCGGGCAGTGTAAGTGTGGCCGAAAGAGAAAAGCTTTTATCGGAATTCGGAATAATTACCTCTTCCGAAATATAAGGAAGTGGTTCCTGCGGCGTTTGGGGACGCTGAAGCAGCGGTTTACCGGAACGCCGTAACACGAGAGGAAAAGAGATACCTCCCTGGCTGAATGTGCCCGTGATGGTGTCATTTTCCAGTGTTCCTCTGTAAAGCAAGCCCAAACCTGAGGCGATAATTTCCAGTTTATTCTCCCGGAACGAACTTCTTGTGGTGGGTAGTCCAAAGGCCCCCTGATCGGGACTGTCCATGGTGCTGGTCAGTAGAGAATCGTTCCTCTCGATGTGGAAAACGATCGGAAGACGGGCAGACTGTATCTCCAGCATCCCTTCCCAGCTGCCGGTGACATCTTGTGCATTCAGGGATGCAGCGGCAAAAAGCAGGATGATACAAAGAAGTGTTTTATTCATGATGATAGGGCTCATTGTGTAGAATTGTCATTGCGCGGTATAGTTGTTCCGTAAAAATCAACCTTACCATCTGATGGGTGAATGTCATTTTTGAAAGCGATATTTTTTCATTTGCGATATTATAAATTTCCTGAGAAAATCCGTATGGACCACCTATCACAAATACAAGCCGTTTGGGAATGATATGGCTTTTTTTTTCCAGATACCGGGCAAACTCTGTGGAGGTGTGTTGCTTCCCCTTGTCATCAAGCAAAACAATGTGGTCGGCTGGTAACAGTACTTTGAGAAGAAAATTGGCCTCCATGGTTTTTTGCTCTTTTTCTGACAGGTTTTTTCTGTTTTTTATATCCGGAACCTCCTGTATATTAAAGGGAATATAAAAATTTACTCTTTTACGGTACGCATCAATCAACTGTGCAAACTGCATATCATCGGTCTTCCCCACAGAGAGCAAAATGATTTTCATCCTTCAAATGATTAAAACTATTATTTCCAATTTCATTAAAAAGTTCAAAGACATCATATTCTTTAAAGGGAAATTTAACCCCACCCGCTTAAAAAACCCCTGCCCGGTAACAAATGTAACTCTTTATTTCTTACTTTTGTAAGAGATTTTAGGTAAAATTATAACAATATTGGGATGTTGAGTGTTTACTACATGCCGATTTCATTGAGATGATGGAGATAGATAAATTAATAAGTGACCTGATTGAGCTTGCCTTTGCTGAAGATATCGGCGAGGGTGATCACACCACGCTATGCAGTATACCGGCAGAAGCAACCGGACAATCCAGATTGATCATAAAGGAAGAAGGAATTCTTGCCGGTGTGGAAGTGGCCAAAACCATATTCCATGCATTTGACGATACCCTGGAGATAGAAGTAATCCTGGGCGACGGTACACCTGTTAAACCTGGTGATATTGCTTTCGTTGTTTCAGGTAAAATTCAATCGCTGCTTCAGACCGAACGTCTGGTACTTAATGTGATGCAGCGAATGAGTGGTATCGCTACCATTACCGGTAAATACGTGAAACGGCTTGAAGGAACCTCCGCCAAGATACTGGATACACGAAAAACCACGCCCGGCATGCGCATGCTTGAAAAGCAGGCGGTTAAAATTGGTGGAGGTGAGAATCACAGGATTGGCCTTTTTGATATGATCCTGTTAAAGGACAACCATGTGGATTTTGCCGGTGGGATAGAGAATGCTATCCGGGGTGCGCAAAAATATCTACGGGAAAAGGGCAAATCACTGAAGATCGAAATAGAAGTTCGGAATATAGAGGAGCTTGACGAGGTTCTCAGGATTGGAGGAGTAGACAGGATCATGCTCGATAATTTTTCTCCGGAGCTTACTCGCAAGGCTGTACAAATAGTTGCGGGAAGTGTAGAGCTTGAATCATCGGGGGGAATAACATTCGATACAATCCGTTCGTATGCCGAGACGGGTGTGGATTATATCTCAGTGGGCGCGATCACGCATTCGGTTAAAAGTCTCGATATGAGCCTGAAAGCTGTTTAATGAATTATATGAATCAAAACGATAACAAGCAGGAGTTACTTGACAGAAGATATATGCGCATGGCCTTTATATGGGCCGAGAACTCCTATTGTAAACGCAGAAAAGTAGGCGCACTCCTTGTAAAGGATAAAATGATCATTTCCGACGGTTATAATGGAACTCCGTCGGGATTCGAAAATATTTGTGAAGATGAAAACGACGTTACAAAGCCTTATGTACTGCATGCTGAGGCGAACGCGATCACAAAAGTAGCTCGTTCCAATAACAGCAGTGAAGGAGCAACACTTTATGTGACTTCATCTCCCTGCATTGAATGTGCCAAACTGATTATTCAGGCCGGAATCATACGGGTGGTATACGCCGATGCTTATCGTCTGAGCGATGGTATTGATTTATTAAGAAGAGCAAACATAGAAATGGTTGCTGTGGATATTGCACAATAAGGATAGAAAGGAAATTGATGGATTCAGAGAAGAAAGTAAGGACATGGCTCCCCTTGTGGATCAGCATCGGTATTGCCCTGGGTATATTTATCGGAAGCAAGTACACCCAATTTGGCAGATCGGGAGCGTCGCAGGGTGTTGGAAAAATTGATGCCGTACTGAACTATGTCCGCGAGTCTTATGTCGATACGGTCAATATGCGTCAACTTGTAGAGGATGCACTGCCCAACATTATCCGGCAACTGGATCCGCACTCTGAATATTTCTCTGCGGCCGACATGAAACGGGTAAACGAAGATCTGGAAGGACATTTTTCAGGCATAGGTGTCAGTTTTTATGTGTTGAGGGATACCATCGTGGTGACAAGCATTGTTCCGGGCGGTCCGTCGGAGGCCGCAGGAATCATGCCCTGGGACAGGATTGTACGGGTAAATGATACAATAGTTGCCGGAACGAAAATACAGAATGAAGACGTGTTAAGGAAGTTACGTGGAGAAAAAGGTTCAGAAGTGAAGCTGGGCATCAGGCGTAACAATCAGAGTGATCTTCTTTATATAACAGTAACCCGTGGTGATATTCCCATGAGTAGTGTGAATGCTGCATACATGCTGACAGATAAAATAGGTTTTATCAAGTTGGGAAGAAACTTCGGCTTTAACACCTTTAGTGAGTTTATTTCTGCTATTTCAAAATTGAAATCCCAGGGGGCCGGTTCCTTCATGATTGATTTAAGAGGAAATGCCGGCGGATCGCTCGACATCGTGGTGGCGATGGTGAATGAGTTTTTACATAAAGGTGATCTGATTGTATATGCAGAGGGACGGAATTTTCCACGAACCGACAATTATGCAAATGGCTCAGGTACCTGTAAGGAAGATGATGTGATCGTTTTGGTGGATGAGTTGAGCGCCTCTGCAAGTGAAATATTTGCCGGTGCTATTCAGGATCATGACAGAGGATTGGTGATTGGCAGACGTACTTTTGGTAAAGGATTGGTGCAAAGTCAGCGGAATTTTCCCGATGGATCAGCTGTCAGGCTCACTGTGGCCCGGTATTACACTGCGTCGGGCAGGTCCATTCAACGAGGTTATGAAAAAGGAAAATATGATGAATATGAACTGGATGCGATCAACCGCTATATTGAAGGAGACTATATCAATGTGGATACAGCATCAAACAATCTTATTCCCACTAAAACCCTGGGAGGGAGAACAGTGTATGGAGGAGACGGTATTATGCCCGATATTTTTGTCGCCCGTGATACTACGGGAATCAACTCCTATTACAATGCGTTGGTAAACAATAGGCTGGATGAGATGTATGCCATGGTATATTCCGATATGTACAGAGACAGGTTAAGCAGTTTTGATACATGGCAGAATTTGTATAAGTATCTTCTCCAGCAACCGCTTTTATTGAATCTCGTAAGTTTCGCCGATAACAACGGCATCAGGAAGAGGCCCTATTATATTCAGGAATCGGGTGAGTTATTGGAAAATACAATGTATGCATATATTGTACGTAATTTTTTTGGAGAAGAGGCTTTCTGGTCTGCTTACTATAAGGAGGATCCATTGATTAAAAAGGGTATTGAACTAATAGAAAAGGGAAAAGCTTCTCATGAGGCTGTCATAAATGAAGCATATAATAATAAAAGATGAATAATTTACCGGTCGTCTGCAACTGAATGACGCAATAAGTGTTTATATGTATATTTGAAACTTTATTCAATTTGAATTAACATTGCCTTTATGAGTGATATAATACAAAATTTCTTGTCCAACAGGGTATTATCTCGATTTTCTATCCTGGCGATGGATCTCATCATAGTCTTGTTTTCATGTCTTTTCATGTATTTTGTAAAATATGGATTTGGCGGACTAACACCGGAGGTAAGAGGAGATGGCACTATTTTGTGCTTCCTGCTGATTATTTTCAATACAATATCATTTATCTCTTTTCGTACATTCCGGGGTATTCTCCGGTTCTCTTCCTTTTCCGATTTGTTGCGGATCATTTATTCCCTTGCATTGGGTTACGCACTCACGTTCATGGCCGTACTCGCATTGAAAAGATTAAATGCCGCATTCAATATTACTAATGTGACATTTAGTGCCATATTTCTGCTAAACATCTTTTTGATGATCTTTTCACGAATCCTTGTAAAGGAGGTTTATGAAGCAATCACCGGGAGCACAGTCAAACCGGTGAATGTGTTTATATACGGAACCAAGCAGGCCGGTATCAGTGTGGCCAAAGCTTTGAAGGGAAACAATGAGTTTAACTACAGGGTATTGGGTTTTATATCCGACGAGAGTCACATGATTGGAAAGGAACTGATGGGAGTGAGCATACATGCCAACAACGAACATCTTTTCAGAACACTGGAAAGCAAAGATGTGAAAACAATCATAGTTTCTCCCCAGAAGATGGAGGAGATCAAAAACTCCAGTTTGCTAGCCAACTTTGTGGACAATAATATTGCATTGTTGACAACTGTTCCGATAAACGAGTGGAATGGTAACGTCATGAGCAGAGAACAGTTGAAAGACGTGCAAATTGAAGACTTGTTGCCCCGCGATCCTATTCATATTAATATGAGGGAAATAGCTTCCAATATTGAAGGACGGCGTGTGCTGGTTACCGGAGCTGCCGGATCTATAGGAAGTGAAATTGTAAGACAGGTTGCATCGTTCAATCCTTACAGTGTCATCCTTATTGACCAGGCTGAAACGCCACTCCATGATATGAGACTTGAGTTGCAGGAGAAATGGCGGGAACTGCGCACGGAGATTGTGGTAGCCGATATAAGCAACAAATCCCGTATGGAAAAGATCTTTTCCAGAACGAGACCTCAGTATATTTTTCATGCCGCAGCTTACAAGCATGTTCCAATGATGGAGGACAATGTGTCGGAATCGGTTCAGACAAATATACTGGGAACCAAGATTGTTGCAGATCTGGCCGTAAGGTATAATGCACAAAAATTTGTGATGATCTCCACCGATAAAGCTGTAAATCCTTCCAATGTAATGGGTTGTTCCAAACGAATTTGTGAAATCTATGTGCAGGCTTTGGCCAAACATGTCGAGAAGACCGCTCAGACTTCTACACAGTTTATCACTACCCGTTTTGGAAACGTATTGGGATCGAATGGTTCGGTTATTCCCCTGTTCAGGGAGCAAATCAAGCATGGTGGACCGGTGACAGTGACGCACCCGGAAATTATCCGTTATTTCATGACCATACCGGAAGCCTGTCAGCTAGTGCTGGAGGCAGGAGCGATGGGGAAGAACGGGGAAATTTATATTTTTGACATGGGCAGGCCAGTGAAGATATTGGACTTGGCCAAGCGGATGATTCGTTTGTCGGGATCCAAAAACATGAAAATTGAATTTACCGGGCTACGGCATGGCGAGAAGCTTTATGAAGAGTTACTGAATCAGGCCGAACGAACCAAACCCACACATCACGAAAAAATTATGATTGCCGATGTGCGTGAGTATGAATACGAAGAGGTAAGTAGAAACATCAATACCCTGATTCAGATTTCATACGATTATGACGATATGCGCACGGTGAAGGCGATGAAAGAGATGGTCCCCGAATTCCAGAGTATCAATTCACCTTTTGAAGCGGTGGACAGGCTGCTGAATAAGATGTCGAAAGATACCTTTATTGTATCACAATCCAGGCAATAGCAGCTATTGCAGATTACCCTGCATGTCGCACAATTTTGTGTAATATCCTCCCTGCGCGTACAAGGAAGCATGTTGGCCCCATTCTACAATTTGGCCCCCCATCATCACATAAATTTCATCCGCGTTTTTTATCGTGGATAGCCGATGGGCAATCACAATGGTGGTGCGGTTTTTCATCAGGTTGTCCAAAGCCTCCTGGACAAGTTTCTCAGAGTCAGTGTCGAGCGCGGAGGTTGCCTCATCCAGAATCAGAATTTCAGGATTTTTCAGAATGGCACGGGCAATACTGATGCGTTGCCGTTGTCCTCCCGACAGCTTTCCGCCCCTGTCGCCTATATTGGTATGGTATCCTTTTTCCGTGGCCATGATAAACTCGTGTGCATTGGCAATCTTTGCTGCTTCCATTATTTGACTTTCCGTGGCCTGACTTACACCAAAAGCGATGTTATTATAAAAAGTATCGTTAAACAGGATTGCTTCCTGATTTACATAACCAATCAGTGATCTCAGATCCTGTAGCCTGACATCTTTAATATTGGTGCCGTCGATATAAATGCCCCCCTTTTGTATGTCGTAGAAACGGGAAAGAAGATCGGCCAGAGTGGATTTGCCGGAACCCGACTGACCGACAAGGGCAATGGTTTTACCTTTCTTTATAGTCAGATGTACATCCTGTATTACCCAATCGGTGGTATCGTAGGAAAACCACACATTGTCATACTCAATTTTTTCCTGGAAGTGCAGGGGTTGCGGATGAAGTGGGTCTGATATGGAATTTTCTGCCTGCAGTATCTTGTCGATCCGTTCCATTGAAGCCAGTCCACGTTGCACTGCATAGGCTGATCTGGACAACTCCTTGGCCGGGTTGATGATACTGTAAAATATCGTCAGGTAATAAATGAATGTAGCCGCATCAATCACCCCGTTACCTCCCAGAATAAGCGAACCTCCAAACCATAGTACAATGGCGATAGTAAGGGTTCCCAGTAACTCGCTCATGGGATGGGCAAGCTGTTGCCGGCGCGCTATTCTGTTCGACATCTTCCTGAATATGTAACTGCCCCTATGAAAGCGATTTGATATTTTACTTTCCGCATTAAATGCTTTAATGACACGCAAGCCGCTTAATGTTTCCTCCACCTGCGACATTAGCTCCCCCCACTTGTTTTGTGCCTCAAATGAACTTCTTTTCAGTGACCGGCCTACTCTTCCCATGATAAAACCCATCACGGGGAGGACGACCAATACAAATAGCGTAAGCTGCCAGCTGAGGATGGTCATTGTGGTCAGGTAGATGAAAATGAGGATTGGATTTTTGAAAAGCATATCGAGAGAACTCATTACAGAGTTCTCCACTTCATTTACATCTCCGGAAATTCTTGCCAGTATATCTCCCTTGCGCTCTTCTGTAAAAAAGCCAATGGGAAGAGTAAGTAGCTTGTCGTTGATCTGGTTTCGGATATCTTTTACCACACCGGTTCTGATTGGAATAATAAAATAGGAACCCAAATAGGCCGTCCCGGTCTTAAGCAGGGTCATCACCACCAGTACTGCCGCCAGCATCATCAGCGCGAAACCGCCCCCGTAGGAGTCAATCAGCTGCGTAACATACCAGTTCACATTATTCAATACAGTATCTATTAGTGAATAATCTGTATTACGCCAGGAAATGAATGAGTATGTTTTTGTATTTACCTTAAATAATACCTGTAGAATAGGTATGATTGTGGCAAGCGAAAACACATTGAGTACAGCTGTCAGGATATTGAAAGTAAACGTAAGAAACAGATATTTCTTGTAAGGGGGTAAAAAGCGCTTTAAAATATAGATGATACCTTTCATCAATTTTTTTCTATTTATAGTTTATAGACGGATGGAGACTCAAATACCTTCTCGGAAATTTCTACGAAGATACGCAATAAATCTAATCCGAAAATTTAAACTGGTTGTTTCTTCCGGTTTTTTTAAATATTTGAGAAAAAAAATATTTTTTCTTCCAGCGATAGTTGCCTGTAATTCTTGCCTTTGGGATAAATTGAGGAAAAAGGTTGAAAAAAACATTGATTTTTTTTGCTGAATTGTTTGCACAGTAAAAAAACAAGCCCTATCTTTGCACCCGCTTTTGGAAGGAACCCCCCGGGGAAACGGAGAAGGCAAAAGGAGATCTTTAGAATTTTTACATATACGTTTAAAAGACAAAGCAGAGTATACAAGGGTTCTGTAAGTAAGATTACGGAACAATTTGGTACCCGTTCAATAAGATTTAAGGAGCTATTTTCCCGAAGCCGTACAAGAGATCAT
>Ga0228535_1002950_pt1 | contig 14003 bp, 9 predicted proteins | sample SJ1metagenome_FD_168457 | JGI IMG/M metagenome (GOLD analysis project Ga0228535, IMG submission 168457) | Enriched culture of PCE-dechlorinating microbial communities from Ithaca, New York, USA - SJ1 | ecosystem: Engineered > Modeled > Simulated communities (microbial... > Unclassified | place... | reverse complement strand
ATTTCTCGGTCAGGGCGGGAACCAGGGCAAAGGTGACAGCCGCATCTGCTGCTGCATAGGGAGCCGCCTTCTCCACAGGCACTTCGGCCATGCTGATCTGATTCTTGCCCTTTCCAATCAGTTCTTCAATATGGGTCATCTGTTTGTGCAGGTAAACTTCTGCCATGTCTTTCAACCCAAGGTTATGGCTGGAAGGGTTGGTGAGCCACTCTGCGATCATGGTGTCAAAATGGACCTGGGGAATGGTAATGCCATGCTGTGCCAGTACCAGCCAGTCATACTTGAGGTTATGCCCGGCAATCTTGCGGGCATTGCTCTCCAGAACTGGTTTCAGGGCGTCAGCTACTTTGACCATGGGCAGTTGTGATTCGCCTCCCGTATGCCCTACCGGGATGTAATACCCTTCGCGTGGATCGACAGCCAGAGAGATCCCAACCAGTTTTGCCCGCATGGGGTCGGTTGAAGTGGTTTCAGTATCCAGGGCGATCATCTCCGCCTGCTCCAGCTTTTCAACCAGCTTTTCAAGAGCAGCCGGATTATCAACCACAACTGTAGAAATATCTGCCGCGGCCGGCTGCCCGATCGAGGTCACCGGTTCGCCGAACAGGCTCAACTGGCTGGCTGGTTCCGCCGGTGCTGCCTGGTTGCAGATGGCCAGGAAACGGGTGGTCAGGGTGCGGAATTCCAGCTCCCGAAAGATTTTCAATACAGCTTCTTTGTCAAACTGGTCTATGCGTGCTTTTTCCAGGTCGAGGGTCACAGGCAGGTCAGTGCGGATTGCAGCCAGGGTCCGGCTCATCTCTGCAGAATCCCTGCCGGCTTCCAGGCGGGTCTTCACTCTGGCAGGCAGCTCATCCAGGTGGCTGTAGATATCTTCGAGGGTGGGGTATTGGTTCAACAGGGAGACAGCTGTTTTTTCGCCCACTCCCTGCACCCCCGGAATGTTATCCGATTGGTCACCCACCAGGGCTTTGTAATCCACCACCTGTTCGGGCAAGACCCCCAAGTACTCTTTCACATCCTTTGGGAAATAATCTTTTGCTTCAGAAAGTTTTGCGCCTGCCAGGTTGACAACGATACTATCGGTTACCAGTTGCAACAGGTCGCGGTCGCCGGTAATAATCTTAACCCCCAATCCTTTTTCCACTGCGTGTTGGGCAACACTGCCCAAGACATCATCCGCTTCATACCCTTCCACCTCAAGGCGGGGGAAAGGAAACGCGTCGATCAACTGGCGGATGCGCTCGATCTGCGGCTTAAGGTCATCCGGCATCTTCGCCCGGGTAGCCTTGTAATCTGGAAAGAGGTCATTGCGGAATGTCTTGCCGGTATCAAATGCTACCGCCAGGTAATCCGGCTTGTCGGTATCCAATATCTTGAGGATTACACTCACAAATCCAAAGATTCCGGCTGTGGGTTCCCCGGATTGCGTCTGAAACCGGCCAGTCCCGCCAGATGTTAACGCAAAATATGTGCGGTAGGCCAGGGCATGTCCATCAATTAAATAAATTACAGGCGGCATAAGAATATTCTTCTTTCATTCATGTTCAAGGCTGTCGGTCCCTTGCTTCTGCCTCGTGTTCCTGGTGAACCGGGCTAACAAGGTATTATCAGGAGCTTGCAGCCCATTCAATACCAGGTACCCTGGTGCCCAGAAGTCCCCGGCGAGATTATCTTTACGGTAAGCGTTATCGAACGTAAAAATCCTGGCAGAAGTACTCCGCCGCAGGATGTCTACAACCTCCGCCGGCAGAACGCCCGGTGTTGTGCGGACAGAAAACAACAAATGGTCCGGCTGTACCTGCACCTGTACCAGCTCCCAACCCTGCGCCTGGCATATTTCAAGCAGCCACCCAGCCAGTTGCTTCTGTAAAGACTCATAGAGTAAATTTGCTGGGTTGCGTGGCAGCAGTACCAGGCTAATAATCCCCCTATTATCACCCATATCGGTAGAACCTAAGGAAACCTTTTTATACCCGGTTTGGGTGTTGCTGGTTGCGGAGACTGGATGTACATTGCTTTTGGTTATCCCGCCTTCCTGCCTATCAGAAAATTCTGCCAGGAGGTCATCCAGTATATCCGGTCTGCCATCCTGTTCATCCATTTCAATCGTGGATACTTCTTCCGGGTCTGGAGAAGGCATATCAGAGAGAATGGACAGCAATTTCTCACGCTGTAAAGCTGCATCCTGGTTGCGTTCGTCCCCAAAAAATTCATAACCAGGCCCAGAATTTGGGGCAGGAAATTCGACCTGCCAGCTGGAAGGCAGGTCAGGCTGATTTACATCAAACCGGTCAACCGTTTCCTGGAGCAGCCGGGTCAGGGTTTCCATCTGGGTGCGCATCTCACTGATCGGGTCGCGTACATCACCAACCAGTACCAGGAAGACATCTTCAAGATACTTTTTCCCGTAAAGCAGGTAGTCCAAACGGCTGGATTCCAGCTGGATGAAGCGGACAACCTCATAATGTGCCCGTGCTGGCCAGCCTTGCTTTATTATCCTGGCAATCTCCCGCACTTCCTCTGGTTCCAGGTACCCCCGGGAAAGGCGCAGTTCTCCGTTGACAAGAATCATGGCTGCGTGGGTTAAGGATTCACGCAGGAATAAGGAAAGGATATACCCTGCCAGTGCCCTGTTGTTGTGCTCCAAAAAATCAGCGGTGCCCCCTGTTGGCGCTCCAGGTTCCACCGGGTGATGGATACCCATGAACAGTTCCACTTTCTCAACCACATCGGTTATGAAACAGGGCTGGTGTAATACTGCGACAGGATTTGGGATAGAAGGCTGCCATTCCGGGGCATTTTCGGGCAAGACAACAATGAACTTCATGGCTGGCTTGTGTTGCAAAATTTGGCGCAGAATCGCATCCAAATCCATGCTGCACAGGTCGGCATCAAGGATGATCAACTGCAAAGGGTCGTTCTTTACAGCATCCATCATCTGGTCGAACGTGTTTGCCAGGCGCATGCTGACAGTGTCTTCCTGCTCCAGCGAAAGGCGCAAGAGATCGCCAAATGAGAGATCGGGAGTGGCAGCCAGGTAGACCTGCATCGTTTAAAAAGTGTATCACGCCCCCAGAGTGATTACAAGTCAGGGTCAATTCATAAAATTGATAAGTGCAGAATTGTTTACACGTAAGGAAATGATATTACGAAAATAGTAAACAGTTTACTTTGGAATAACAACCTGCTTCCTTGTTGTGCTAATCGCAAAGTTTTTCGATCAACATTTTATAACCATCCGGGTTCTCTAGGTGCAGACCCCGTAAATCCTGCCTGTAATAGTCACAGGCTGTATTCCAAGTAAACCGGCTTTCTTGAATAATACTTGAGAGGTCCTTTACCCTATTTTCATCCCCAAGCATTGCATTTGCCTCAAGGAATGGCAGCCATTCCACCGGGTCCCCAGGGCGTAAACCGCTCTCTGTTGCCTGGCCCTCAAGTTCTACAATTTGTTCCCAGTTTCTTAACTGGCGGGCAAATGATGCTTTTTGATAAAAGTAACACCAGTCTTTTTCAGGCTCCTGCCCAAAGATTTCTTCCGGGGGCACCTTGGTTTTCTCATCCGGTAAAATGTTCTCGAGATTGGATTTGCCGGAAACAAGTAGAATTTCCGACCGGTCAAATTCGGACAGGTCTGGCATAAATCCATCCATCACATGGACACAGCTTAATAGAGATGGCTGTGCCATTACAAGGATATTGTTGAAATCAAACTGGGTGTAAAAGGATCTTCTTTCATTTATGAATTCTGCCCCAGTAAGAATATATTGAACATCACCAAGGGTTAATGTTGAGCCATTCAACTCGAGATTCGTCAGTTCTCCCGGAGGAGTGGTTGCGGTTGGATAATAGATCAGGTTGGCTGGTCCCCAAATGTGATAATCTTCAGCCACACCCTGGTTGGCGTAAGTTGCAACAATAGTCGTACCGGGTTTAATCTGCGGAGCTCGCCAACTCACCTGCCACCAGAAAGACCTCATCACATCCCAGTTTGCAGCAAAACGGGCGCTGTTCCCATAATGTGTCATAACAGCCAGCAGAACCAGCAAAACAGTTGACCATACCCGCAATCTGGGTTTAATAAACATCCTGCCTAATGCCACCAGGAATAACACAGCCCCAATGGACGGCGGAAATGAAAAACGGCTGTAAGAACTGAAAACGACATGTCGGTCACCAACATGGGCTGGAATCAGGGCAAAAATTACCGCAAGCACTCCAACTACCAGCATCTCGATGTCCGACCGCCTATATTCTTCTCCCTCCATTTTTTCCCGGGGTTCCTCATCCAGCACCTTGTAGTGGAAAGCCGCCCATACCACAAAACCTGCTGCCAAACCCAAAACCAGGGCGGGCAAGAATTCTTTTAACCTCAGACGAAATACATAATTGGAAAAGGGAACTGCCCAGGCGAAGAAGACCACATTGAGAAAATCCTGGATCTGGTACACCACTAGCCAGGCACCTTCCAATTGCAACGATTCCTTTAAGCGGGAAAAGATGTTCCCCAGGTTGGTAGCGCTGCGTGTGCTTTGGAAAATAATTGCCCGCCAGTACAGAAATCCGGCAGCAGCTATACAACCCGGGATTGCCCAGGCGATTAACTTTCCCACTTTTAGACGAATTGTCACCCCTCGGCCGCGCAAAATCAGGACACCCACAAGGAATAACCGCAGCCCCTCAAGGCCGATGTAGTATTCCATTAACCCGAGATAGATCAATTGCAGGATGATAGAAATAACTATGAAAACGGCCTTGCCCCAAACCTGGCGCTGCTGGATGGCTTTAACCGTAAACAGAATTGAGAAAACAGCTAATGTAAATGCAAGAATATGCGACTGGTAATCAATGGCATTGGGCATATCCAAGAATCCGGGATACAAAACCAGCAGCAGCGCAGCCAGAGCTGCAGCTTTAGGAGCATTTTTCCAAACTAACCTGATGATCCAGTACAGCCCCATTCCGCTGGCAATACGGAGGATTATCGCACATATGTGGTACATGATAACTTTTGCGCCAAACAGCGACCACATGAATTGCATGTGATAAGCGCGCAGGGGACGGTCGCTGGCAAATATAGCATGGAATTTTTCTGCACCCTGTGAATAAGCCCCATAGATCAGGTACCAGTCATCATTTACCGGCCCTTGCTTTGCGATCAAAGGCACATAAGCTATCACACAAGCAAGGGTGAGAAGGAGAAATGTCCAGAGATCCTGGTTTCGAAATAATTTTTTCATTTTCACTCTCCAGTAATGACTGAAATCGCTTCCTGTAATACCACGTCTTCTTCTGACAACACACTTGCTTCATCCACTGGCAGAAGGATATCCGGTACCACACCAACACCTTCGAGGAAAATACTACCATCCTCCAGGGTAAACCTGCCTGTCGGGATTTGCAGTGAAATTCCGCCGGGAAGCTCAAACTGCCCACGGGCAACTTCAGCTTCCACACCGCCGGTAGGGAACTGCCCCATCACGGTCATCCCGGGCACCTGGCTGAAACCATAAGCCTCGATTTCGCAGGCGCTGAAACAGGCGTTACCCACCAAAAGCACCATCGTGTTGAAGGAATACTGTTCTTCATTCGGAATGACCTTTTCCCGCGGTCCGTCTGGTTCGAACTTTCCAGTTGTATCACTGTAATACTCAAGCTGCCCCATCGGAATCTCCTCGTCATACAGGAAACCCGCCAGGCCAAGCGGAGCCCCGCCCGAATTCTGGCGCAGGTCGATGATGATCCCGGCAACTTCGTATTCCTCAAATTTTTGCAGGGCGCGTTCGAAAAGCCGGATAATCAGGCTCAGGTCATCATAGTTCGAGTTGATCTTGATATACCCAACCGTTCCATTGATCACTTCGGATTCCACCGGAAGGACCGGCGTATCCAACCCACTGTAAATGTAGGTGGCGAACAGGGAATCATACTCTTCAATCCGGGTTAAAGTGACGGTTTTACTGGCGTTGGCTCCATTCTTGTAAGTAAGCGTAATGCTGGTTCCGCTTGGACCGCGCAGCAGGAAAATAGCCTGGTCATACCGGTAACCGAAATCCGTAGAATACGGGCCGAACAACGGTTTTACTTCCTCTAAGGCTGCCGACGCAGGCTTACCATTGACTTCGGTGATTTCATCCCCGACCTGCATCCCGGCTTGTTCCGCCGGGCTTCCTTCCAGGATGTAAACCACCAGCACACGGCCGTCATCCAGCTCACGTACAGCTGCCCCGATCCCGCCAACTGCCTGCTGGTAGAAAAGCATCTGGCCTGTATCGCCGCTCAATCCCACATGGCCGTCTTTGAATGCGTTTACAAATTCCTGCAGAGCCATGTAAAAGGCAACATCGTCCTGCTGCTTTTCTGCATCTTTCACCAGCGGGGCTACCTGGTCATACAATGTATCCCAATCCGGCTGCTTGCCTTTCACCCCATTAAATGCATATTCTTTGCGCACAATCTCAAACATCTGGTCAAATGCCTTGGTGTAAGACAACGAGGAGAAATCTTTAACAGCGATATCAACCGGCTCATGCAGGGTCATCTTAATTTCAGTTTCCCGGATGACTTCGAAAGGCGATTCATCCAGGTTGATGATGGAATAGCCGGCACCCAGATCCATTACCGGGTCGTCGGTAGTGAATAGCAACCCGTCATCCCCAAATCCGGAGGGGAATGACTGTGTATCATCGGGCGACCAAACAACCAGCATGCCGCCAATCACCTCATCATCGTTTTCTGAATCGGTCACCACAGAGGTGAGGTATGAAGGCCAGCCGCGGGAGCGGTCGTCCCCTTCTGAGAACGGCCCCCCCGTCAGGTTTGGATTGTACCCAACCACAAATACCTGAACACCTTTCTCTGCTGCGGCATCCTGATCCACATCATTTAATTCACCCTCCGGAAAAACAGGAAGGGAAAGGGAGAAAGTTCCGGTGTTATTGTCTTCATCCAAATCGAGATAACCTAGCACCTGCGAATCAACCGGCAATTCCCATTCTTGATCCCGCATGATAAACCCGGTCATGTCCAGCAGGGCAACCGCCTGCTCCACGTAATACACTTCGATAATGTCATTGGTGTAGGAGAATTCGCCAGTGATGCGGGCAGGTCCGGTATTCTGCGGAATATCCAACCCGCTGGTTGGGGTTGCCTTACTACCGGTAACGCTGCAGCTCATGATAACGACGCTGATGAGAATGATGCTGATGAGGATCTTTTTCATGAATAACTCCTGGGTGGAACGATTAGAGGTATTTTACCCTATCCTGATTTAAACCCGCCTGTCATATAATAGTAAAGGGTAAATGTCAGAACCAGTGGAGGGAGCCATGAGTAAACTTTTCGCCCGGATTACTGCTGCGTTTCTTTATTTTGGGGCTGTCATCGGATTGCTCCTCAGCCTGTCCATGATCGTTCTGGTTTTCCCGGCCAGGGCGAAGGTTGCAGTGGCTGTTGGTGATACCCTGGACCTGACCCATAATGCCCTCATCACAACCTCTGATATCCTGGATGTGGTGGATAATACTTTAGGGGAAGTGGATTCCAGCTTCAGCCTTCTGGTTGAATCCACCCGCAGTACATCCGAAAGCTTAAAAGGTACTTCTGAATTGACTACCTCGATTGCCGGATTAGTCGGCAACAGTTTATCCAAAGTAATCGGTGAGACACAGGAATCCCTCGAAGCAGCGTCAAAGACAGCCAGGCTGATTGATGATGCCCTAACGATTATTACCACTGTACCCCTCTTCAGAACCAGGTATGCACCTGAGAATACCCTTGAAAGCACAATCGCGGGGATCTCAACCAGCCTTGATCCCATGGAAACAACCTTGGGTGACATCCGCGAAGATCTAGATCAGACAGCGGGCGACCTGGGCGGCATCCGCACCAGCCTATCCGGGCTTGCCGACAGCCTGGAAAAGATCTCAGATTCTATTGATGATGCCCAAACAGCAACTGATGAATACCGGAAGACGGTTGACCAGCTGATTGAGAAAGTCGAATATGCCCAGAAACACTACAAAACCTGGCTCACCATTTTGGCCATACTGGTAATTACCTTCTTCTTGTGGATGGCAGCAGCCCAGGTGGGCATCATGCTGCAAGCCAGGGCGATGTGGACTGGAAAACCGATCCAATTTGCCAGGGTAGAGGAAAAAGCTGGAATAGATACCGAACCGGTAAATGTGGAAATCCCTGTTGAAGCTAAACCAGGATCTGCAGGGCTGAAAGAAACTGAAAAGAAAGACAGCTCACCTGAAGATGCCGGGAGAGAAGAGCCTCAATCCTGAAGCACCTGCTTGGCCAGTTCTGCCCCCAACCTGCGGCCGATCTCCTTTTCGGCTTCGCCAGGATAACCCGGGTAATCATAGCTGGCAGCCAGGTTCCACTTTAATTGCTCCACGTAAGACTCAATATCCCTGCGGGCTCCCCCGCCCCAGGTGAAGCTGCCGGTGTACACCGCGGATTTATTGAACATGCGCTTGTGCAAAGCGATCTCCAGCAAGTTGCGGACGGGCGGAACCAGGTACCCTTCATAAGTAGGTGACGCTACCACAACACCGCGGTTCTTCCACAGCCAGGGCAGAATGTAGCTGGCATGGGTGCGGGCAGCATCAAAAGTCTTGAAAGCCACGCTGGTTGAAGCGATCCCATCTTCTACAGCCTTAACCAGCTGTGCTGTACTGCCATACATCGAACCGCACAGGATGGTAATGCCCTTCTCTGCCGGCTGGCTGCTGTAGCCCGACCACTTTGCATACAGGTCAATAATCTTTGCCGGATCCTTACGCCACACCAGCCCATGCGAGGGCGCAACAATCTTAACCGGTACTCCAGCCAGTTTGTTGATCGCATTCAAGACCGGCTTGCTGACGCCCGACACAATATTGGCAAAATACCGCAGCGCTTCATCAAGATACCAGTCCAGATCCTCTGGTTGGTCATCAAGAATAATGCCAGCCTGGGCGCCAAATCCACCAAAGGCATCACACGAAAACAGAATTTCGTTCTCGGGTACATAGGTCATCATCGTTTCCGGCCAGTGCACAAACGGCGTGTAAACAAAGCGCAGGGTATGTTCTCCCAGGGAGATCTCCTCGCCGTCTTTGACCACCTGCACCGAATCCTGCAAACCATAGTACGACTCAATCATCGACCTGGCTTTTTCGCTCACCAGTATCTTTACCTGCGGGGCAGTCTGGACAAGGTCGCGCAAGGCTGAGGTATGGTCAGGTTCCATGTGGTTGAGTACTACATATTCCAGGCGGGACAAGTCAACCTTGCTCCTCAGTGCGTCCAGGTAGCTGCCGGCGAAGGGCTGCTTCACCAGGTCGATCAGGGCGGTCTTCTGGCTGCTGATAAGGTAAGAATTATAGGAAACCCCTTCTTCCTGGACCGGCCATAATCCTTCAAACAAGTCTGTTTGATGATCATGAACCCCAACCCAGTAAATGCCTTTACCCAGTGAAACCTGCTCCATTACCGCCTCCGCTGCACCCTATTCATAAAATACTTCTCAAACTTGCATGAGAACAGCACAAGATTAATGCTAAAAGGGGTTCCCGTCAAGCCGTGCGAGAAAAAAAGGGTAAGATGAATTAAAAAAGCCATGCTGAGTATTCCAGCATGGCAGAATTGTTGAGAATTCGTGTGGGACGGTTACAGCAGCCTGGCAGTCAAGGACATCGGCACATGCGAGAGTGCAACCGATACCGGGCAGGTCAGCTTGACATCCTCTGCGATCTGGGCAAACTTCTCGGCTGAAATGCCCGGGATATTGGCTTCAGTATCCAGGTGGATGTGGGTGATTGTTGCTTTGCCTTCAATCATTTCCAGCTTGACCTTTGCTACCGTGTGGATGTGCTCCGCTTTGAAACCCTCTTTGTCGAGGGCTCCACTCATTGCCATCGAGTAACACCCGGCATGGGCTGCCCCAATTAATTCTTCCGGGTTGGTACCCATGCCGCTCTCAAAGCGGGAGGCGAAGGTATAAGGTCCTTCGTATGCGCCGCTGCCCAGCTTGACAGAACCTTTCCCGTCTTTTAATGAACCTTTCCAAACTGCTTCTGAAACCCGTTCAGTCATCATATCCTCCTGGTATATTAATGATATTATTTATCATATTTATCATATATAATTATAGCACAGCCTGTCAAGAGGCGTTGGGATTGTAAAGGGGTAAACAAAGAACCTCCAGTTGTTCTTAGGAGGTTCGGGTTGATGGAGCGGGAGACGGGATTCGGACCCGCGAATGTCAGCTTGGAAGGCTGATGCCTTACCACTTGGCGACTCCCGCAAGTGAAAAGTATTATATTCTGTACTAAAAACAGTGTCAAGCAGGATACCCTCCCCCGATTTAAGAATATGTTCTATTGTAATCAGTCCGCAAATTTGCTACTATGGATTCAGCATGAGCCGTTGTCTCGTCCTTTCCAGATCGAAAATTGGTTCCAAGATTTGAGATCGGACGACGTGCGCAAGGCACGTACGGATAGAGGTTCACACAACCTCTTGCCTTTGAGAAACCGCAATTCCAGGCGGTACCTGCAAACTGGCAGGATTAGATTTTAGGCAAATTTTTCCGAAACGGGAGACGGCTCATGTTTCGTTTTAACCCCCTCACCCCTCTTGTCCCCTTCCCCGGGCTTGGTTATAATCAGGGCATGCCCCAGTAGCTCAATGGACAGAGCGAAGCACTCCTAACGCTTAGGTTGGGGGTTCGATTCCCTCCTGGGGCACAAAAGCTCAGGCACCCTTGCAGGTGCCTGTTTTCTTATTCTTCTTCACGTTCACGCAGGTGCGGGAACAAAATGACCTCACGGATGGTGCGGTTGTCGGTCAGCAGCATCACCAGCCTGTCCACCCCCATCCCAAAACCGCCGTTCGGCGGCATGCCGTATGCCATCGCCCTCAGGTAATCCTCGTCCATCGGGTGGCGCTCTTCATCTTCTTTCTCATATGCCCGCCCCATTTCCAGGAAACGGCTTTCCTGGTCAAACGGATCGTTCAACTCGGTAAAGGCATTGCATAATTCCATCCCACCCACAAATCCCTCAAACCGTTCCACGGTATTGGGGTCGTCCGGCTTGCTCTTTGCCAGCGGCGAGATATCCCGCGGGTAATCGTACATGAAAGTGGGCTGGATAAAACTCGGCTCAAGGTAATCGCTCGTCAGCCCTTCGATCATCTTGCCGCGCGTCAGGTTGGGGTTGTGTTCAATTCCTTTCTTGTGCAGCGCCGCAGAAAGGCTTTCTGCTGTCGGGTGCTCGTAGATATCCACGCCCACCACTTCCAGCAGCCCCTGGCGCATTTCAATCCTCCGCCAGGGCGGGTTGAAATCGAGCTCCTGCCCGTTATACATGACCTTGCGGGTGCCAAGCACCCTATCACATACTTCCGCCACCATTTGCTCGGTCAATTCCATTACCTTGAGATAGTCAGCATACGCCCAGTAGAATTCCAGCTGGGTAAATTCAGGGTTGTGCTTGAAGGAGACGCCCTCATTGCGGAAATCGCGCCCGATCTCGTATACCCTGTCCACCATGCCGACTAGCAGGCGTTTGAGGTAAAGCTCAAACGAAATGCGTAAATACAGGTTTTGTTTTAACTGGTTGTGGAAGGTGGTAAAAGGCCGTGCTGCTGCGCCGCCATAAATGGGCTGCAGGATGGGTGTTTCCACCTCCACAAAACCGTGGTCGTCCAGAAAATTGCGCAGTGTCTTCACTACCGCCGCCCGGGCGGTAAATACCTTGCGTACCTCCGGGTTTACCACCAGGTCAGCGTAACGCTGGCGGTAGCGGGTTTCCGGGTCGGTCAATCCTGCATGGTGGATCACCTTTCCATCCACCACCTCATCCTTGGCTGCCGGCAGGGGCGAGATCGCCTTGGCCAGCATACGGAAAGACAGCACCTGCAGAGTCGGTTCACCGGTGCGTGTGCGCATCAGGTTGCCTGTGCCCTCGATGAAATCGCCCAGGTCGTACTCGCTGCTGAGCAGCGCCAGGTTCTCCTCTCCAACCTCATTGATGCGGAAGAAGAACTGCAGCCGGCCAGTTCCATCCTCCACCTGGGCAAAGGTCAACTTGCCCATTGGGCGCATAGCCCGGATACGGCCTGCCAGGGTCACATTTTGGGGTGGGGTTTCGCCAGCCTTTTCTGCTGCTTCGAGCAAGTTTAACGCTTCCTGCATGGTATGGGTCGGGTTGGCGCGGGTCGGGTAAGGTTCAATTCCCCTTTCCCGCAGCCGGTTTACCTTTTCTACCCGTATTTTTTCTAGATCGGTTAGTTCCATAATCTTCCCTTATTAACAAACTGCCCCGCCCAGAATGGATCGGGCGGGGCTGAAATTTTTGCCCCGGGTTTACTCTACCTTTAATACCTGCACTACGAAAGACCCGGCTGGCGCATCCACCTGCACAGTTTCTCCCGCTTTATGGTTCAGCAATGCGCGTCCAATGGGTGATTCGTTGGAGATCAGCCCGGATTGGGGGTCGGCCTCTGCTGCGCCTACGATCGTATAGGCTTCGGGCTCCATGCCCTCTTCCTGGATGGTTACCTTGGAACCCACCTGGATCACATCGCGCGCAACACTTGACTCGTCAATCACCCTCGCAGTAGCCAGGATGATCTCAAGCTCTTTGATACGCCCTTCGACGAAAGCCTGCTCATTTTTCGCTGCCTCGTATTCCGCATTCTCGATCAGCTCTCCACCTTCCATGGCTTCATGCAGCCGCTCAGCGATCTCCTGCCGCTTGGTGGTGCGCAGGTATTCGAGCTCTTCTTGCAGCTTGCGGTGTCCTTCACTGGTTAAGAATGTAATTGGCATCTTATTATTCCTTAAGAAAAATATTGTTATGCGGCTGGTATTGGATGTACCTTGTTAAAAGAAAGAAAACCACTCCAGATGGAGCGATTTAGGCAGATAACGGGTATTCCTACCCCTTTGATTGCCAATATAATATCATACCTGTAAGGTTAATGCAAGATGATAAAGCCAGGCCTGCCCTTAGCGGAGCTGCGTGCTTCTCCACAAGGATATCTCGCCTGTACTGGAGATGGTGATAATCCTGCTTTCCTGCAGGGTCGCAGCGGCACCGGTTACTTTATAGTCACCCCAGGAAAAACTCTCCAGCAGCTGCAATCCGGCAACATCCCAGAGCTCGATTACAGGGGCGACCGTGCGCACACAGCGGAAGGCGCCAGTTGAATCCAGGAAGAACGTACCGTAATCTGCGTTGAGGTTAAAATCAGTGACCAGTTGCTGGGCAGCATAATCCCACACCTGGGCGGCAGAACGGAGATTACCAACCAGCACCTGGGAATTTCCTGGCCCAAAGATTACCTGCCCGGCATCCCTGACCCCGCTCTGCCAGGCAGCCGTAAGTTGTCCGGTCTGCATGTTCCAGACGGCCATGCTGCCCTGTTCCGTCACTCCGGCTACCGCTGAACCGTCCGGGGAAATGGCCGCTACTGCAAAGCCTTCCTGCTGGGCAGCAGCCGGCAGCTGGAGGTATTGGACAGCATCACCCGAGAATTGTGACACCAGCTTCAATACATTCAGCGCTTTCCCTTCCTGCCAGACTGCCATCTGGTCACCCGAGCTGAATGCAAAACGGTTAACCCCTGCCAGGGTATAGCGCTGACTGGCACCCGGAATATTGTACATGCCCACCGCAGGAATTCCGGTACATGCCCCATCCAGGGCAGGGCAGTAACCTGCCAGCAACCCGGACCCATCCAGCGTAAATGCAAGCTGTACTGAAATGACAGCTCCAGTGTCAGTCAATAGCTGTGCTGTGCCTTCTGCTTCCCATCGTTCTGTCTCCCAGATGGAGAGAATGCCAACCTCATCAACCGCTGCCAGGCGCTTTCCGTCTTCGCTGAAGCCTGCCGCGAGCAGCCTTGCCGTAAGGTTGGTTTCAAAAACAACTTCACCGGTCTCCAAACGGATCACCTTAACCTGCCGGCTTCCAGTCTGGTAAGCAAGGAACCTGCCGGAT
>Ga0228535_1002949_pt1 | contig 14004 bp, 12 predicted proteins | sample SJ1metagenome_FD_168457 | JGI IMG/M metagenome (GOLD analysis project Ga0228535, IMG submission 168457) | Enriched culture of PCE-dechlorinating microbial communities from Ithaca, New York, USA - SJ1 | ecosystem: Engineered > Modeled > Simulated communities (microbial... > Unclassified | place... | reverse complement strand
ATCAGGGAGGCGATGCCCAGGGCGATGATCGCCCCGGAGATGGCCAGCATCAGCTTGCGGACGCCGATGAAGTTGTAGGTGGTGTCGGGTCGGATGATGTGCAGTCCCATGGCCGCGTCCCCCTATATGCTCAAGGCCGCGCCGGCCTTCTGCCGGCCGGTCCACAGGTCGAAGATGATGCGTGACACGTAGATGGCCGTGAACATGGAGGACACGATGCCCAGGATGAGGGTCACGGCGAAGCCGCGCACCGGTCCGGTGCCGAACTGGTAGAGGATGACCGCGGCGATGACCGTGGTGAGGTTGGCGTCCAGGATGGTCACCGTGGCCCGGGAGAAGCCCTCCTCCACGGCGGCCTTGGCCGTGAGGCCGCGGCGCAGCTCCTCGCGGATGCGTTCGAAGATGATGACGTTGGCGTCCACGGCCATGCCGATGGTCAGGATGATGCCGGCGATGCCGGGCATGGTCAGGGTGGCCCCGAAGGCGGCCAGTCCGGCCATGATGAGCATGATGTTGAGCGCCAGGGCGACGTCGGCGATGACCCCGGACAGGCCGTAGTAGACCACCATGAAGACCACCACCAGGGCCGCGCCGATGAAGGCCGCGGTGAGGCCCTTGTCGATGGATTCCTGGCCCAGGCTGGGACCCACGGTGCGCTCTTCCAGGATGTTGATGGGCGCGGGCAGCGCGCCGGAGCGCAGCACGCCGGCCAGGTCGTGGGCCTCCTGGTCGGTGAACCGGCCGGTGATGGTGGCCCGGCCGCCGGCGATGCGGTCCTGGATGACCGGGGCCGAGGAGGCCTTGCCGTCCAGGATGATGGCCAGGCGCTTGCCCACGTTTTCCCCGGTGACCCGGGCGAAGATGCGCGCGCCCTGGGCGTCGAAATGCAGGCCCACGTAGGGACCCGAGGAGTCGAAGCCCACGTAGGCGTTGCTGATGTGCTCGCCGGTGAGGGCGGCATCCTTGTAGACCACCACGGGCCGCTCGGCCACGGTCCCGTCCACGTTGCGGTGGCTCTGGAGCATGAGCAGCTCCCGGCCGGGGGGCAGGATGCCCGCCACGGCCTTGGCCGTGTCCGCGGAGTCGTCCACGATCTTGAACTCCAGGTGGGCGGTGCGGCTGATGTTGCGCTTGGCCCGCTCCGGATCGTCCAGGCCGGGCAGCTGCACCTGGATGCGGTTGCCCTCCTGCTTGCGGATGTCCGGCTCGGCCACGCCGAACTCGTCGGCGCGGTTGCGGATGATCTTCACCGCCTGATCCAGGGACTCGGACTCGAAGGTCCGCCGGTACTTGGGGTTCATGGCCAGCTCGTAGCGGACCTTGCCGTCGTCCTGCACCGTGCGGCTCAGGACCTTGAGGTTGCCGTAGCTCTTGGCCAGGAGGCCGTCGAGATCGGCCTGCCGCTTGGCGTCGGTGAGGAACACGGTGAGCACGCCCTTCTCCACCGTGGGCCGCAGCACCACCAGGCCGTCCTCGCGAGCCAGGGAGCGGATGTCCTGGCCGTTCTGGGCCAGGCTGTTGGCCATGGCGGTGTCGATGTCCACCCCCACGGTGAGATGCACGCCGCCCTTGAGGTCCAGGCCCAGGTTGATGGGTCTGGCCGGCGACAGCTTGGCCGCGGGCGAGTCCTCGCCGGTGAGCGAGGGAAGGATGTAAACCAGCCCGATGGCGACCACCACCAGGACGATGAGCAGACGGAAGCGGAGGCTCCTCATGCGGTTCTCCTCGAAGCGGGCCGGGCCAAGCCGGCCGAATTCAAAGGCTCCCCTCCCTACGCTGAATCACGCGCCAAGGCAAGGCCGCGGCAGGGAACCTGGGTTCCCGCCGCGGCCGCCCGATCCAGGACCAGAGGGAAGATTCGGAGCTCGGCTATTTCTTGCCCGAGTCCTTGGGCGCGCGGTCGGCCAGGTTGGACACGAAATTCCGGTTGACGTCGATCTTCATGTCGTGGCCGATGTCCACGGTGAGGACATCGCCGTCCACTTCCAGAACCCGGCCGTAGATGCCGCCGGAGGTGAGGACCTTGTCCCCCTTCTTGATGCCGGCGAGCATCTCCTTGTGCTGCTTGGCCTTTTTCTGCTGCGGCCGGATAAGCAGGAAGTAGAAGATGACGAACATGAGGATGAGGGGCATGAGCCCCACCAGAGGATTCCCTCCGGCCTCTCCGCCCTGGGGCGCGGCGCCGATGGCATATGCAACGCTGTCGAAGAACATGCGGCCTCCATGAGATGTGCTGGAGCAGATCCACGCCGGGCCCAGAAGGGAGCCGCGCGCCGGCGCGACTCCGGATGATCCGGAGCGCGGCCGTTCGTCTGCACCGCGCACCCGGATAAAACCATTTGCGGGCTTCGTCAACTCGGCTGCGACGTTGCGTCCTGCCCGGCGGCACGGCTTCTGCAACTTTCGACATCCCTGGCAAAGCGGATGCTTCAGGGAAAGTGCGGGAATTATTTGAAAATTAGGGACGGCTTCGGGGGCGCAGGCGGCTAGACTTGTGTACAATTTTGATATATGCAAGCGCACTTGTCATCTCCGGCCAAGACCTGCGGCCTTAGCAACGACGCATTTGTCAAGAATGCGCCCGCCGCTGGCCCGGACTGGGTTTCCCGAGTCCAGGCTGGCGCTTCGTCACGACGATCGAGCCCTGACGTCGTCGGACCGGATTTCTTCAACGTGAAGGAATAATTGAATAATGATTTTTTTGTAGAATGTTTGTCCACTGAGTTCACCAACACGGAGACGCACCCCATGTGCCGCTTGTTCGCCTTGACTTGTCATGACCCGGTTTCGCCCATGCAGGGCATCCTGGCTCTCGACGCCATGCGCGAGGGCCACGACGGCTCGGGCGTGGGCCTGTTCCTCACGGACCTGGATGGCCCCTGGAAGAAGCTCAAGAACCTCCCCATCCTCTCGGGCATCTTCACCGACGCCGGAGTGGAGCGCCTGAACGCCTACATGGACAAGGCGGGCTTCACCCTGAAGCACGCCGAAGACATCGTACCCAAGGGCCGCCCTCCCCGCGGCGTGCCCCGGCGCGACCGCTACGTGCTGCGGGCCTACGAGCCGCCCAAGTCCTGGAAGGGCCTCTCGGAGCTGGAGCGCGGCCTGGGCTGCGTCAAGACCCGCCTGGACCTCAAGCACCTGGGCGAGGCCGACGAGTCCATGACCGTGTACAGCTTCTGGCCCGACGTGATCATGATCAAGGAGATCGGCGATCCCCTGCACGTGGGCATGTACCTGAACCTGGACCGTCCGGAAATCGCCGCCCGGGTCATGCTGGCCCAGGGCCGGCAGAACACCAACTACTCCATCAATCTCTACGCCTGCCACCCCTTCTTCATCCAGGGCGTGGCCACCATGACCAACGGCGAGAACACCGCCTTCGTGCCCATCCGGGAATACCTGCAGGGCCTGGGCGTGACCGGCTACGAAGGGTACAACTCGGACTCCGAGGTGTTCACCCACATCCTGCACTACACCCTCTACCACCTGCACCTCTCGGTGGAGCACTACAAGCACGTCATCACCCCGCTCAAGTCCGCGGAGATGACGTCCCATCCGGACAGCGCCTTTTTGCGCAACCTCTCGCGCATCTGCCGCAAGTTCATCATCGACGGACCCAACTGCGTCATCGGCTGCCTGCCGGACAAGACGCTGTTCATGGTCCAGGACCGCAAGAAGCTGCGTCCGGGCATCGTGGGCGGACGGCCGGGCATGTTCGCCTTCTCCTCCGAGGTCTGCGGCATCGACGCCGTGATCCCGGACCGGGACCCCGGCCATGACTTCCAGCCCATGTACCTGGACACCGCCCTCGTGACCCCCAAGCGCACGGAGATCCGCATATGCCGACAGACGCACCCATTGGCCCTTCAACACTGAGCATCAAGGACCTGCCCTGGCAGGTTCTCTGGGACAAGCAGAAATGCACCCTCTGCGGGTCCTGCACCACGGTCTGTCCGGTGCGGGCCATCGAGCTCGGGGTATTCCGCAAGCGGGAGATACGCACCAACCTCGGACTGTCCGGGGCCACCGAGACGGACTTCTCCATCTACTACGGGATTCGCCAGAAGACCGACCCGGCCTTCTCCTGCATCGGGTGCGGCATGTGCAACATGGTCTGCCCCAATGACGCCATCATCCCGGCCAAGAACGAGGAGATCGACAAGCTGCGCTTCCACGTGAACCGCGGCGGCGGGGCGCGCACCCGGGGCGGCCGGCGCAACGACGGCCACAGCCTGCTGGACGCCATCAAGTTCATCCGCATCTCCATGCTCACCGACCCGGCCCTGGACGCCGGCCGGCACGAGTTCGACCTGCGCACCCTGCTGGGCCGGGTGCTGTCGCCCCAGGAGGGCATGAAGGCCTATGCCGAGTCGGGCTGGATGCCGCCGGTGCGCGAGATCTACCCGCTCATGATCGGGTCCATGAGCTTCGGCGCCCTCTCCCCCACCATGTGGGAGGGCCTGGTCATGGGCGTGACCTACCTGAACGAGGAGCTGGGCATGCCGGTGCGCATGTGCACCGGCGAGGGCGGCTGCCCGCCGCGCCTGCTCCGCTCCGAGTTCCTCAAGTACATCATCCTCCAGATAGCCTCGGGCTATTTCGGCTGGGACGAGATCATCCACGCCATCCCGGAGATGAAGGCCGACCCCTGCGCCATCGAGATCAAGTACGGCCAGGGGGCCAAGCCCGGCGACGGCGGCCTGCTCATGTGGCACAAGGTGAACAAGCTCATCGCCGCCATCCGCGGCGTGCCGCCCGGGGTGAGCCTGCCCTCCCCGCCCACCCACCAGACCAAGTACTCCATCGAGGAGTCGGTGGCCAAGATGATCCAGTCCATGAGCATGGCCTGGGGATTCCGGGTGCCGGTCTATCCCAAGATCTCCGGCACCACCACCTCCCTGGCCGTGCTCAACAACCTCAGCCGCAACCCCTACGCCGCGGGCCTGGCCATCGACGGCGAGGACGGCGGCACGGGCGCGGCCTACAACGTGTCCATGAACCACATGGGCCACCCCATCGCCTCCAACATCCGCGACTGCTACCTGACCCTCACCCGGCTCGGGAAGCAGAACGAGATTCCCCTGTTCGCCGGCGGCGGCATAGGCAAGAACGGCAACCTGGCGGCCAACGCCGCGGCGCTCATCATGCTGGGAGCCAGCGGGGTGCAGGCCGGCAAGTACATCATGCAGGCCGCAGGCGGCTGCCTGGGCTCCGAGAACGACCGCTGCAACGTGTGCAACATCGGCGTGTGCCCCAAGGGCATCACCTCCCAGGACCCGCGCCTGTACCGCCGCCTGGACCCGGAGAAGGTGGCCGAGCGCCTGGTGGACGTGTTCCTGTCCTTCGACCTGGAGCTGCGCAAGATCGTGGCCCCTCTGGGCCGCTCCACCGCCCTGCCCATCGGCATGTCCGACGCCCTGGGCATCGCGGACAGGGATGCGGCCGAACGCCTGGCCATCAGCTACGTCGTCTAGACAGGGAGAACACGCATGCTTACGAAGACCAAACGCGTTGCCCTGTCGGGCAAGGAAGACGGCATCCGCATCGAGAGCCGCATCCTGGAGGAACGCATCCAGCAGGCGGTCAGGGACGGAGTCCGGGAACTGCACATCAACGCCTTTGGCCAGCACGGCATCGGCGGCCGGCTGCCGGTGTCCATGACCGAGCCCGTCCTGGTGAAGGTCAGCGGCACCCCGGGCCAGCGCCTGGGGGCCATGGGCTTCCCGGGCACCCGCGTCGAATCCGCCGGGCCGGCGTCCAACGACATCGGCTGGCTCAACGCCGGCGCGGAAATCATCGTGCACGGCAACGCGGGCGACGGCTGCTGCAACGCCATGGCCCAGGGCAAGGTCATGGTGGCCGGCTGCACCGGGGCCCGGGCCATGACCATGACCAAGCGCAACCCGCGGCTCACCGACCCCGAGCTGTGGGTGCTCGACTTCGTGGGCGACTACTTCGCCGAGTTCATGGCCGGCGGCATCGCGGTGATCTGCGGCAACGAGTTGCACGACCGGGACAACGTGCTCGGCTACCGCCCCTGCGTGGGCATGGTGGGCGGCCGCATCTACTTCCGCGGCCCGCACCTGGGCTATTCCCAGGCCGACGCCCGGCTGGCCGAGATCACCGACGAGGACTGGGCCTGGCTCACGGAAAACCTCAAGTCCTTCCTGAAGAACATCGGCAAGTCCACCCTGTACAAGAAGCTCGCCCAGCGGACCGAATGGCAGTTGCTGACCGCCAAGTCGCCCCTGGAGCGCCTGACCAAGAAGCGCCGCTCCATGTCCGAGTTCCGCCGCGAGGTGTGGGACGCGGACCTGGGCCGAGGCGGGCTCATCGGCGACCTCACGGACCTGGACCGCTCGCCCATCCCGCTCATCAACTCCGGATACCTGCGCCACCAGGTGCCGGTGTGGGAGAACCGCAAGTACATGGCCCCCTGCCAGGCCAAATGCCCCACCGGCATCCCGGTGCGCGAGCGCTGGAAGCTCATCCGCCAGGGCAAGATGGAGCAGGCGGTGGAGCTGGCCATGGCCTTCACCCCCTTCCCGGCCTCGGTGTGCGGCTACCTCTGCCCCAACCTCTGCCAGGAGGGCTGCACCCGCGGCACCCAGCACATGCTGACCGCGGACATGGCCGCCCTGGGCAAGGCCAGCCTCTCTATGCACCTGCCCGACCTGCCCGCGCCCTCGGGCCGCACGGTGGCGGTCATCGGCGGCGGCCCGGCGGGCATCTCCCTGGCCTGGCAGCTCCGGCTCATGGGCCACGAGGCGCGCATCTACGACATGGAAAAGGAGCTGGGCGGCAAGATCACCTCGGTGATCCCCTCCTCCCGCCTGCCCAAGGACATCCTGGAGACCGAACTCCAGCGGGTGCGCCAGGTCATCCCCCACGTGCAGCTCTCCACCCAGCTCACCAGGCAAGGCTTCGAGGAGCTCAAAGGGGACTACGACTTCGTGGTCATCGCCACCGGGGCCCAGAAGCCGCGCATCCTGCCCGTGCCGGGCAAGGAGCGGCTGGTCCCGGCCAACGACTTCCTGCGTGCGGCCAAGACCGGCGAGGTCAAGCCGGGCAAGCGCATGGTCGTCATCGGCGCGGGCAACGTGGGCTGCGACGTGGCCACCGAGGCCTTCCGCCTGGGCGCGCAGGAGGTCCTGCTCATCGACGTGCAGAAGCCGGCCTCCTTCGGCAAGGAGCGGCAGGAGGCCGAGGCCCTGGGCGCGACCTTCCGCTATCCCTGCTTCACCAAGGAGATCACCGACCAGGGCGTGCTGCTCACCACCGGCGAGCTCCTGCCCGCGGACACCGTGGTCATCTCCATCGGCGACATCCCGGACCTGGACTTCCTGCCGTCCACGGTGGCCACCCAGCGCGGCTTCATCACCGTGAACGAGATCTACCAGACCACCGACCCCCAGGTGTTCGCCATCGGCGACATCGTGCGGCCGGGCCTGCTCACCGAGGCCATCGGCGCGGGACGCAAGGCCGCCCGGGCCATCGCCGCCATCCTGGACGAGAAGCGGCCCCGCTCCGACACCCGGGAGATGATCGAATACTCCCGCGTGCTCATCGAGTACGCCGCCCCGGAGACCCAGGCCTCGGAGATGATCGACTACTCCCGCATCCACCTGGAGTACTTCGACCCCCGGGTGACCGCGTGGAAGAGCCTGGAGACCTGCGCCGGGTCCTGCTCCTCCTGCGGCGAGTGCCGCGACTGCGGCCTGTGCGTGTCCATCTGCCCGCAGGGGGCCATCTCCCGCAAGGCCCTGGACAACGACAAGTTCGAGATGGTCTCGGACCCGGACAAGTGCATCGGCTGCGGCTTCTGCGCCAACGCCTGCCCCTGCGGCATCTGGAACATGGTCAAGAACGACCCCCTGGGCTAGGCGGCCGCGCCACCACAAGACAGCGAAGCCCCGGACTGCGGCGCAGTCCGGGGCTTCTTCGTGGGCGGCTCCGCCCGACTACCGGTTCTTGACCCGGGTCTCGTAAACCTCCAGGGCCTTGTTCTTGGTGGCCCCGGCGGCCACGAACATGGCCGTGAGCAGCACCGCGCCCACCTCGTCCGGGCTCAGGCCCTTTTCCCGCGCCGAGCCGAGCAGGTCCTCCATGCAGGGGTAGCAGCCCAGGACCGCCGCGGCCGAGAGCTTGACCATGTGCCGGGTCTTCTCGTCCAGGGCCTTGTCCGCATGCACGCCCTGAATGAAATCCTGGATCACCTGTTGCTGTGTCTGGTTGAACATCGGAGTCCTCCTTGGACTTGCGTTGATGATGCAATCCGATTAATCCTGCTCAATCATCGCGTCCAACGATTCATTCCTATTCCTGCAATCGCCGGAGAAGATGGATCGGTAAAACCGCACGCGGCCGGAGAACAAACATGGAGATCCGCCACCTGCACACCTTCCTGGCCGTGGCCCGCTGCCTGCACTTCACCCGGGCCAGCGAGGAGCTCCACCTGGCCCAGTCCACGGTGTCGGCCCAGATCCGGGACCTGGAGGAGGACCTGGGGGTCCGGCTCTTCGACCGCCTGGGCCGGCAGGTGCTGCTCACCGAGGCGGGCCAGCGGCTCGTGGAGTACGCCCGCCGCATGCAGGCCATGTCCGAGGAGATTCGCGACCAGGTGGGCCGCGGGGACGAGGCCGGGGGCAGCCTGTGCATCCGGGTCCCGGCCACCCTGGCCGAGGTGTACCTGCCCGAGGTGATCGAGCGCTTCCACGCCGCCCTGCCCGGGGTGCGCCTGGAGTTCATCCACTGCGACGACGCCCGGCTGCGCCAGGAGCTGAACTCGGGCCGCATCGACCTGGCCTTCCTGCTCACCGAGGACTGGACCGGGGACGGGGTGAACCTGCGGTCCCTGCGCAGCGAACCCCTGGTGCTGGCCGCCGCGCCCGGGCATCCGCTGGCCCGGGCCGGGGGCGTGGCCCCTGCGGACCTGGCCGGCCGCACCGTGCTCCGGCCGCGCACGGACTGAAGCTATTTCAAGCCCTTCGAGCGGTCGCTCGAAGCCCTGCATATCCGGCCCCGGGTGCTGGAGTTCTCCTCCATGTCGAGCCTGCGCCGCTGCCTGCGCCGGGGCGTGGGCCTGACCCTCTGCCCGCGGGTGGCCATTGCCGTGGACCTGGCCGCGGGCCGCCTGCTGACTTTATCTTGGACTGGGTTCGATCCCGGACGCCAACCGGCGGAAACCGCCGCCGAGGCCGCAACCCTCATGATCTGGCACGCGGACCGCTGGTGCTCCCCGGCCCTGGTCCGATTCATGGACCTCTGCGCCGAGGTGCTGGGGAGGCCGTGAACCGGAGAGGAATCAGGCCGGCCGCAGGGTGAGCAGGGTCACTTCCGGCGGGCAGTTGAGGCGCACGGGCAGGGTATGCCCCACCCCGCGGGTGGTGTAGATCTGCCGGTCCGCGCCCGCGACGCCGTAGAGCCCGGTGTGGTACTTGCGGCCCAGGGGCGGCAGCTTGAGCGGCCCCACTCCGGGCAGCACCACCTGGCCGCCGTGGGAATGGCCGGAGACCTGGAGGGAGAGCCGGCCGGGATATCCGGCCAGATGGTCGGCATAGTCCGGGGCGTGGCACAGCAGCAGGGTGCAGGCGTCGGCCGGGACCCCGGCCAGGGCCGCCTCCGGGCGCGGCCGGCCGGACCAGGGATCGTCCAGCCCGACGGCCCAGAGCCCGCGCGCCACGGGCCGCGAGCCGTTGACCAGGAAATGGATGCCCCGGACGGCCAGCTCGGACCTGAGCCGCGGCAGGGCGCGGCTCCAGTGGTCGTGGTTGCCCGGACAGGCCAGCACCCCCAGGGGCGGCCGCAGGGTCCCCAGGATCTCGGCCAGGGGTGCGGCCACGGCGGGGTCGCCGTGCACCAGGTCTCCGGGCAGGCAGACCAGGTCCGGGGCCAGGCCGTTCAGCATCTCCACCGCGGCCCGGGCCAGGTCCAGGGACACGTGGCCGGCATGGAAGTCCGAGAGCACCCCCAGGCGCAGGCCGTCATGCTCCAAGGGCAGCCCGGGCAGCCGGACCTCCCGCGCCTCCACGGCCAGGGCCCGCGGCGCGAATCCCACCATGTCCACGGCCAGCGCCGCGGGCGCCAGGGCCACGAGGCCCAGGAATTGCCGGCGGTTCATTCCCACGTCGTTTCCTCTCCCCCGGCCTACTCCGGGACGAAGCCGAGGGCAAGGCCGCCCGGTGTGCCCCCCCACCGGGAACGCGCCCCGGGCTCTCCCGCCTCGCCCGGTCTTCCGCGGTCGTACGGCGCATCGCGCCGAGCATCGGCTGTCCGCTTGACATTCCCGCATCGAATATTGATAAGTGCTATACCTCGAAACCCCTTGAGCAGGAGGCAAGCCATGCCCGCGGACCAAGCAGCGCATCCCAGCGGAACCAGGCTCGGCCTGGCCCTGTCCGGCGGCGGATTCCGGGCCAGCTTCTTCCACATCGGGGTCCTGGCCCGGCTGGCGGAATTGGGCATCCTGCGCCAGGTGGAGGTCCTGTCCACCGTATCCGGCGGCTCCATCATCGGCGCGCTCTACTACATCCATGTGAAGAAGCTCCTGGAAGGCAAGGACAACAACGCGATAACCGACCGGGATTACGTGGACATCGTGGAGAGGATTCAAAGGGAATTCCTGGAAAGCGTGCAGAAAAACCTGCGCTGCCGGGTCTATCTGGATCCCAAGAAAATCTACAAGATGTATTACGCGGACTACTCGCGAAGCGATTGTCTCGGGGAACTCTACGACACCTACATCTACGGTCCTGCCTGGCATGGCTCTGCGGGAGATCAAAAACCCATCGAAATGCGGCAGCTGAAAATCCATCCGCTCGGGTGGAAAGGCGGAGCGGCCCAATCCAGTATCGACGAAGGATTCAAGCCGTTGCGTGACAACCGGGAACTCGCCAGCAAAGTCCCCATACTGGTCCTGAACGCGACCGACCTCAACACCGGACACAACTGGCGCTTTGAAGCTTCCCGCATGGGAGAACAGAGCTTTGATGACATAAGGAACAATCCCACATCGCTCAGCATAGACAAGCATCGTCATTACGTGCAATGCAGCAATTACGACGTTCTCCCCGGCTGTCTGGCCAAGTTCAAACTCGGATCGGCAGTGGCCGCCTCAAGCTGTGTCCCTGGGGTCTTCCATCCCCTGTCCATCACGGATCTCTATGCCGAAAAGCAGCAGTTGCAGCTCGTCGACGGCGGAGTCCACGACAACCAGGGAGTCGATGCGCTGCTGGACTACAAATGCACGCATATCATCGCCAGCGACGCCTCGGGCCAGATGGAGGACGACACCATGCCCTCCACCAGCATCCTCAGCGTCATCCTCCGCTCCAAGGCCATCCTGGAAGACCGGTTGCGGCAAACGCAACTGTACAACTGCTGCGCCCAGCTCCACCAGAGCATGGCCTGCTTCCATCTGCGGACAGGCCTGGATGTCCCCCTCTCTTCCTGCCGGGAGAAACCTCCGTGCACTCATCCAGAATCGATCCAGGCCCCCGTCTACGGCGAGAAAACCGGCGTGGATGCGAAGGTGCAGCACCATCTGTCCAGAATCCGCACCGACCTGGACAGCTTCTCCGAGATCGAGGCCTATTCGCTCATGATGAACGGCTATCTCGTCAGTCTGCCCGAATTGAAGGAGGCCAAAAACATCTGGGAACTTTGCATCACGTCCGACAGCCCAGCGGGGAAATGGGATTTCCAACAGGTGGCAAAGCTCATGAACCAGCCGACCCCCCTCTATCTGAACTACATGGAGCTAGCCAAGAAGAATGGATTCAAGGTGTTCCATTGCAGCAGGGTGCTGGCCATCGTGTCGCTCCTGTTGGCCCTGTTCGCCCTAAGGGGCCTTGCGAACTGGCTGTGTTCCCTGTTCAGCTGCTTTCAGGGAAGTCCCGGAGCGACGCTGCTGGGCGTCCTCCTGGTGCTGTCCCTGCTCTGTCTCGGAGGATTTGAGCATCTTCCCGGCATCGGCCGCATAGGCCTGCTTCGGAAGCTGGCCGAAAAGATCAAGGAACTCATCATCGTCACCCTGACGTTTCCGCTGTGGCCGCTGATGTGGCTGCATCTCCGCACGACCGACCGCCTGTTCCTCTGGTTCGGCCGTTCCAGACGTTTCGTGCCCCAAACGAAACCCCGCGGCGGCAAATAAAAAGGGCGCCGGCACGAATCATCGTCCGGGCAAAAGCGGCCAACCTACTTGATCCGTCGCCGAAATCATGCCATGCTATATAAAAAATACTAACATCTTCGGAGAACCATCATGAGCAACTACGGATATTTTTCAGGAAATCCGAAGACAGAGTGGCTTGCCGATCCCGCCCATCCTGACAGGGACATGAAATTGCTGGAAGACTTCACATATACCGACCCCCAAGGCAAGCAATGGTTGGCTCCAAAAGACGCCATTATCAATGGCGCGAGCATTCCACGTCCACTTTGGACTGCGGTAGGCAGTCCGTATACTGACGATTATCGGCGCGCTTCGATAGTGCATGATGTGGCGTGCAGTGATTCCACTGTATCACGCAAGGATGCCGACGTTATGTTCTATTATGCATGCCAGGCAGGAGGATGCAGCCCCTCCCAGGCCCGTATCTTGTATATCGGTGTAAGGATAGGCGCCAAGGCTTCAAAAATACTGCCTGCCAAGTCTTTGGCAAAAGGAAATTTCTTGTTCAGGAAAAATCTGGAGCTGCAAACAAAAATTGAATCGAATATGCTTACATTGTTATCCTCGATGGCAAGAGACGCAGTTGCCCTGAGTGATTCAGATCCCATTGAAGAGATGGATAAAATCATCGACAAGCATTTTTCCTCTCAACAAATCAATCTGCTGAAGAAAATTAAATGATGCTATTGAGTATTTCATTCATGGAATCATAGCATGCAAGGAGTGGGTACTATGACTAAATTTCTTCATATCAGCGACTTGCATATAAATCATGCGGGATCCCCCGAAAATATCAACTGCAAGGCTCTGGTGGAATTCATTATCAAGACTTATGGCAGTGAAGACAAAGATAATTTTGCAATTGTCATCAGCGGGGATATCGTGCATGGACTTACTTCCAGGAATGACGCCAGCGACGAACATGCTGATGAAGATCAATACGTTAATGCTCGCGACTTGCTGCGGCCTCTCACGCAGCAATTCAAGGGAAAAGTTTTAATTGTTCCGGGTAATCACGACTATTCAACAACTGGAGTTGATTTCAATGAATTTGAAGAATACTCTTATAACTTATTCAACAACTATATTGTACTTCAATTGCTGGGAGACCAATCTGCCAAGACGGCCCATCCAGCCGCCAATCCCATGTATCCAAGAATCATTGAAACCACGGATACCTTGTTCATAGGCCTGGACTCCGGCATCGGCGTGGTTGACAAATTATTCCAGATTGCCAAGGGAGAAATTGGGCCCGCCCAGCTTGCCAATCTGCAAAAAATTCTATCCGCCGAGAAACATCCCCCAAACAACATCGTACTATGCCTGCATCACCATCCTTTTTTGCGCAAGAAAAGCATATGGAATGCAGTGAAACGCATCGCCATGAAGCTGAATGATGCGAAGAAACTGAATGATATTATCAAAAATAAGGTTGACATCCTTTGCTTCGGCCATATGCACGTGCCTGAAGAATTGACCAAGCCTGGATTCAAAAGAATTCTTGCCTCCGGGAAATCAACGAAGAAAGACTCGTCCGGCAAGCTTTTCTTCCGTGAACTGACCATTGACTCAACAACGAATCTTGTAAACACCGTCAGTTTCATGCCGTGAACGGACTGGTCGATACCGAACCTTCTTGCTCCCGCATTGATGCCCCTGTTTCACCGCGCGGCAAGGCCCGCGAGTGTTGATGCAGGCAACCTTTTCGGTAACGTACGCCTCTGTACAGAAAGCGATCCCCCACAGCACGTCAGGCAAAAGAGAAGGCCCCGGGGTCACCCCCGGGGCCTTTACCTTCCCAATCGGACGCCCTAAGCGCCCAGCAACTC
>Ga0228535_1002948_pt1 | contig 14004 bp, 11 predicted proteins | sample SJ1metagenome_FD_168457 | JGI IMG/M metagenome (GOLD analysis project Ga0228535, IMG submission 168457) | Enriched culture of PCE-dechlorinating microbial communities from Ithaca, New York, USA - SJ1 | ecosystem: Engineered > Modeled > Simulated communities (microbial... > Unclassified | place... | reverse complement strand
AATTCAGGACTTCGTCCTTCCGGATCAGGTCGGACCGGCCGGCAAAAGGAATGCCGCCGGCGCGGGCATAGGACTCGAGTTTTTCAAACTCCGGCACGATGAGGGCCGAAATGAATTTCCGGTTGGCGCCGATGACAACGGCGTTGGCGATATAGGGATTTGTCTTCAGCAGGCTTTCGATCGGCTGCGGGGCGACGTTTTTCCCGCCGGCCGTGACGATCAGGTCCTTTTTCCGGTCCGTGATCGTCAGGAAACCGTCTTCGTCGAGGAAGCCGATGTCGCCCGTGCGCAGCCAGCCGTTCTCGAAAACCTCCCGGGTTTCCAGGTCCTTTTTATAATAGCCCTTCATGACATTGGGGCCCTTGACCAGGATCTCCCCGTCGGCGGCGATGCGGACGTCCACGCCGGGGACGATCTTGCCCACGGTCCCGAACCGGATGTCCTCGAACGTGTTGCAGGCGACGACCGGGGAGGTCTCGGTCAAACCGTAGCCCTCGAAAACGGTGATTCCCATGGCATAGAAGAACTCCGCGATATCCCGCGACAGAGGCGCGCCGCCGGAGACAAAGAACCGGGCGCGGCCGCCCGTTTTCTCGACGATCTTGGAAAAAACGAGTTTGTGCGCCAGGCGTCTCCGCATCTCCAGCCACTTGGAAACGGGCTGCTTGGAGGTTTTTTTCGCGCCGTATTTTTTCCCCGTCTTGAGAGCCCAGAAGAAAATCTTCTTCTTCACCGGCGACCCGGCCAGAATATTGTCCATGACCTTGGCATAGATCTTGTCAAAGAGCCGCGGCACGCTGATCATGATCGTCGGCCGCAGCTCGACCATGTTCTCGGCCACGGTCTCGACGCTCTCGGCATAGCCGATGGAACTTCCGACATAAAGAAAGGAAAACGTCGTCATCCGTTCCAGCACATGCGAAAGGGGCAAAAAGGAAAGGATCGTGTCCCGGTCCGTGAACTCGATGATGGCCCGCAGGGACCTGGTGTTGCTCAGGAAATTGTCGTGAGTCAACATGACGCCCTTGGGAACGCCGGTGGTGCCGGAGGTATAAATGATCGAAGCCACGTCATCCGGCTTGACGGCCACGGCCAGCGTTTCGAAGAGCGCCGGGTCCGCTTCCCCGCTCCGCCGGCCCTTATCCATGACCTCGGACATGGTGAGAACCCCTTCGGGAGCCTCGGAGTCAATCATGATGAAGTGCCTGACCTTCGTCAGCTCGGTCCGCACGGCCTCGATTTTCTGCCAAAGCTCGCGGTTGGAGCAGACGACGATCGCCGCGTCCGACTGATCGATGATGTACTTGAGCTGCTCGGGCATCAAGGACGTATAGATGGGTACGGTGATGCCGCCCAGGGAGAGCGCCGCGAAGTCGGTCATGACCCACTCGGGCCTGTTCTCGGAAAAAATGACGAGCTTCTCTCCGGCCGCGAAGCCCAGCTTCCGGAGACCCAGGGAAAAAGCCCTAACCCGGCTGTCGAATTCCCGCGTGGATATGGGCGCATAACGGCCCTCGACCTTGCGCATCAGGATATTCTCTTTTGGATAGGAGCGAACCGTATTGAGAAACAATTGGCTCAGGGTTTCGACCTTCATTTCATTCTCCTGGGGAAAAGATTGAGATCCAGTCCTTCCCTTCCACTATTTTTACCTTTAGCCGCGAGCGGAAGTCAAAGGGATATCTTCTTCCTTGAGAGGGTTTCCACCCGGGAACGGGCGGGTCCGTCCCCCGTTCGTTCGTGCTCAAGGAGCCAATATTTTCTCCACAGGCCTCCGCCGTAGCCGGTCAGCTTCCCCCCGCTGCCGACGACCCTATGGCAGGGGACGATGATCGGAATCGGATTGGCGTGATTGGCTCCTCCGACCGCCCGTACGGCTTTCTCCTTGCCGACGGACCGGGCGATGTCCTTATAGGTCGCGGTCCGTCCATAGGGAATGCCGGCGACTTCCTTCCAGACTTTTTCCTGAAATTCCGTGCCGTTGAGGTCGAGTTTCAAGCTGAAGGTCCGGCGGCGGCCGCAAAAATATTCATCCAGCTGCCGGACGCATTTCCTGAGGACGGGGTGAGCCGCCGGAAGACTCCGGGGCGGCCCCGCGGCCGCCCGGCGGCTCTTAAAGCCCAAATAGACGATCCCTTTCTCGCTGCCTCGGATTTCGATAAGGCCGATGGGCGAGGCATAGACGGTCGTCCTCATGACGACGTCGGGCGACCGCCCGCAGGACCGGGGACAGCGCCGGCCGCGGGCTTCACTCGAAATCTGCGCAGGGGCCATCAGGTTTCTTTCAGCCGGACAAAAACGTCCGTTTTCCCGGTTTCGCCGCGGAATTTCAGCTCGAAAAGGTCGGGATAGCTTTTGATGAGCTGCGACAACTGTTTATAGCCATAGGTCCTTGGATCGAATCCGGGGTCGAGCTGACGCAGGTAAAATCCGATCGTCGCCAGGTTGGCCCAGCCGCCTTCCTCGACCGCCATGTCGAACGCTCCGCGCAGGAGAGGGATGGGATCGAATTTCCGGGGTTTCTCCTCATGGACTTCCTCCGGTTGCGCGGCTTTTTCCTTGCGGCGGCGCTCCTTGGGCATCAGATTTTCCGTGTAAATAAACACGTTGCAGGCGTTGACGAAGGCCTTCGGCGTCGTCTGCTTCCCGATCCCCATAACAAAGAACCCGATCTCCCGTATGCGCGTCGCCAGCCGCGTGTAGTCGCTGTCGCTCGAGACAAGGCAGAATCCATCGACCTGATGGCTGTGCAGGATGTCCATGGCATCAATGATCATGGCGCTGTCGGTGGCGTTCTTGCCGATGGTGTAGCGGAATTGCTGGATCGGCTGGATGGCGTTCTCGTTGAGAGTGCGCTTCCAGCCGGCCATGTTCACGGTCGTCCAATCGCCGTAGATCCTCCGAATGGTCACCAGGCCGTATTTCCCCGCCTCGGTCAAGATCTTGCCCAGGAGCGCCGGCTGGGCGTTGTCTCCATCTATGAGCAACGCGATCTTTTTCCGCTTTTCATTCGTGATTTGATCGATCATGTCTTCCCTCGTTTCAGGATTCAGATCTGCACCTGTCCGTATGATACTCCGTCTCTATCCGTTTTACAAAACAATTTCGCTCCGGCCGGGGAACCCGCCGGAATCCGGCCGCCGCCGGATTTTCGTGTGCAAAAGGCGGGAAACCCGGCCGCGGGGCCGGGGAACCGCTTCCCACGGCGCCTTTGCCCTTTCCGTCGTGGTGTCTGAAGAATCCCCCCGGCCTGCGCCTCCCGTCTCGAGAACGGCGGCGAAAATATGAAGCCGGCTGACAAGGCCGGCGTCCGGGGTGACGGCCCGGATGGAGGAGAAAATCCCGGCGGATAAGCGCGGGCCCGAACCCTTATGCCGAAACGCTCAAGGAAGAGAGGCGGGCAACGCGCCGCCGCCGGGCTCCAGGATCACCGGATCTCCCGGCTCCCGTCGCCGGCCAGCATATTCGTCAGCCAGCCGTCGAGATTTTCCGCCTGCTCAGGATACGTCCAGTGGCCGGTGTCCTGCGCCAGGAACAGCCTTTTGGGCGCCCTAATGACATTGTAGGCGGCGTAGATCGACGTCGGGGGGCATGTGACATCGTTGAATCCCCAGGAATAATAGCCTGGGACCTTGAGCAGGCGCGCGAAATTGACGACATCATAATATTTGGACGTCTCGATTTTATCGTTTTTCGCGTGGTAGGGGGCGTTCGCCTTGTCAAACATGTGCGGCCAGCCGCCGGCCCGGCCGTGCAGATAGCCGGTCAGGTCGCAAAGCGCCGGAAAATAGCAGGCTAGCCATTTGATCCTGGGATCCAAAACCGCCGTGACGATCGACAGGGCGCCGCCCTGGCTTCCTCCCGCGACCGCGATTCTCGAGCCGTCGAACCGGGGAAGGCTGAAAATAAAATCAACGGCGCGCGCGCAGGCGGTGTAAACCCTCCGGTAATAATAGCGGTCCTTGTTGTCCAAATCGTAGAGCCAGTATTCGTTGAGCCCGCCGTAATACAGATCCCAATAAACGCCGGGATCCATGGTCATCGGAAGGCCGTTGACCCCGATCTGGAGCGTGATAATTCCTTTTTGGGCCGTTTGGATGTCTCCCGCGTAGCCCCGGACGCCGGCGCCCGGCACTCGAAGCAGGGCCGGATACTTTCCCTCTTTTTTGGGCAGGCAGAGTATCCCGTAGATGCGGCTTTTTTCCCGATAGTGCTGGAAACTGACGTGGTAGACATCGACGGTTTCGGTGCACCTCTCCGGAAGGAGCGACATCCGGGGATCCATGGGAATTCGGGCCGCTTCCGCCTTGGCTTTTTCCCAGAATTCTATGAAATCCTTGGGCATGTCGGTCGTGGGCTGGATCTTTTCCGGCTCGAATGCCGCGGTCCCGAACCCGGAATACTCCCTGCCGTCGACCGTGACGCGAGCCCGGCATTGAAGAAACCCGGGGCTCTTCATCGTTCCGCCGTCGATGGCCGCCCGGCTTTCCTTGAGTTCCAGCGTCCCTGTTTTCACGGGCTCCATCTTCTCGGGCATGACCTCGTACCGGATGACGACGTCCCTAAGAGGGTTTCCCCACCGAAGGACGGTGATGCCGAACTTTACTTTTTCTCCCAGCTTGTATACCCAGTCGGCATGGTCCGGGGCGACGATCACTTGGACCATTGTCTGGACAGGCTGGGCGGATGCGGACGCTCCCAGCGACAATCCTAAAACGATGGACATCCAACAATGAAGCAATCTTGCTTTCCTCATGACGGTCTCCTTCTCGTTCATCCCTGCCGCGTTATCATCCTTATTTATACGGCCTTTTTTTCAAAAAATCAAAACCGGGCGAAGCGCTCCGGTCACGGCGGATCCCCCGGGGTATCACACCCCCGGCCTTGCGGGAAGCAGGTCCCGCGCGGAATCCGCGCGGCCGGATGGGAATCTTCCGGGACGAAGGTTGACCTCGGGTATCGCCTGTGTTAAGAAAACGTGGGGACGCACGGCGCCTCCGGCCTGAGGGTCCGGCGCGCCCCGGAATGAGAGGTGATCATGACCGGCAATATTCCGACTCTATTCGTCCAGGGACTGACGCTTCCGGAAGCCTGGGAAAAAGCCGTCCTGGCTTGTTGGACCGGGGGCGCGGCCATTCAGACCGAATACGACAAACCCGGCGATCCGCCAAGCCGGGACTGCAGCATCCTGTGGGTGGTCGAAGATCCCTTCGCCGAGCCCCGCATCCACAGGGCCTTTCCCGGAGGGTTGGAAGACCTCGAGATCTATCGCCAGGAGGTCGTCGACGGAGTGCATGACCACTGGATCGCTCCCGAGCAAGGGAAGTGGACCTACACGTATCACCAAAGGCTTTTTGCCTATGAGGTCGAAGGCGCGGTCATCGATCAGATCCGATACATGACGGACAAGCTCGCCCGGGCGGGATATTCCCGGCGCGCCCAGGCGATCACCTGGAACCCCAAAACCGACCCGCCGACCTTCGATCCTCCCTGCCTTCAGCGCGTCTGGTGCCGGATGATCGCCGGCGAGAAGGGGGATCTTGTCCTGAACATGAATTGCCACTGGCGGTCGCGGGACGCCTACAAAGCCGCCTATATGAACGCCTTCGCTCTCACCGACCTTCAGCGGATCATGGCTCAGCGCATCGGGGAAAAAACCGGCAGGCCGGTCCGGGTCGGCAGGTACGCGGATTTCGTGGACAGCTTCCACATCTACGGCTCCTACTTCAGCCAGTTCGAGGGATTCTTGAAAATGGTCGAAAAACGGTCTTTCGAGGAACGGACTTGGCCCTCGAGCTACGCGGAGCCCATGTTCGCCGAGGCCCGCCAGCGGCTTCGCGCGGAAAAAAAAGAAAACCGTTAGCGGCCGCTCTCCGGGATGACGATCGAGAACCCCGCCCCCGGCGCGCTTCCGGTTTGAGGAAAGGAATATGGCTCATACCGCCTTGAGCTGCCGCGTGGCAGGATTTATGTGCCTCGATTCCCCTGCAGTTCCGGCTAAAAAGGCGGCGAGAATTCGGACGTAGGGGGGATTTTTCATGATTCTCTGGAAAATTTTTGTTCTGTTCACCCGAGTGGCCTTTTTTTCCTGGGGCGGCGGCCCGGCGTCGCTGGCGCTGATGCAGAGGGAATGCGTGGCCGCCGGATGGATCACCTCGGCGGAATTCGCGGACGCCGTCGCCCTGGGAAACGCGCTCCCGGGACCCATAGCGCCCCAGGTTTCGGCCTATGTCGGATATAAAATCGCCAGATCTCCCGGAGCGATCATGGCCGCCGCCGGAACCGTCCTGCCGACGACCATCCTGATGCTCGTCATGATCATATTTTTCTTCCAGTTGAAGGACGCGCCGGCCGTCAAGTCCATGCTTCAGGCCGTGCGGCCGGTCGTCATCGGACTCCTCCTCTGGACGGCCTATGACATGTCCGCGTCGGTCTTCGGGGCAGGGAAAGCCGGATGGGGACCTGCTCTCCTGGGAAGTTGGGACAAGGTTCTCATCGCCTTCGTGGCATTCTCCCTCCTCGTCGCCACGAAAATCAATCCGGTATTCATTGTCCTCGCTTCCGCGGCCTTCGGTTTTCTTGTTTATAAATAGGCGAAGCCCTCCGGCCGGAAACCGGAGGACCGCTCCGGGGATTCGACGGCATCAGGACGGCGAATCCGGTTGGAAAAGCCGTTGAGCGGCCAGGGGTCTCCGGCAAGCTAAGGCATTGTCCCCGGGCGAAGATGATACGATTTCAATCCAGGAGTGGGGAATGAACGAAGCGAAAAAGGAAAAAGCGAAGTTCCCGGCTACGTTTTGGACGGCGAACACCATCGAGCTCTTCGAGCGTGCGGCTTATTATTCCATGTCCTCGTTCATGGTCGTTTACCTCAACGAGGTCCTGGGCATGAGCCCAGCCCAGGCAACCCGTCTCAACGGATCTCTGCTTTGGGGGCTCATCTATTTCATGCCGGTCCTGTCCGGGACTCTGGCCGATAAGTACGGATACAAGCGTTCCCTGACTGTGTCCTTCTTCATGATCTCGCTGGGATATTTCATCATGGGAAACCTCCAGCGCCTCTGGCCGGGCCTCATAGGCCTCCGCGCGGCTGAGACGATTGATTACACCGTTCCCGCGGTTCTGGGAATCATCTTGATCGGCATCGGGGGCTCGATCGTCAAGCCGTGCATCGCCGGCACCGTCCAGAAAACGGCGGGAAGAAACGCGACGCTGGCCTTCGGGGTTTTTTACACGGTCATCAATATCGGATCCATAACGGGCCGCGGATTCTGCTACCTGGTCAGGACCCAATGGGGCATTCCCGCCATTTTCACCTATGTTGCGACCGTATTCTCGCTCATCGGCCTGGCCATCGTGATTTTCATCTACAGGGAGCCGCATTTTGTGAGCGACGGGCTCAAGGACGGCCAGGTCGTCCAGGAAAAAACCCTCGGCCGGGCCATCCTTGGCATTTTCACAGCCCTCAAAAACATCAAGTTCGTGCTGTTCCTCATCGTCATGGGCCTTTTCTGGTTCCTTTACAGCCAGCTCTATAATCTCATGCCCCTCTTCCTCCGTTTCCTGGATCCCAAGGCCTCCGTTGAGCTCTACACCCTGGCCAACCCGGTGATGATCGTCTGCTTCCAGCTCCTCATCACGAGGACGGTGAAAAAATGGACGCCGATCAAATCCATGCTGGCGGGCGTGACCGTGACGACGGCCGGCATGCTGGTCAATATCGCCCCCCCTCTCCTTTTTTCCGATTTGTCGGCCAAGGTCGGCTTTTCCGCGTTCGCCATGCCCGCGGCCGGAATATTCCTCATTGTCTCCATCGCCTCCATGGCGGTCGGCGAGATGATGGCTTCGCCCCGCGTCTACGAGTACCTCGGCGGCATCGCGCCCAAAGGCGAAGAAGGCCTTTACATGGGCTACACCAGCCTTCCCGTCGCCATCGGCAGCATCATGGCCGGCCAGATGGGCGGCAGCCTCTTCGAACGATACATCTCCAATCCCGTGAAAGCGGGGCAGCCGGTTCAGGCCCTGAAGATGTGGCTCATCGTCGCCGGGATGGGCGTGCTGTCGATGATCGGGCTGATGATTTATGACAGGCTGCTGATCAAAGGCGGCGGCTCGAGACAACCGTCGAATTGACGGCGCCTTCCACCCGAGGATTCCCGATGAAGAGACTCCGTGATCCCTCCCTTCCCGGTCGATGGAAAGGGTTGAGCATGGAAAACGGGCCTGCGCGGGAACGCCCTTCGCGGCGGCGGCGTTCTAGCGGTTGAACCGGGGGTTCACGATATTGCTGAAAATGGATCCGAAGGTGTAGCTCAGGCCCACGTACATTTTATATTCATAGCTCGTGGCCAGCATCGTCTTTCCGAGAAGGATTTCCTCATAAGAAGCTTCCTCCAGGGGCAACGATATCTGGTCATGGACCAGGGAGTATTCGCCGCTCAGGCTCAGGGAAAGCCCCCGCAGCAGATGCAGATTCACCCATCCCCACATCTCCACGCGGTTTAAGCTAAGGTCATGAAAATAATGGGATCCTTGGACCGACGCGCTGACATTCCCCCACGGCTGCTTGATTTCCAGGGTCACGCTGAGGGCCTGGCCCAAAAGGCTCTCCTTTTCCTTTCCGAAGATCGTTTCCTTGAAATACTTGTTGAAGTCGAATCCGAGCCGGTAGAGGAATCGAAGCTGTTTCCGCGTGGACTGCGAATAAGGAAAATAATTATATTCGACGGCCGGCGTCGGGCTCACGGCAAAAGCGATGTTGTTGTAAGTCGACATATTCATGGTCAGCCAGGAGCCCACGGACCAATGGTCATTCAGGCTGAAAACATAAAGCCCGTTGAAATTCCGGCCGTCCTGATAGGTCGAGACCTCTTCGCCGTCGATGTCATAATAGCTGCTGGAATGTCTGGCCGATACGCCCAGCCGCAGCTTGGACTGCGGAGTGACCCGGTTCGCCGAGACGTTCCCGTGAAGCGAGGAAAAATCCTGCGTGCTCTCGCCGCTCAAGCTGCCGGACATGCTGACGTTGAAAACCCAATAATTCCATTTGTCGGAGACGGGTCCGGCCACCGTGCGCCGTTCGAAATTCACATCTAAAAAATCGCCGACCGGCGTCTTGGCGGCGTAGGGGACCAGTCCGACCTTGAGCACCCGGACCAGCCCTTTCCTCTGATCATCGGATGTATCCGTCTGATTTGAAACATATTTCGCGGTATTCTGGATGTCAAAATAGGGGCCGAGCCCGATAAAAGCCACCGTGTATTCCCGTCCCCCGCTGCCCGTCCACTGGATGGTGATCATGACGTGGACATCGGCTTCCTTCCGGTCACGGACGAAATTGACGAACGTGATCTCGGTCCGGATATATTCCATGTCGCACTGGTGGCAGTCGATAAAGACCTTGGGGGCACCCTGCTTGATCCGGTCCACCGGCCCGATGGAATCCTGCGACCTGACGACGGCGGGCAGGAAAAGGCAAAAAACGCCGACTGCCAGCAACGACCTCGATGGCTTATTCATGAAACAGCTCATAACCGCACGGATTAAACACTTCATCTTACCAGATACGAAATAAAAACTCTATTTTTTCCCGGGATCGAATGGACGGCCGGACCTTCCGCGCCGGCGGGCGACCGGGGAAAGTCTCAGCCAAACCAGGCGTTCGCCTCGTCTCCGAGAAGGCCGACAAGAATGAAAACCCCGAGAATCGTCCCAATGGGGATTCCGGGCAGCCAGAGAATTCCGAGGATCATCCCCACGGTCCGCGCCCATGTCTTCTTCTGTGATATCCCCCGAGACACGGCCAGATCAAGCACGCCCCACGCGGCCGACACCGCGGCGATGCATACCCCCAGGCTTCCCAAAAGCGCGCTCCCGAGAAGGTTTTTCGCATCCCCGCGGAGCCCGATCCAGAACGCGCCGAGGAAAAAAATGCAGAGGAGGGTCAGGGCGGCGGCGATTTTGAGCCAGCCGACCACTTGCAGAATAGCTTTCGCCGTTGTGACTTTTCCCGGCATCCGCGGCCTCCAACCCGGTCATTCTTATTTTACACAACTCCGGCGGACTTGCAAACCCGGGGCCGCGGGCAGTCCCCCCACCGTCGATTGCGGAAGAACCGCCTTTTTCCTATAATATAAGCCGTTGCGATCGCGCAACCATCCCGATATCGCGAGAAGGAGGAATCCATGAAAAAAGTTTCGTGCGTATTGACCGCCCTATTGATTATCGCCGCTTTCGCCGGCGCAGATATCTATATCAAATCCAACGTCCATACGGACGCCTTCGCCGTCATGGGCCAGAGCCAGCCGGCATCCGACACGGTCTCCGAGCAGTGGATCGGCGACACCGCGTTCGCCATGATCTCCCCCGACCGGTCGTCCGTCATCGACCTCAAAAAGAACGTCATGTACATGATCAACCACAAGGCTAAAACCTATCTCGAGACGTCTCTGCCCATGGATTTCGCCAAGCTCCTGCCGCCGGAGATGGCCTCCATGGCTTCCATGATGAAGATGACGGTTACCGTCAATCCCACAGGGCAAACAAAAACCATCGGCCAGTGGAAATGCTCGGGTTACGATGTCACCATCCAGATGATGATGATGCCGATGAAAATGCTTGTCTGGGCGACGGACAACGTCCCCTTTGACCTCAAAGCCTATATGGACAAGGTCTACGGGGCGTCGCTTCAAGCCCAGATGCGGCTGGACGAGGCTTCCGTCGCCGAAATGAAAAAAATCAAAGGCTTTTGGATTTCCTCGGAAACGTCCAGCGAAATGATGGGCGCCAAGTTCCGATCCGTCACGGAAACCGTGGAGATCTCTAAAAAAAGCCCTCCGGCCGGGGTCTACTCCGTTCCTGCGGGCTACGCGAAACAGGACAAGTTCAGCATGCAGGACCTTCAAGGGAAATAACCCCGTTTGGTCCCGGTCCATGCCGGCGCAGCGGCGGCGGACCTGAGGAAGGCGCCGCCCCGCCGGCCGGCAAAGCCTCTGCAGAGGCCGGAGGCGAGGGGTCCCCGGAAGAGGGGTGGAAAACGTTGGAGAAAATCAGCCGCCTGAATCCCCTGCTCGAGGTTCTGAAGTCCTCTCCGCAGCGCATCAATAAAATCCTCCTTCAAAAGGAGAAGGGGCCTTTCCGCCTTGCGGAGATCGTTCGGAAAGCCCAAGCCCATAACATCCCCTATGTCTTCGTTCCCAAAGCCAAGCTCGACAGCCTCGCCCTCCATCACCAGGGAATAGTCGCCTTGATGGCGGCTAAAGAATTTTCATCCATCGAGGAGATACTCTACGGCAAGACCGCCCCCTTCCTGGTTCTTCTCGACGAAATCGAGGATCCGCAGAACCTGGGGGCGATTCTCCGCAGCGCCGAGTGCGCGGGCGCCGATGGGATCATCCTTCCCGAGCGCAGGTCGGCGGGCCTGACCGAGACGGTCGCATCGGTTTCCGCCGGGGCGGTGGAGCACATCAAGGTGGCCCGCGTCGTCAACCTGGCCCGGACCATGGACGAACTCAAAGAACGAGGGCTGTGGCTCGTGGGCGCCGAAGGCGGCGGAAAAGAATATTGGCACGAGTTTGACTACACCCTTCCCGTCGGCATCGTCCTCGGCTCCGAGGGAAAAGGCCTCCGTCCCCTGGTCAAAAGGAAATGCGACAAGGTTCTCTCGATTCCCACGGCCGGCCGCGTCAATTCATTGAACGTGGCCTCGGCGGCGTCGATTTTTTTCTTTGAAGTCCTTCGCCAACGGCTGGCGCCTTCTCCCGGGCGACCCGCATAAAGTGGGACACAATACCCATTTACCCTATTTAATCATCAATCCCCCGGCAAGCGGAACCGAGGGAAATGATGCCTGCCGGAAATAAGGTAAATGGGTATTGTGTCCCCAATTTCTTCACGTCCTTGACAATATTTCGCGCAAGCCTATAGAATACTCGCGGAGATTTTCCGGAGCACGGACGGCAATGGATAAAGAAGATTTTTATCAGATGGAAATTCCGATCGTTGCCCTCAAGCAGCAAATCGATGCGCTCCGGGCCGAAGAAGCTCCGGAAAACCAATACAAAATCGATGAGCTGCGCCGGAAAATCGAAATGGAGTGGGTCAAAATCCTTCCGCGCCTGACGACGGTCCAGATCGTGCAGATCGCGCGTCATCCAAAAAGGCCCTATACCCTGGATTATATCGGAGCGCTTTTTCAGGATTTCATGGAAATGCACGGCGACCGTCGTTTCGGGGATGATCCGGCCATCGTCGGAGGCTTGGCTTTTTACAAGGGAAGAACCGTGGCCGTCATCGGCCATCAAAAGGGCCGGAGCACGAAGGCGCGGATCGAGCGGAACTTCGGCCAGCCCAATCCCGAGGGATACCGGAAGGCCCTGCGCATCATGAAGGAAGCCGAAAAATTCAATTTTCCAGTCATCACCATCATCGATACGCCCGGCGCCTATCCCGGCATCGGGGCCGAAGAGCGCGGGCAGGCGGAAGCCATCGCCTTCAACCTCAAGAACCTGGCCACGCTGCGCACCCCGATCATCAATATCGTCGTCGGCGAGGGCGGAAGCGGGGGCGCCTTGGGCATCGGCTTCGGCAACGTCATGCTCATGCTCGAGCACGCGTTCTACTCCGTGATCTCGCCGGAGGGATGCGCCGCCATCCTCTGGAAGGACCAGAGCGCGGCCGACCTGGCCGCCGAAAATTTGAAAATACGCGCCCAGAATTTGCTGGATATGGGCATTATCGACAAGATCATACCGGAACCGCCCGGCGGAGCCCATATCGACCCGGAGCAAACCTATAAAAACGTGGACAAGCACCTCAGCCAAGCGTTGAAGAAATTGGAGAGCAAGCCGATTCCGGAACTCCTCGAGGAGCGGTATCAGAAAGCCAGAAGGGCCGGCTTCTTTATCGAAAAGTGAGCGAAGACCCCCGCCCGAAAAAAGAAATCCAGGCCGTCAAGGGCACCAAGGACATCCTTCCCTGCGAGGTCGGGCTCTGGCAGGAAGCCGAGTCGCTGGCCAAGCAGACGTTCGAACTTTACGGTTACAGGGAAATCCGCACGCCTGTCTTCGAATTGACCGAGCTTTTTGAAAAAGGGACGGGCCTCACATCGGATGTCGTCACCAAGGAGATGTACACGTTCGTTGACAAGGGAGGCCGTTCCCTGACACTCCGGCCCGAATACACCCCGTCGGTTGTGCGCGCCATCATCGAGCACCGTCTCTATCTCCAGCCGGAACCGCTGAGGTTTTACTATATCGGCCCCATGTTTCGGTATGACAAGCCCCAGAAGGGACGTTTTCGCCAGTTCCATCAGGTCGACATCGAGGTCTTCGGAGAAAAGGATCCGGCTATAGACGCCGAGATCATCGAAATGGCCTTGGCCCTGCTCGGCAAGCTCGGCGCGGGGGAGACAAAAACCCTGGTCAACTCCGTCGGCTGCAAGAAATGCCGTCCGGTCTACATGAAGAAGCTGAGACTGGAGGCGGAAAGACGCAGGAACGCGCTTTGCACGGACTGCCAGAGGAAAATCGATACGAACCCGCTCCGTGTTTTCGACTGCAAGGTGGACGGATGCCGGGAAGCGACGAAATCCTTTCCGAAGATCCTGGACGATTTATGCTCCGAATGCCGGGAGCATTTCGCCGGGGTCTGTTCTTATCTCGATATGTTCAGGATCCATTACACGATCGAACCCCGCCTGGTGCGCGGCCTTGACTACTACACGAAGACGGCTTTTGAGATCGTCTCCTCGGGGCTCGGCGCCCAGAACGCCTTGGCGGGCGGCGGCCGTTACGATGACATGATGAGCGAATTCGGCGGCCCTGACATGTGCGGGATCGGATTCGCCATGGGCCTGGAGAGGCTCCTTTCGGTCGTCGACTGGACGCCGGCCAAGAGGCCTTTCGTCTATATCGCCCATTTGGGCATGGAGGCCCGCCGGGCCGGCATGGAACTCGCCCGGTTTTTCCGGGAGGCAGGGATCGAATGCCTTATAGAATTCAAGGA
>Ga0228535_1002946_pt1 | contig 14012 bp, 14 predicted proteins | sample SJ1metagenome_FD_168457 | JGI IMG/M metagenome (GOLD analysis project Ga0228535, IMG submission 168457) | Enriched culture of PCE-dechlorinating microbial communities from Ithaca, New York, USA - SJ1 | ecosystem: Engineered > Modeled > Simulated communities (microbial... > Unclassified | place... | reverse complement strand
CGCCGGAAGGAGAGACCGTCTCCGCCGGGGAGACGGTCGTCGGGGACGGAGAGGTGGCCGGATCGGTCATGGCCGCGCCGCATTCCTTGGGTAACGAAAAAACCAAAATCGGTTGGGACGGGCCCCACGCAACGGCCGCCATTCTGGTCGTCGATGACGATCAAGTGAACCGCCAAGTCCTCGAAAACCATCTGTCACTCGTGCATTACCGCGTTGACACCGCCGAGAATGGGATCGAGGCGATCGACAAGATCAGGCGCAACCACTACGACCTGGTTCTGCTCGATATCATGATGCCCAAGATGTCGGGATACGAGGTGTGCCGAATCATCCGCAATTCCTACCCGATCAACGAGCTTCCCGTGTTGGTCCTCACGGCAAAAAGCCAGCCAGGAGACGTAGCCACCGCTTTTCAGGTCGGCGCCAACGACTACATCATCAAACCCTTCGAAAAGGACGAGTTGATGGGGCGCATCAAGACGCTCCTGCTGCTCAGAAACAAGACGCGGGAGGCGGCCGAGAACGCCCATCAGGCCAGCATCGACGGCCTCACTGGCCTGAACAACCGAAGGAGCCTATATGAGATCGGAGGGAGGCTGTTCAACGCCGCCCGCCGGCACCATCGGGACCTTTCCGCGATCATGATCGATGTGGACCACTTCAAGCGGTTCAACGACGCCTATGGCCACGGCTTCGGTGACGAGGTCCTCCGTCAGATCGCCATCCACATCGTCAATGCCCTTCGAAAAGAGGATGTCGCTGCCCGATACGGCGGCGAGGAATTCGCCATCCTCCTGCCCGACTCGCCGCAAAAATCGGCACTTCAGGTCGCGGAGCGGATCCAGCTTGTGATCAAATCCAGTTGTACAACCATAGCCGAGATCGGCAACCTCAACTGCACCATCAGTGCCGGGGTGGCTGCGCTCACGGACGACATGGAAACACTCGACGACCTGATCAAGGCTGCCGACACCCTGATGTACACCGCCAAGGGGAGCGGACGCAACCGTATCGCGGGATACTGACTCTCATGCCCCTCTGATCCGCGGTCTGGAACCACCGCGATGAGAGTTACCGTTCTGGCACTTCATGAGGTCAGACTCGGAGGGACTTCAAGGGCGCCATTGCGAGAAATTTTCCGGGACCGGTGGGACCTTCGGCCGCACATTACATCCGCCGCCTGTTGACGAGCTTCTTCAGGAGAGAAGCGGCCTGCAAGACCTCGGCCGGCGTGTTGTCCCTGCCCATGCTGAAACGAAGGGTCCCCACGGCCAGGGCTTCCTCCATCCCCAGGGCGGCCAGGACGTGAGAAATCTTCGTCGACCCCGCCGTACAGGCAGAACCGGCGGAAACGGCGACTCCGCGAAGGTCCAACTCCCGAACCAACGCCTCGCCGGAGATCCCGGCAAAGGAGAGACTCAGCAGGTGCGGCAACCGCTCGTTCGGGTGGCCGTTCACATGGGCATCGGGGATCCCTTCGCAGATTTTCGTAAGGAGGAGGTCACGGAGCCCTTCCAGATGGGCTCTCTGGGTATCCAGGTCCCGCAAAGCGATCTGGCAGGCCTTCCCAAGTCCCACCACGCCGGGAACGTTCTCGGTACCGTGACGCATCCCTCCTTCCTGGTGGCCGCCGAAGGTGATCGGCTGGAGCACCGTTCCCCTGCGGACGTAGAGGGCTCCCGTCCCCTTCGGACCGTAGATCTTGTGGCCGGCCAGCGAGAGAAGATCGACCCCGAGTTCATCGACCCGGACTGGGATCTTGCCGACGCTCTGGACAGCATCGGTGTGCAGGAGGATCCCCTTCGATCGGCAGACCGCACCGATCTCTTGAAGCGGCTCGATGGTCCCGATTTCGTTGTTGGCATGCATGACGGTGATGAGGAAGGTCTTTGCCGTGATGGCCTTCTCTATGGATTCCGGGCTCACCCGCCCCTGGCCATCAACGGGGAGCCATGTCACCTCAAACCCCTGGCGTTCGAGATGGCGGCAGGCGTTTTCCACGGCATGGTGCTCGATCGCCGTGGTGATGATGTGGTTCCGTCCGCCCTGTTCGGCAAAGGCCGACCCAAGGATCGCCAGGTTGTCGGCCTCCGTCCCGCCGCCGGTGAAGACGATCTCCGCCGGATCGGCCCCGATCAGCGCCGCTACTTGAAACCGAGCCGCCTCCACGGCCTCCCGGGCGAAACGCCCCTCGCGGTGGATGCTGGAGGCATTGCCGAAGTGATGCCCGAAATAGGTCATCATCGCCCCGAGGACCTCCGGGTGGACAGGCGTCGTCGCACTGTGATCAAGATAGATGGTTTCCATGGGCTAAGGAATCGACCAAGTCGTCGCCGCTGGCCCGTCCTGGAGGATCACCCCCCTGTCGGCCAAGTCCTTGCGGATTGCATCGGCCTCTTGCCAGGCCTTCGCCTCGCGGGCGGCCCTCCGTTCGGCGATCCGAGTCTCGATCTCGGCAGGAACAAGCCCGCGTTTGGCCGCCTCGCGTTCCCGATCCAGCCTTAAATAGGTTTCTGACGACTCCCGGAAGAGGCCCAGGACCGACCCGACCTCCTTGAGGATTTGGCCACTCCGTTTCAGGATCTCCGGGGAGACGGGTTCCTTCCTTGCGGCCAGGGCGGTATTGATCAGGCGGACCGCATCAAAGAGATACCCGATCGCTCGGGCCGTGTTGAAGTCATCGTCCATCGCCTCCCGGAACCGCTCCGGAAGCGTTTCGATCTGGGCGATCCATTCCCGGTCTCTCGCCGAGAGCGCCGCCTCTCCGTCGGGAGGAGCGTCACGATTCAGAGCCTCGATCGCATCGAGAACCGCATAGAAGCGGTTCAACCCCTGCCTGGATTCGGCCAAAGCGGCATCGGAAAAATCCACGGGACTGCGGTAATGGCTCTGCAGAAGGAAAAGCCGGAGCACCTCCGGATGGTACTGCTTAAGGACATCCCGAATGGTGAAGAAGTTCCCGAGGGACTTGGACATCTTCTCGTCATTGACCCGGACAAAGCCGTTATGGATCCAATACCGGGCCAGAGGCACGCCTGTCGCCCCTTCCGACTGGGCCACCTCATTTTCATGGTGGGGGAAGATCAGGTCTTCGCCGCCTCCATGGATGTCGAAGGCCGGACCGAGATAACGCTGGCTCATCACGGAGCATTCCAGATGCCAGCCGGGGCGGCCTCGACCCCAGGGGCTTTCCCAGAAGGGTTCTCCCTCTTTGCTGGCCTTCCAGAGGGCGAAGTCATAGGGATTGCGTTTCCTGTCGTTCACGTCGATCCGGGCCCCGGCCATCATGTCTTGGAGATTGCGGCCGGAGAGCTTGCCATAGGACGGAAATTTCTCAACGGCAAAATAGACGTCCCCGCCCATCTCGTAGGCGAGCCCTTTGGCGATTAGCGTCCTTACCAGATCGATCATCCCATCGATGTGTGCCGTGGCCCTGGGACTCTGGGTGGGAGGGGATACATTGAGGGCCGCCATGTCCCGGTCGTGCTCGGTAATAAAGCGCTCCGCGATCTCGGCGATTCCCGTCTTTTCACGACGGGCGCGATCGATGATCTTGTCGTCGACGTCTGTGAAGTTCTTGACATAGGTCACCTCATAACCGCAGTAGCGCAGATACCGGGTAATCACATCGAAGACCACAGCCGAGCGCGCATGGCCAATATGGCAGAAGTCGTAAGCCGTGATCCCGCAGGCATAGAGGCCGGCTTTCCCCTCGCGAAGGGGAACGAACTCCTCCTTTTTCCTGGACTGGGTATTGTACACCCTCAGGGACATCGAATCCTCCAGACAGGTTATGGGAAAAGGGCGACAACGGGCAGGCCGGTCTTTTCATCAAGGCCCGACATGAGATTCATGTTCTGGATCGCCTGCCCCGAGGCCCCCTTGATCAGATTGTCGATCACCGACACCACGATGAGCCGTCCGGTCCTCTTATCGACAGTCACCCCGATGTCACAGAAATTCGAACCGACGACGGAGGAGAGATTGGGAACCTGGCCGGCGCGGCAGACCCGGACAAAGGGCTCCTCCCGGTAATAGTCCTGATAGAGGGACGTCACTTCCTCAAGGTTCGCCTTATGGGTCATGGTTGCGTAGATCGTGCTCAGGATCCCCCTCTTCACGGGCAGGAGATGCGGCGTGAAGGAGATCGTCATCGCCCTGCCCGCCAGCAGGCTAAGCTCCTGCTCGATCTCGGGCGTGTGCCGATGATTTCCGACCTTGTAAGCCTTGAAGGCGCCATCGACCTCGCAAAAAAGCGAACCGATCTGAGGTTCCCGTCCGGCCCCGCTGACTCCGGATTTGGAATCGGCGATGACGGAGGCGGGATCGATCCATTGCGACTTCAGGACCGGCGCCAGCCCCAGGATGATGCTGGTGGGATAGCAGCCCGGATTGGCGACAAAGCTGGCCCTGCGGATCTGTTCCCGGTGGATCTCGGGAAGGCCGTAGACGGCCGCCTGGAGCGTCTCCACCGCCCGGTGCGGGCCGTACCAGGCCCCGTAAACCCCGGCATCCCGGATCCGGAAATCGGCGCTGAGATCGATGACCTTCCGTCCAGTCCCGACAAAGGCGGGAGCCATGTCCATGGAAACGCCGTGCGGAAGGGCCAGGAAAACCAGATCGGCCAATCCCGCCACCGTTTCTGGAGAGGCATCGGTGAAAGTCAGATCCGTCAGGCCCAGGAACTGGGGATAGACCTCTGCAACCGGGGTCCCGGCATAACGCCGAGAGGTCGTGGCCACGACCTGAACGCCCGGATGGTCCAAGAGCAGTCTCAGGAGTTCCTGTCCGGTGTACCCACTCCCCCCGTAAATGGCAGCCTTGATCACGCGATGGTCTCCTCGGTCTCGAAAAAAAAGGGAGGCTTCAGCCTCCCTGGGATGTTATCTCTTTGAGAACTGGAACCGTTTCCGGGCTCCCGGCTGACCGTATTTTTTCCTTTCCTTGCACCGCGAATCGCGGGTCAGGAAGCCGGCCTTTTTGAGAGTCGGGCGCAGTTCCATGTCGTATTCCACCAGGACTTTGGAGATGCCGTGCTTGATGGCTCCCGCCTGGCCGGCAACGCCTCCCCCTTCGACATTGATGTAAAAGTCGAACTGGCCCTTCTTCCCCGTCATCTCTAAGGGTTGCTGAATGAGCATCTTCAAGCTGTCCCTTGTGAAGTAGTCGTCGAAATTGCGCTTGTTCACCTGAAGGACACCCGTGCCCTCCTTCATGTAGATCCTGGCAATGGCGCTTTTCCTCTTCCCTGTTGCGTAAAACCTTTTTTCCGTCATATCCCTCTCCACAAAAGTCTCAGCAAACCTGATGTCCCTCCCCGGGAAGCTTACAGATCAAGAACACGGGGGCATTGTGCCTCGTGCGGATGGTCGCCTCCGGCGTAGATCTTCAGTTTCTTCAGCATGGCCCTTCCCAACGTATTCTTCGGGAGCATCCCCTTTACGGCCGTCCGCAGCAATTCTTCGGGTTTTTCTTTGAGCATCTTCCCCGCCGTCATGGCCTTCAGCCCACCGGGATACCCGGAATGGTGGTAATAGACCTTGTCCGTCAACTTCTTGCCGGTGAGGCTGATCTTCTCGGCATTGATCACAATCACAAAATCGCCTGCGTCCATATAAGGCGCGTAAATGGCCTTGTGCTTGCCCCTCAGACGGTGAGCGATCCCGCTCGCCAGCCTTCCGAGGACCTTGTCCTGGGCATCGACAAGATACCAATCGCGGGCGACGTCTTCCTGTTTAGCGTAATACGTCTTCATAAGTTCACCACAGGTTTCATGAATTTGAAACTTGGTTGATACGCAATTTTGCCCATTTTGTCAAGGAAAAACCTGTATCGAATTCAAAAATACGGGGCGGGCCCTCAAAGGCCTGCGGGCCCCTATTGTGCCGGTTTCGAGAGGGAAACCCCGCCCCCGGTCCTTCCCAATCCCAAGAGCGAGATATAGAACATGAACGCCCGGTCGGTCGACGTGTCGGTGATGTTCAATTCAAAGATCCAGCATTGCTTCCGGTACCGGATGCCATAGGTGGCGTCGATGGTCTTCCGGTCCAGAAGGTTCCGTCTCAGGACATAGGCCACATCCAGGGAGGACGTTACGGTGGCCCTCAGCGCCAGATTGATCTCCTCGATGCTGTCCTGGGTATACCGATACCCTAGGGTCGCGGAATCACCACGGTTGTCCGAAACGGACAGATCGTAGTTGGTCTGCTTCCAGATGCCGGAATTGACGCTGTAAATGTTCCGGGCCGCCATGGACAGATGCGGGATCGGGGAGAGGTCGAACTCCAGGCCCAAGTCACTGAAGGGGCGGTTGTCGGCAGCCCCGCTCGTCACGTCCCGGCGGCTTTCGATGATGTCATAGGTCTGATAGAGCTTCAACCGCATCAGCTCCCGGTAGGTTTTCTTTCCATCAGGCCCTGTTGACCGGGAGGTAACCGTGTTGGTCAGGGCATAGGTGAGGCTGTTCGCGGCTGAAATGCTGGACATATAATCGGGAAGGTAGCTCTGGGAGGCCTCGGGGATGTAGGTATAGGTAACCTCCGGCCTGATCGCATGCTGAATTTTATCAATCCCGAAGGCATTGACATTGAAGACCCTGCTGACCTCGGAAGAGAGGGTGGCGCCAGTCTGGAACACCTCCCGATCTCCATTTTTGTCCCTGCCCTCCAGGTTGTCGGTCCGTTCCCAGAGGCTCCCCGTGAATCCAACCTGAGGTGTCGCCTGAAGATAGGGTCCCCATTTCAAAGGCCAGTAAAAGGTCGGTGCAACCTCCCACAGATGACCCTTCTGTCCCTCCTGGCGGTAGAAGTTGTCGTAGGTGGCCGAAAAAGTGTATTGTAGCGGGATGTCTGAGATGACGGGCTGCCTGAATCCCGTCAGGATCACCTCCGGATACTTCTGGAGGGTGGCATCATTGGTCTGCGAGGAGAGGTCGTCGGTATAGCGTGCAACGGCCGTCAGGTTATAGAGGGACCAGTTCTTGGTCAGACGGACTGTGGACTCAAGGGAACCGAGGCTCTCGTCCCCCACGAAGGAGATGCGGGAGAACGGGCTCGTGCTGCTGGGGGCATAGTTGTTCAGGTAGTAGTTGCTCCCGGAGAAGTCCTTGAAATACCAGTGGTCGGAAACCCGGCGGATATCGCTCCGGATGGAGAGCGTGGGACTGAAGTTCGTCTCGTGGTTGAGGTAGAAGGACCAGCGTTTCTGCGATTCCTGCCAGTCACGGCTGATCGACCCGACGGTCTCCTTGACCTGCTTTGTGTCGTTGAGGAAGTCGAAGTAAAGGGTCCCGAAGGTATCCCGGGACGGATAATAACGGAACTCCACCCCTTCCTTGAAACCGCGCTCAGACATGTACCGCTGGTAGAAGGTGGCGTCCGTGCTCTCGGAGATGGCCCAGTAGAAGGGCAATTCGATGTCCATCCCGTTCTTGTCCCGGGAGTAGGTCAGGGTGGGGAAGAGCAGTCCGGACTGGCGTTGGGTCTTGGCGGGGAAAACCATGTAGGGGGTATAGAAGATCGGATAATCCCCGGCGCGCAGCCGTCCGTGCTTGATCGTGCCGTAACCGTCCACGGTCAGGTCGATCTGGCTTCCCACAATGCTCCAGTCCGGCTTATCCCCGTCGCAGGTTGTGATCGTGCCTTTTTCCAGCCGGTAGTCCGCCGGGCCTTTCTTCTCGATCTTCTCTCCCCGGATGTAGTAGTGGTTCTGGGCAAGAAACATCTTGCCGTCGTCCACGGTACCGGTCTTGGTCACGGTGTCGAAAAGGACCTTCCGCCCTTCAAGCAGGTCCTGATCGCTCTTCAGAAACACGTTGCCCTCGGCCAGGGCTTTGTTGGTGGCACGGAAGATGGTTGCCCGGTCCGCCTTCAGATATCCGCCGGTGAACGTGATCAGAACATTTCCTGAGGCGTGGACGATGTCCTGTTCCCCGTCATAGGAGATGCTGTCCGCCTCGACGTCGACCGGCCCCTCGGAGAAGCCCTTCTCACCAGCCGGAAAGGCGGGAGACGCGACCAGCAGCGGAACCAAGACCAGCAACACACCGAAAATTGACCGCCGCTTCAACATGAACCGATCCCTCTTCCCCCTATCCCGTCCCGATTGCATCCAGCGGTCCCAGACAGGACGCCGTTTTGATGGATCTTCTTGATCTCCCCCACCAAGTACAGGGAACCCGCGACACAGACGATATCCTCCCCGGAAGCCCGGGAAAGGACGTATTGCAGTGCATCGCCCGGTTTTTCGATGGCCTCCACATTCCGCTGGAAGTTTCGGGCCAGTGGCAACAATGCTTCCAGCGGCAGGGCCCTGTCGCTCGCGGGACGGGTGAGGACAACCCGGTCGGCCATGGGAAAGAGTTTCCTGGCCATGGCCCGATAATCCTTGTCCCCGAGCACGCCGAAGATCAACCAGAGGCGGCGATAAGGATACTCCCTTTTCAGCGCCCTCTGAAGGGTCGCCGCGCCGGCCGGGTTGTGGGCGCCGTCCACAAGCAAGACCGGTTCGGACTGGAGGCGCTCCAACCGGCCCTCCCAGTTTGTCCCCCGGAGCCCCTCGGCCACGGCCTCCTCATCCACCCTGAACCCGGCATGGCCGATCCGTTCGATGACACCTAGGGCCAAGGCTGCATTCGCGTATTGATGACGACCTGCCAGCGGGCAGACCAACCTTTCCCAGCGTCTTTGGATGCCCCGGTAGGAAAAGGTTCCGTCCCGATGGGTCCTTGTGTGGAACTCCCTCCCGAGCTGGTAGAGGGTCGCCCCTTTTTCACGGCAGATCCCCTGCAGGGTTTCCAGGACCGGCTGTTGCCGGGCCGCGGTGAGGCAGACCCCCTTTGCTTTGATGATCCCGCCTTTCTCCCGCGCAATGTCTTCCAACCTTCTGCCGAGATACTCTTGATGCTCTAAGGAAATATTGGTGATGACCGAAACGAGGGGGGCCACCACATTGGTAGCGTCGAGCCGTCCCCCCATCCCGACCTCCAGAACGGCGATATCGATGCCTTGCCGGCGGAAATGGAGGAAGGCCATCGCGGTGAGGAATTCAAAATAACTCATCTCCTCGACCAACGCCGCCTTCACCTCTTCCGCACAGAGGGCTGCTTCTCCCGGATCGATCATCTCGCCGTTGATCCGGATCCTTTCCCTGAACTCGATCAGGTCCGGAGAGGTGTACAGTCCCGTTTTGAACCCGCCGGCATTCAGGATCGAGGCCGTCATGGCCGCCACCGAACCTTTGCCGTTGGTCCCGGCAATTAGAATAGAGGCATAATCCTTCTGAGGATGGCCGAGACGCTCCAAAAGCCGGCAAATCGGCTCGAGACCGAGACGGATCCCCATCTTGTTGAGGCTTGAGAGGTACGCCAGCGTATCAGAATAGGTCATGGGGATCCCACTGCTCGAAAATCCTGCAGGCCCGCCACCGGCTGCGTGGCTAATCCGCCGTGACTTTGAACACCTCGTCGCCGGGCCGGACGCGGTCCGGCACCTTGACTCCGATATAGTCACCGGCGACCGCCTGCGGCACTTTCTGATTGTTGACCTCCATGGAATCCAGCGACATCGTCAGATCGGTGGTGTGTCCCGTAAACTTGAGGGTATCCCCGACCCTGACCTCTCCGGCCGTGATCTTGACGGCGGCGACGCTCGGCTTGGCAAAAAACTTCATGACTTCCCCGATTCTCTGCTCGGCCATGACCGCTCCTCCTTCCGCATGACGATTCCCGATAGATCCAGGCACCTCAAATCATTAAAGGGGAGACTATAACGTTTTTCATGAAAAATACAAGAGGGGAATTGGGGGGATTGGGGAGGAATGAAAGAGGGCGGGGTGATTCCCCGCCCTCTGCGTTATCCGTTTACTTTTTGGAGGCCGGTGTCTTCGCCGGTGCCTTCTTCTTGGCCTTTTCCTTGGTCTTCTCGGCCTCGGCATCCCGGACAAACTCGATCATCGACATGGGGGCATTGTCACCGGCACGGAAGCCGGTCTTCAGGATCCGCGTGTAACCGCCGGAGCGGTCCTTATACCGGGCCGACAACTCCCCGAACAGTTTCCCAACCATCTCCCGCTCCCGGACACAGGCTGCGGCCTGTCTCCTGGCATGGAGATCGCCCCTCTTTCCGAGGGTGATCATCTTCTCCGCCACCTTCCTGAGTTCCTTCGCCTTGAGATCGGTGGTGGTGATCTTCTCGTGTTTCAATAAGGATGTCACCATCGTCCTGAGCATGGCCTTCCGATGGCTCGTCGTTCTTCCCAGCTTACTTCCGAATTTACCCTGCCCCATCGAACCTATCCTTTCCAGCGAATTCTACTCTGCCTCTGACTCGTCCCCAGCGGACCCATCCGCCTTTTCGGCACGGTTCCAAGGGGGAAAATCAAGCTTCATGCCGAACCCAAGCCCGGATTCCGAGAGAATCTCTTTGATCTCGTTCAGTGATTTCCTTCCGAAATTCTTCGTCTTGAGCATCTCCGCCTCGGTCTTCTGGACCAATTCCCCGATCAGATTGATCCCGGCGTTCTTGAGGCAGTTCGCGGATCGGACGGAGAGTTCCAGATCATCCACGTGCCGAAGAAGAATGTCGTTCACATCCTCCTTCTCCTCGACCTCACGTGCGGCCTCCTCTTCCTCCGCCTCGGAGAAATTGATGAAGACATCCAGTTGTTCCTTGAGGATCTTGGCGGCGTAAGCCAGGGCGTCTTCCGGCAGGACACTCCCGTCCGTCCAGATCTCGAGCGTCAGACGGTCATAATCGGCAACCTGTCCGACCCGGGCATAGGTGATCGTGTAGTTGACCTTCTTGATCGGCGAAAAGATCGCATCAATGTTGATGGTCCCCTCGGGCTGCTCGGGATCCCGTTCCTTTTTGGCGGCGACATAACCCTTGCCCATCGTGGCCACCATCTCGGCCTTGAAGGATGCATCCCCGACAAGCGTGGCGATATACTGATCCGGATTAAGGATTTCGACCGTCTCGTCGGTGATGATGTCGGCCGCGGTGATCACACCCTCCTTGCTCGTATCGATACGGATGGTCCGCGGGCCATCCTGATGAAGCTTCAGGCGCACACCTTTGAGGTTCAGAATGATATCGGTGACGTCCTCTTTGATCCCGGGGATCGTGGAGAATTCATGGAGAACGCCGTCGAATTTCACGGATACGATGGCCGCACCCTGAATCGAGGATAAGAGGATCCTTCTGAGCGCATTGCCCAAGGTGATGCCGAAACCGCGTTCCAGCGGCTGGCAACTGAACTCCCCGTAAAAGCGGGTATGGGTTGCCTCATCGATATCGATTCTTTTTGGTTGAATCAAACTGCGCCAGTTTCTCTGCATAAGTCTTTACCTGCCCTTCGGATACCCGGTTATCTTTCCTACTTGGAATAAAGCTCAACGACCAGCTGTTCCTGGACCGGCATCGTCAATTCTTCGCGCGTGGGAAGCGTCTTCACGACGCCCCTGAAGTTTGCCTTATCAAGTTCCAGCCATTGAGGCACGCCCCGCCTGGCAACGGTTTCCATCGCCTCAAGTATCCGCTCCACCTTTCGGCTCCCCTCCCGGACCTGAATCTCGTCCCCAAGTTTGATCAGATAGGAAGGTATATTGACCGGTTTTCCACTCACGGTGAAATGGTTGTGTCGGACCAGTTGTCTGGCCTCTGTACGGGAATTGGCAAACCCCATCCGAAAGATCATGTTGTCCAGTCGTCTTTCCAGGTACAGCAGGAGATTGGTTCCTGTAATCCCCTTCTGCCGGTCCGCCTTTTCGAAATAGCCACGGAACTGCTTCTCCAGAAGCCCGTACATCCTCTTGAGTTTCTGTTTCTCCCTCAACTGAACGCCGTAATCGGAGAATTTCTTCCGAAGTTGGCCGTGGTCGCCCGGCGCATACCCGCGCCTTTCGAAGGCGCATTTTTCGCTGTAGCACCTGTCCCCTTTGAGAAACAGCTTCAAGCCCTCTCTCCGGCACAACCTGCACACCGATTCTCTGTATCTTGCCAAAAAAGCCTCCCTGATCCGTGATCAATTAGCCGTTATTCGTGGTCCCTTGGTCGACAACCCGCAACGCCATCGTCAACCGACGTTTACACCCGTCTGCGCTTGGGCGGACGGCACCCGTTGTGGGGAATGGGTGTCACATCCCGAATGAGACTGATCTTCAGTCCGGCCACCTGGAGCGATCGGAGCGCCGACTCCCTCCCGGAACCCGGACCTTTGACATAGACCTGAACCGTCCTCAAACCGTGCTCCCGGGCCTTCTTCACGGCATCCTCCGCCGCCATCTGTGCCGCAAAGGGGGTGCTCTTGCGCGATCCCTTGAATCCCTGCATCCCCGCCGATGCCCAGGCGATGACGTTCCCGCTCAGATCGGTGATCGTGACGATCGTATTGTTGAAGGTCGACTGGATATGCGCGATCCCTTCGGAGATATTTTTCTTCTCTTTCTTCTTCCCTGTTTTCCTGACTGGCTTTGCCATTGGTCCTCCGGATCATTCACCCGTTATTTCTTCTTGCCGGCGATCGACCGTCGCGGTCCCTTTCTTGTCCTGGCATTGGTACTGGTTCTCTGTCCTCTCACGGGAAGGCCCTTGCGGTGCCTGAGGCCGCGGTATGTCCCGACATCCATCAACCTCTTGATGGACATGGAGATATCCCTTCTCAAATCCCCTTCCACCTTGAGTTCCTTGTCGATGACGTTCCTGATCGAGGTTATCTCGGCATCCGCAAGTTGGTCCGTCTTCGTATTGGGGTCGATACCGGCATCCCGAAGGATCTCCAGCGATTTGGTCCGCCCTATCCCGTAGATATAGGTTAAAGCGATCTCCATCCTCTTATTCTTGGGTAAATCCACGCCCGCAATTCTTGCCACCTGACAACCTCCTGAAAAAAAGAATCCTTATCCCTGGCGCTGCTTATGCTTCGGATTCTCGCAAATGACACGCAGGACGCCGCGCCTTTTGACGATTTTGCATTTCTCGCAAATTTTCTTGACCGAAGAACGTACTTTCACTTTTCCAAGCTCCTTCAATCTGCAAAGGCACGGCACGGGCCGCCAATCGGCCGCCCGCCTTCGCTATTTCGTCCGATAGACGATCCGCCCCCGCGTCAGATCGTAGGGGGACAACTCCACCGTCACCTTGTCGCCCGGCAGAATCTTGATGAAATGCATTCTCATCTTGCCGGAAATATGGGCCAGGACGCGATGGCCGTTTTCCAGCTCCACACGAAACATGGCATTGGGCAACGGTTCTATCACCTTGCCCTCAACCTCAATTGCTTCCTCTTTCGCCATAATGTCCGTTCTGTAACGGAACCCCCCGTCTCCTCCTCTCGGGAGAAGACCTCACCGAATCCGGCTGAGGATATCCGGTCCGTTTTCCGTGATCGCCACGGAGTGTTCGAAGTGGGCGGAGAGTTTCCCATCCCCCGTGATCACGGTCCAGCCGTCGGGCAGGACCTTCACGTGCCAACTTCCCTCATTGACCATCGGCTCGATCGCCAGAACCATCCCCGAGCGGAGCTCAATCCCTCTGCCCCTCATGCCATAATTGGGAATCTGCGGATCCTCGTGCATGCTCCGTCCGATCCCATGGCCTACATAATCCCTGACGACCGAGAAACCGGCGTCTTCGACCCTCCGCTGAACGGCCGCGGAGACATCCCCGAGGCGATTCCCCACCCGGGCCTCTGCGATCCCGTCGTAAAGGCTCTCCTCGGTCACCTTCAGGAGCCTCTGGGTCTCTGCGGTCACGGTCCCAACCGGTACGGTGATCGCCGAATCCCCGAAATAGCCCTTGTAGTTCACGCCGAAATCAAGGCTCACGATGTCCCCCGGCAGGAGCGGTTGGTCGGACGGCATCCCGTGAACCACTTCCTTGTTGACCGACGCACAGAGGGAGAAGGGATAGCCGCGGTATCCCTTGAAAGCCGGTTTCACCCGCTTCTTACGGCAGAGTGCCTCGGACAGTTCGTCAAGCTCCCGAGTCGTGACACCCGGCCTGACCCTTTCCCGC
>Ga0228535_1002941_pt1 | contig 14033 bp, 15 predicted proteins | sample SJ1metagenome_FD_168457 | JGI IMG/M metagenome (GOLD analysis project Ga0228535, IMG submission 168457) | Enriched culture of PCE-dechlorinating microbial communities from Ithaca, New York, USA - SJ1 | ecosystem: Engineered > Modeled > Simulated communities (microbial... > Unclassified | place... | reverse complement strand
TATGGTCAGTACGGTCATGTTCACGAGGGCGGCATGAGCGGCGGACAGGTCTTTCTTGCCGCTGCCGGGAGGGGCGGTGCATGAGGATAACTTCCGCTATCTCTGCCCGGCGTGCACCCCCTCTTTTTCCTTACCTATGCTTCTACCTTGTGGCCCGTTACTTTGGCTTTCTTCCATTTACATCTCCTTCGGCCGTTCGCCTTGCTGCTGCAAGTCCATACTATACTTGCTCCGCTGAGCGGTCAACAAAAAGGCGCCCATTCCATGGGAACGAGCGCCTGATCTATCGGTATACAATGGCTGCTCCGCGGCCTAACGCTTGGAGTACTGCCTCTTGCCTCGGGCGCCTTTCTGTCCGAATTTTTTCCTCTCAACCATCCTTGGGTCTCTGGTAAGAAGGCCGGATCTCTTGAGCGTGGGCCTGAGATCAGGGTTCATCTTGAGCAGGGCCCTTGCAAGGCCCAGCCTGACCGCACCCGACTGCCCTGTGAGGCCGCCTCCACTGGCGTTCACAAAGACATCTACTTTTCCTTCAAGCCCGGAAGCTTTCAGAGCTTCGAAAGCCTGGGTCTGCCAGATGACACGAGGGAAGTATTCATCAGCGGGACGCTCATTGACCTTTAAGGTTCCGCTTCCGGAACGCACCCTTACCCTTGCAAGGGCGGCCTTGCGCCTGCCTGTACCCCAGTAGTAATCGGACTGTTTCATCGTGTTTTTCACTCCCTCCCCTGTTCCGTCTCTAGATTTCCAGTGGCTCGGGCTTCTGTGCTGCGTGCGGATGCTCGGCACCCGCGTATACTTTTAGTTTCTTCTCGAAATGAAGCCTGTTCTTTGGAAGCATGCCCTTGACCACTCTCTCGACAAGCCGCTCAGGGTACTTTTCCATGAATGTACCGTAAGAGGTAGCCTTGAGCCCGCCCTTGTAACCGCTGTGGCGGTATACGAACTTCCTCTCAAGCTTTCTGCCCGTGATCTTTATCTTGTCGGCGTTGATAACGACAACAAAATCACCGGTATCCACATGAGGGGTGTAAGTCGGCTTGTTCTTGCCCTGCAGGATCATTGAGATCTGCGCGGCCAGCCTGCCGAGGACCTTGTCGGTGGCGTCTACTATGAACCATTTTCTCTCTACCTGTTCCTTCTTTGCCATGTAGGTTGAGTTTACAGCCATTTCCTGTATTCCTCTCCTTATCGCCGCGCTGCCCAAGGCAGCGGGCACAATAAATTCCTCTCCCTGCATATACCCTTGAAAACGCAGAGCGGTGCTTATTCTATCTAAGCGCCCCTCAGGTGTCAAGGACGCGGTTTGCGAATGTCAGAGAACTTGTTCGAGGGATGGATTTTCCGTTATGCCAGGTATCCTCCCGCGCTTTGCAAGGGGCCTGTTTTCCACAACCTTGATATCCATGGTCATGTCTCTTGGGGCAGCATGGGCTATGTAGCTGCCCACCCCGAATGCGGCCGCCCCTGCTTCGGACAGGACCCTTATCCTTTCAGGGTTGATCCCGCCGGAGACTATCACGTCGACATGGCCGGCCCCGGCCATGTCGAGCCTGCTCCTGATCTCGCGGACAAGGTCGGGGGTAACCCCGCCCCGTTCGGAAGGAGTATCCAGGCGAACACCGGAAAGACGATCCCCCAGAGCTCCGGCTATTCTCAAGGTCTCCTCGGCCTCGTCGTGGAAAGTGTCCACAAGTATGATCCTCGGTTCACCTTCCGGGAGAAAATCGTCGTAAACCCTGGCCACCATAAGGGTATCGCCAGCAATGAGGATCGCCGCATGGGGAATTGTCCCCTTTGGCTCGATGCCTGCCAGCTTGGCGCCCAGGATGCAGCTTGCACCCACGCAGCCTCCCGCTACAACAGCAGCCCTTTCCATGACTGAAGAGACCGCGGGGTGGACGTGTCTTGCCCCGAAAGAAAGGACGGGTTTGCCATCGGCAGCCTCCACGCACTCCCTGGCAGCGGTAGCCCAACCAGTGGAACTGGCCAGCATGCCCAGTATAACGGTCTCATACATCCCGAACGCGGAATAGGGTCCGCTGATCCTTGCTACAACCTCCTTGGGGCCAAAGGTGTCGCCCTCCCTTAGGGAGAATATCCGGACACCTGAACCTTCAAGGAGCCTGACAACTTCGGGGATGCCTGCGAAAACTCCCCCGCGCCTCGCGAAAACCTCAGCTACCACATGAACGTCGAGCCTCCCGCAAGCGTCCAGAATATCCCTGGTCTTGACGAAATAGACATCAGTCGTCTTTCCGGAAAGGATCTCTTCGTGGGTAGCGCTGAAAAGCCGCCCTTCACCCGGTTCAAAGGCGGCAACATCAGAAAGCCGGTCAAGCCTTGCGGATACCATCACCCTTACCCTCTTGTCAGGACATCAGAACAAGAACAAGGGATGTAACAAGGAAGACGACCATCAGAACAATTGTCGCCTTGGTGAGGACAGTGAACCTCTGCCATTGTCCCCCTGCGGCGTCTGCCTGGGTTCCTCCCCCGAAAACTCCGGTAAAACCTCCCTGCTTGCGCTGCTGCATAAGTATGACTGCCATCACCGCGATCGAGATGATCACATGTACGACCGTGAGGAAAACCTTCACACGCTGCACCTCCCAGATGATTCATTGCCTGAAGCAAAAGTTTATTTTACCACACAACCGCTAACGAGCATACGGCAAAGTGCGGCTGCCGCTATCGACCTGTGGGATATTTCAGACTTTACAGCAGGCCCGAGGCTTGCCAAAGAATCGCTGTAACCATCAGGTATAAAGACAGGATCGTAGCCAAAACCCGATTTTCCCGAAGGTTCGAGGGAAATATTTCCGGAACAGGTTCCCTCGGCCAGGAGGTAATTCCCCTTCCTGAGATCGACCAGTGCCAGCACGGCAACAAAACGGGCCCTCCTGTCTGTCATCCCGTCCATTTCTCTCAGGAGCCATCCCACCCTGCTTCTGTCATCGGGCGCAACTCTCGCTGACATAACCCCGGGACCCCAGTCCAGGGAGCGCACCTCCAGGCCGCTGTCATCAGCAAGGGTTACCATGCCGGATACTCCGGCCCATTCAATAGCTTTCTTTAGGGCATTCCCGGCGTAGGAGCAACTGTCCTCCAGAACATCGATACGCTTTTCCGGGTCAAGCAGGTCGGGACCGAAGATCAGGCTCACTCCCGCGGGTTCGAGCATGGAGTACATCTCTCTGTACTTATGCCTGTTCCAGCTTGCGAAGATGATCCTGTGCACTGAGTATCGCCCTTTCTTCCTTTTCGTCCAGGTCGAGGGAGGTCTTCTGTATGTCGATTATTTTCATGATCCCTCTCCCGGCCATTTCGAGCATCTCTAAAAGATCATCCCGGGAAAAGATCGCCCCCTCGGCGGTCCCCTGGACCTCTATAAAATCGCCGAATTCGTTCATGACAATATTGAAGTCGACATCCGCACGGCTGTCTTCTTCGTAACAGAGGTCTGCCAGGATCCTTCCTCCCACTTTGCCGACACTTGAAGCAGCGGCAAAAAACCTGAGGGGAATGGTATTGATGGCACCTTTGCCGTAAAGCCACCTGAGGGAGTCGACAAGAGCCACAAACCCCCCGGTAATGGCAGCGGTCCTCGTTCCCCCGTCGGCCTGGATCACATCACAGTCGATCCATATCGTCCTCTCTCCCAGGAGGTCAAGGATCGTGCCCGCCCTCAGGGAACGGCCGATAAGTCTCTGGATCTCGTGACTCCTTCCGCTGACCCTGCCACGGGTACTGTCCCTCGGGGTCCGGGTTCCGGTAGCCCTCGGAAGCATGGAGTATTCGGCCGAAACCCACCCCGTTCCGGATCCCCTGAGGAAAAGGGGGACCTTATCCTCCACGGAGGCCGTACAGATGACGCGAGTTTCGCCGAAGGCTACCAGCGCCGATCCCTCGGCGAAACGGCTGCAGCCCCTTGTTACTGTTATTGTTCTTAGATCGGACGCCGAACGCCCATCGGTCCTGGTCATGCCGGTTTCTGCCAGACCAGGCATCACGATGTCTTCAATTGCCACGGCATGGTCAGGTCCACCGGGGTTTTCAGTTCCGGATCCTTGCCGTTGATCAAAAAACGGACCCTGACGACGGGTGAGAAATTTTTGACTATGCTTCTGACCAGGGATGTCATTACCAGGTTTGCCTTTGCTTCCGGGAGGTTCTGGACAACCCTGACGAAGGGATCGTTGAGATCAAGATAGAGCAGGTCGCCGTTTCTGAATACGTGGAGGACACGAACCTGTTCGGAAATGGTGTTCTCCGTCCTCATGGTATCCAGAAGGTCGGTTATTACGCCTTTCACATCGTCCTCAAGCAGGCCCGGAACATGAGCTACGGTTTCAGATTCCAGCACATCACCCCTGGGAATGAAGACCTCGAAGCCGGACTTTCTTGCCCCGATCCCGGGGATCTCCGAACTTTCCTCGGCTACTCTCCTGGCTTCACCGGGATCGCTTACAACGTTCTGCTGGCTGATGATCTGACGTTTATCCAGGTACTGCAGGGTAAGCGATGTCCCCCAGTAACCACCCGCAAAAAGAAGGATCAGCACGGAGACCCACGCTATGACCTTCAGGAACAGCGGGGCCCTGCCGTTGTAGTCGTCGTCATCGTCGTCGTAAAAGTCTTCTGCTTCGTCCTCCTCGAAAAGAGGCCGTGGAGACCTTTTCTCCCAATCCCGGAAATCCGACATGGTTCTTCCCCCCGAACGTTCTTGATTTGTTTCAGGACGCTGGACAGCGCCTAATTATAATCGCTTTTCTTCAGGAACTCCACGATACCCGCGGACAAAGCCTCGGCCATCTGCTGCTGATACTTGGCATTCCTGAGCTGGGCAGCCTCTGAGGGGTTCGTGAGAAACCCCATTTCGATGAGCACCGACGGCATGGCCGCACCACGGAGGACGAAGAAAGGAGCCTGCGCGACCCTTCGCATCGGCAGTTTCCTGGACTGGCCAGTCCGGAAAAGCACCTCGGCGAACGTCGTGCTCTCCTCTATCTTCAGGTTCTGCTGCATGTCTCCCAGTATCTTCAGGAGTGTCTGTGTTCTTTTATCTGAGGCGGCGCTGCTTTCAAGCCCCCCCTCGGCCAGTTCGCGGTTCTCGATCAGGGCAAGTTCCATCGCATGCTTGTCGCTGGGCAGGGCCATAAGATAGATCTCGACCCCCTGGGCAGTCCTCCCCTTCGGGAGTGCGTTGCAGTGAAGGCTGACGAAAACGTCGGCGTCCTCCTTTACGGCTATGTTTGTCCTTTGGGCAAGCGAAAGGTAGACATCGGTGCTTCTGGTCATGACGACCCTGAGTCCCTTCTTTTTCAGAATACCCGCCATAATCCTTGCCACCCTGAGGTTGATGTCCTTCTCGCGTATACCGTTGGCAACTGCGCCAGGGTCACGGCCACCGTGGCCTGCGTCCAGAACTACGGTCTTCACTCCCCGGGAGGTCTTCTCCGGAGGCTGGCTGACCGGCGGCAAGGGAATGTATTCCTCTTCAGGGACCGCTTCTTCCGGAGCAGCAACTTCGGCCCCGTTGATATCCGCTGGAAGGTAGGGAACAGGGTATGAACCCAGCGGCATGGGACCGTGAAAATCCAGAACCTGCCTGAAGGGGGACTCCAGGGCAAAATGCCTCACGCTGGAGGCGTTGTGGTTGAAGACAAGCACAACGCGGTCGCCGAACTGGGTCACAGATATTCCAACCTCGGAAGGATAGGGCGAGGACGAACCCGGGGTTCCCCTTGCTATCAGGCCAGGTACTGTTACGGTAAGTTTGCCCTGTGCAGGTTCTACCAGGACCGAAACCGGGTCTGAAAGATCGAGGACCACTCTTACCCCGAAATCCTGCCTTCCCCATCGTATTGATCGGATGGAAGCAGATCCTTTCAGCGGGGGCGCCAGGGGTGCAGACGGCGCCGGAACAGGGGTCACAGCAGGCTGGGGAGCAAGGGGGGAGGGGGCGTATTGCGGCTTGTAGCCCTCACCTCTCCAGGAAATGGTACCGATGCCGGGTCCTGCAGCCCTGCTGGTCAGGCTGATGGCACATTCCGGATCGACCCACCAGTGACCTTCGGACCTGACAACCTCATGGGCAAAGGGAATGATCTCACCTTTAAAGATGGCGGCAGCAGTTCCTGGAAAGACCTGGACCTGGCCTCCCGGGCCACGGATGAAAAGATTATCCCCCTTCTCCTCAATGGAAAGCCCCAGGTGGGACGAGGCTACATCGAGAGAGACGAGGCTCCGTCCGCTTCTTGCAATTACCGGTACCTTGCCCGTGGGATCGCCGTCCATGAGCATATCCCACTCTACTTGCGCCGATGCCGCAAGAGGGAAGAAGCAAAGCATAATAATGGAAGCAAGAACGGCATACAGAATCCTAGGAGCCTGCCATCGAAACATCTCTCACCAACATTGTGCACCCCCCGATGTCGCCGAAGAAGCGCAGATCCCTTCCTATCTCGTTAATACTCCCCAGCAGGTCGACCAGGTTGCCCGCGACGGTCATTCCGGTTACCGGCCTGCGGGGCATCCCGTCACTTTCTATAAGGGCCCCCTTGATGCCAAGGGAAAAATCCCCGCTGACGGGGTCTATCGTATGAACTCCCATCAGTTCCGTCACAAGGACCCTTCCGCCGCTTTCCCTGAGGATATCTGCATGGCTTCTTTCGCCAGGCTCAACGAAAAGGTTCGAAAAACCCACACCGGGAAGTGATCCAGGGGACCTCGAAGCGTTCCCCGTGGAGGGAACCCCGAATTTATTGGCATACTTGAGGTTGTAAAGGAAGGAGGAAACCTTCCCCTTTTCCAAAATCACCGTTCTTCCAGTGGGAACGCCCTCCCCGTCCCAGGGGGAAGATCCCAACCCCCACGGGAGTGTCCCGTCATCGACAATAGTAAGGCATCCGCTCCCCACCTTTTCCCCCATCCGGTCCTTCAGGAGGGAACGTTGCTTGAATACTGACGAGGCCAGAAAAAGTTCACCCACCGATTCAACCAGGGAGGCTGCCGCTTCCGGGTCGAGAACAATATCATAGACACCGGTCGGCAACGGGGAACCCCCAAGCGTAAGGGCTGCCCTCTCGACCGACTCCCTCGCCACAAGTGAATGGTCCAGGATCCCGACTTTCCTGCTTTCCGCCCCGGAGCCGGCCATCTCGAAACTCTCCCCTTCAGACATGACAACTGTAACGGAGCATGCAGCATAGGTGTCTTCGTACCAGCCCAGGAAACCTTCGCTTGTGGCGTACAAGGTCTTTCCCGAACCGTCCGCCCAGGAGGTGTCCCTTACGGATACGACCCTTTTGTCAATTTCCGAGGCGATACGGTGCATCTCCATGCAGCGGGCCTCCCTCTCTGGGTGGCTCACTTTTTCCCTGTCGGGATCAAATATAACTGGACCGCCGCCTTCAGGAGGCTTCCCTTTATAAAGTGCGACATCCGTTTCCGGTTCTGAAGCCTGACAGTTCTGAAGACATATTTCCAGCATTTTTTCCAGTTCATCCCTGGAAAGGGCGTTCATGTCGGCAACACCCTGGCGCCCCTCACCATCGATCACACGACAGCCTATCCGGAAGGAAGACCCCCGGGTATCCCTTTCGGGGGATCCGTCCCGAAGGGAAAAGTGAGTCGCATCGCCCGATGAATACAGCACATCGGCCATCACCGCCCCCCTTGCGAGAGAGGCCTCGATCATCCAGCCGGCTATCGATTCGATCTCATGGTCGGAAGGGTGCGTGGACATCAGGAAGCCTTCATCTCCTCAAGGATCACCTTCGCCGAAACGCCGACATCCTCTGCAGTGACTCCGAAATGGGTCACGAGCCTGAATCTCCTCTCCGAAACGGCACCGAAAAGCACTCCCCGCGCTGCACACCTGCGGCCAAGTTCAGCCGCATCAGGGCCTTCCGGTCCTATCTGGACATAAACCATGTTGGTGGGTTTGCTGACCTTCTCTACAGCAAGACCACCGGAGATCAGGGCAGAGGAAAGTTCTGCGGCGTTTCGGTGGTCCTCGGCAAGGCGTCCGGTCATCTTGTTAAGCGCTATGAGTCCGGCCGCAGCCAGGACTCCCGCCTGTCTCAGACCCCCTCCAAGGCGTTTCCTCCAGTGACGGGCTTCGGATATGAACTCGGAGCTTCCGCACAGCATGGAGCCCACCGGGGCACCGAGTCCCTTGGAAAGGCAGAACTGGACCGAATCCACGATGCCGGTATACTCTTTAACATCAACGTCCCATGCCGTGGAAGCGTTGAAGATCCTCGCGCCGTCCAGGTGGACCTTCAACCCTTTTGACCTGGCTGCATCCACTGTGGCCCGATAAGAGCCGGGCGAGACGGCGACACCACCGGCCCTGTTGTGTGTGTTCTCAACACAGAGAAGACGGGCAGGGGCAAAATGAACGTTGGCGGGGCGGCACCATGAGTTGACATCATCAGGGGAGACGACCCCCTCGCCGTCGTCGGCGATAAGCGGGAGTATACCTCCAAGAGCGGAAAGCCCCCCGCCTTCATAGATGTATATATGGCTGTCGGAGCCCAGGATAGCTCCATCCCCCCTTGCACAGTGGGTCAGGATCGCGACGGCATTTCCCTGGGTGCCGGAGGTGACGAAAAGGGCCTCTTCATGGCCTGTCCTTTCAGCCGACTCTTTTTCCAGAAGGTTTATCGTGGGATCCTCCCCGTAGACGTCATCCCCGACATCCGCAGAGGCCATGGCCGCCCTCATCTCTTCCGTCGGTTTGGTCACAGTATCGCTTCGGAGATCTATAACTTTCATTGGCACAGTCCTCCTCCAGCCGGGCCGCAAGCCCGGACCGCTTGATTATTGCTGATATAATAGCATTATTCCTGTTCATTCAAAAAAGGTGATACCCATTGGACATCAGGACAACAAAGGTCCCGGTTACAAGAGTAGACGATGACGGGATTTCGAGGGTTTTCGACGACGAAGTTGCCGTCGAGGTCCGGTTCAGGCTTGTCCTGAACGGGACCACCCTTGAGGAAGCAGTAGTGTCCCCCGTAGACTTGCGTGAATGGGCTGCCGGACATCTCCTTTGTTCGAAAATGATAACAGGTCTTTCCGGGATAAAGGGCATTGAAGTATCTGGAGAAGAGATAAGGGTGTCGACTGAGCCCTTCCACGAAGAGCGAAGATCGTTTCCGGTGCCCTCCTGGCAGGTGTCGCCTGCAACCATCCATGACGGGGCCAGGTGGATAGCCGAAGCCCCCCTCTTTCTCAGGACCGGGGGGTTCCATGCAGCGGCTATGCTCTCCGTGGAGGGGGAAAGACTTGCCCGCTTCGAGGACATCAGCCGCCACAATGCCATGGACAAGGCTATCGGGTGGGGGTTGCTCTCAAAGGTCGATATGGGGAGGACAATGATCGTCCAGTCCGGCAGGCTCCCCGGGGACATGGTCGCAAAAGCCGTTGCTGCAGGGATACCGCTTCTCGCGAGCGTCTCCGCACCGACAAGCGAAGGCATAAAACTGGCCAGGGAAAAGGGCGTTACTCTGGCAGGCTTCGTCAGGGAACAAAGAATGAATGTCTACTCCTTCAGGGAGAGGATAAAAACAGACCCCTCCTAGATCCTGACCCCGAGTCTGGCCCAGGGCAGAAGCCCCTCGTCCACGGCAACCCCTATGTCAGTTCCGGGCCTGTCGACCCCGTGGAAATCAGAACCAGCCGTCGGGAAAAGGCTGAATCTGGCCGCCACCTTCAGCCAATAGTATATCTCCCCCGCTCCATGATGCCCGGAAATACACTCCAGCCCCCAGAGCCCCCTGTCAGCAAGCCTCTTGAGCAGAATGAAAAGATCTCTCTCGTCAAGCCCCATAAGACCCGGATGCCCCAGGACCGGCAACCCATCCGCCTCGTGGATCAGGTCCAGGCACTCCTCTGGAGAAAGCCTTGTATTCGCCACGTACGCAGGCCCCCCGCGCCCAATATATTTTTTGAATGCCGCGGCAATATCGGGCACCAGACCCTTTTTCACAAGGACCCTGGCTATGTGTGGCCTGGCTACTACCTCTCCCCCCGATTCGGACTCCACCTCTTCGATAGTAACCGGAAGGCCAATAACAGAGAGCTTTTCCACCATCAGTTCGTTCCTGCGGCGGCGGTTCTGGCGCAGCTGTTCGAGCTTCTCCTGGAGGACAGAGTTGCCTCCCGAAATTCTGTAGCCCATTATGTGAAGGGTAAAGGGAGATTCGGCAGAGAGTTCAACACCGGTTATCCCCTGTATCCCCTCTTTCCGGCAGGCCCTCATGAACCGGTCCAGCCCACTCGTTGTATCGTGATCTGTCAGGCTAAGGACAGAGACATGCCTTCTGGCTGCCCTCCTGACCAGGGCTTCCGGATTGAAGGTGCCGTCGCTGAATGTGCTGTGGGAGTGAAGATCGACAACTATCATTTTTATTTCCCCGCTTTTATCTTTGATCCGGAGAAGGTGTCCCCAAGTGAATCCAGGGACCCTTCATCTCTTATAACCATTCTTCCCGGACGAGGAAGGATCCTCATATCCGCGGCACCGAGGTCCTGTTCACTGACAACCCTTCCCTGTTCCAGCAACCTCAATAAGATCCCTGAGCATCGAATAGGCGGTGTGGTAGGGCCCGATACCTCCCCCTGCCACGAAGATCTCCCCAAGGGTGTCCGTCAGGAAAAGCACTCCATTGGTAGCACCGTGGATCCTTGAAAGAGGGTTGGAGGATGAAAGGACTTCGGGACAGACCTTTATCGAGACCTGGTCCCCTTCCTTTTCAATGCGGGACACCAGCCGGACAGCCCCTCCCGATCGTGCCGCTTCCAGTAGAAGCCCGGGGTTGATCTGCGTGATCCCCTGTACATTCATGCTTTCAAGGGGTTGCGGGGGAGACCCCATAAGTACCTGGGAGATTATAGAAGCCTTGACAGCGCTGTCCCATCCCTCGACATCGAAGGTGGGGTCTGCTTCGGCGAAACCTTTCCTCATAGCGTCCAGAAGCGCATCGTCAAAGGACGAACCGGTAACCATAAGATCGAGTATATAATTTGATGTGGTGTTCATAACGCCCTCGCATGAAAGGATCTCCGATCCGTTGAGACAGTGCCTTACGAACGAGAAAAAAGGTGTTCCGCCCATTACGCTGGCTTCAAACAGAAAATTTGCGCCCCGTTTCCGGGCCAGGTCCCTCAACTCGCGGTAGTAAAGGAAAAGAGGTCCCTTGTTGGAGGTAACGACATTTTTCCCGCGCTCGAGGGCTCTCCTGATATATCCGGTGGGTATTTCCGGTGATCTTATCGTTGTGGAGGTGCAGACGACCAGAAGGTCATAATCCATTTCAGCCACCATCTCAGCCGCAGGATCCATGACATGGCTTGTGGGCAGTGACTTTGCGCAAAGTCTTCCCGTTTCGGAATCCAGCTTGAGCAATTTCTCGACATCTATACCTGCAGGGTCTTCCACGCACCCCCTGGACCTTGTAGCAATGCCTGTAAAACGGCAGTCTATTCCGTACCTGTTTTTCAGCGATGGTGTTTTTTCCCGAACGATCTCGCAGAAAGCACGTCCAACATTTCCGAAGCCAAGGAGAAGTATCTTCAAATCCTCTTTACCCCCTGCCGCACTTTCACAAATTAGAACTCTCAGGGTCTATGATATCATTGCTACCGGACCCAATGACAATATTATAACCATGGCATCAAAGAACACCCGTTCCAGGAAAAAATCACAGTCACGGAGGCTTTGATAGCATGCCGAACGAAAAGGAAGCAGCAGAAAGGACCACCTCAGAAAACTACGCCAGGGCCGCAGCCAGGCTGCTGGAATCGGTATCGAAAACCGCTCAGTTATCCTCTTGGGCAACACCCGAGATACATGAGATGTTCGAGGGATGGCTCGATATTCTCGGGAGGCAGATCCTGCGCGACCAGCAATTACCGGGCCGGATAGATATAACGTCAAAGGCGGATGAAATAGGCATTTCACGTTCTTCCCTTGTGAGCCTTCTTCTCTTCCTTCAGAGACAGGGCAAGATCTCAATTACCGATATGGGGCTTGAAGCAGGAGAAGGATCCGACGAAGAGATCTGCAACTGCATGAAGGGGAAGTGATCGCTATGACCACGGATATCGAACTGCTGTCAAAGAGGGCAAGGATCAAGGCCGCAAAAGCCGAGGCAGGTTTTTTCGAACGTCCTTCCCCGGAAAAGATCAGGAGAACGATCGATCACACCCTTCTTGCCGCAGGAACAACATCAAGGGAGATCTCCGATCTCTGCGAAGAAGCTGTCAGGTTCGGATTCGCTTCTGTATGTATACCTCCCGTCTTCGTCCCGGAGGCAGTTCGCATTCTCTCGGGGACAGAAGTGAAGGTCAGTACTGTTGCGGGATTCCCCCTGGGCGCATCACCCCTTTCCATAAAAACTGCGGAGGTCATTTGGGCCATTGAGAACGGGGCTCAGGAAATTGACTTTGTAGTGAACCTTCCCGCAGTAAAGATGGGCAACAAAGAGGCATTGCGTGAAGAATTGACGGCCCTGAGGGAAGTTTCGAAAGGCTCTGTCATAAAGATCATCCTTGAAATGCCTATCCTTGATGATACACAGGTCATTACGACCCTCATGATGGCAGAAAGGGCAGGCGTGGATTTCGTAAAGACCTGTACGGGTTTTGCCGGAGGAGTCTCTTTCTATCACGTGGCTCTTTTGAAGACAGCTGCCTCCGACAGGATAAGGATAAAAGCCTCCGGAGGCATCAGGACCTATAAATCGGCAGAGATCCTCGTGGCACTTGGAGCAGACCGGCTGGGAACGTCAAAGGCAACGCAGTTCATTACTCCCCTGGAGTGAAAAGGCAAGAGCGTTAAACGAGACGTTAGACGTGAGACGTAAGACGTGAGACGTGAGACGTGAGACGTGAGACGTGAGACGTGAGACGTGAGACGTTAGACGTGAGACGTTAGACGTGAGACGTGAGACGTTAGACGTGAGACGTGAGACGAAAAAGCATAAATCGTAAATCGTACCCTCCAGGCAAGCTGAAGGACACGCCCAGTCGGCTGCGCTCGGGGCAGCGCGAAGCCTACCCTCCAGTCAAGCTGGAGGACCTGGTCCCGAAGAGTTTTAACGTGGGGAGTGATCCAATGAGGGACCTTGTGAATCGTGAATCAAAGAGGCCAAAAAGCAAGGCGGCAGGCAACAGGAAGTGCAGGATCAAGGGAGGAAAGCGAGACGTGTCATTCTGAGGAATGAAATGACGAAGAATCTGGTTCTGATTTAACTTCAAGATCAAATCCCGCCAGTGGGCGGATGTTCCACCCTCTCCCCTGGCGGGTATCCGGGATGACAAACAAAAAAGCCGGAGGCGTTTATCGCCTCCGGCTCTTGTATTTTCTGCTTTAGTTTTTCCCTGTTCCCTGTTCCCGCTTTTGACCTTGCGATCCTCGATTTACGATTCACGGCCTTTGCCCTTTCCGTTAACCGTAAATCGTCAATCGTTGATCGCAAAACCAACACCTTTTTTGCCCTTGAACCGGCTCTTCCGATTCACGATTCACGATTCACGTTTAACGTCTCACGTCTCACGCCTCACGGTTTCAAATAAAAAAGAAAGGTTCCCGGCGGCGTCCTACTCTCCCACCCCTCGAAGAGGCAGTACCATCGGCGCTGGAGGGCTTAACTGCCGGGTTCGGCATGGGTCCGGGTGTGGCACCTCCGCCATGGCCACCGAAAACCTTTCTCTGTAATACCGTTATTCGTTAATCGTCAACCGTGAATCGTAATTCGTGAATCGTAATTCGTGAATCGTAATTCGTGAATCGGGAATCGAAAGGTCAAAAACAGATTCTTCGCTACGCTCAGAATGACAAATCTCTGTCTTTACGCCCTTTTCGCTCCATACGTTCAACATCTAACGTCTCACGTCTCACGCAAATATGGATGAAGCAGATCAAAGAGGTTAAGGCCTCGGTCAATTAGTACCAGTCAGCTCAAGGCCTCGCAGCCCTTACACCTCTGGCCTATCGATCACGTAGTCTCCGTGTTACC
>Ga0228535_1002938_pt1 | contig 14048 bp, 9 predicted proteins | sample SJ1metagenome_FD_168457 | JGI IMG/M metagenome (GOLD analysis project Ga0228535, IMG submission 168457) | Enriched culture of PCE-dechlorinating microbial communities from Ithaca, New York, USA - SJ1 | ecosystem: Engineered > Modeled > Simulated communities (microbial... > Unclassified | place... | reverse complement strand
GGCTGCCCCTAGACAATCTGTCCCGCGAGCGTTCGCTCGGGTATGCCAGAGGTCTCGCCGAATGCATGGCGGCCTCCGATGAAAGCTCGGCGGAGATTGTCCTCGCAGCCCGGAATTTTCTTCTCGATCCTGCAATAGCAGCCCCGCCGCGGCCATCGGACCCTCGCCCGCAGCTGCCGGAGACAGTCGTCGCGCAAGGCTCTTTCGTGGCGGACAGCGGCGGCGATTTTTCTCAGCTCGCCCTCAGGGCCATCAACCGTTTTCGCCACGCCCTCATGACAATCTCGGGGCAGAGCCCCGCAGACTGGGACTTCATCTCGGCGCCGCGCCCGCCCCGGGCCCGGACTGCCCCCAGATCCGGCATGCGCGCCTACCTCGAGGATATACGCTCTCCCTTCAACGTGGGGAGCATCTTCCGCACGGCGGAGGCTCTCGGCTTCGAAGAGCTCATCCTCTCCCCCGAGTGCGCGGATCCGCTGCATCCGCACGCGCTGCGGACGGCGATGGGAACCGTCGGGCGTCTGACCTGGCGCCGCGCGCCGGTTTCGGCGCTCGCGGAGATGGAAGGAGTCTTCGCGCTCGAGGTGGGCGGCAGCGCCCTGCAGGATTTCGAGTTCCCCTTGCCGGGCATCATGGTGCTGGGCTCCGAAGAGCTCGGCGTCTCCCGGGAAGCACTCTGCCTCTGCAGCCGCGGCTGCGCCGAAATCCCTCTCGTGGGCTCGAAGGCCTCCCTCAATGTCGCGACCGCGTTCGGCATCGCCGGCTTTGCCTGGCTCTCAAGAAAAAGCTAGTCTCCCGTCATTTTCCAACATTAGTATTGCGCGCCGGTAGGTATAATGAGCCCACCTGTCTAGACAGAAAAGAGCAAAAAATAAGGTGGACTCCATCTTCTCTCATGCTACATTCTTGAGTTCCTTTACGAGGAACTTGCTCCAATAGATCGTATCTGGAGTTTCGTACTCCAGCGATTGATGGAATCGCTCACTGTTGTAAAACCTAAGGTAGCGAGCAAGACCGGTCTTCAATTCCGTCATGGTTCGATAGTCTTTGAGATAAATATCTTCGTACTTCAATGATCGCCAGAAACGTTCTACAAAGATGTTGTCCAGTGCCCTGTTTACGCCGTCCATACTGATACGTATTCCATGAGATTCCAGCACCGACACAAAAGCGTCAGAAGTAAACTGACTTCCCTGATCCGTATTGAAAATGCCAGGTACTCCATAATGGGCAATTGCTTCTTCCAGCGCCGATACGCAAAACTGAGCGTCCATGGTATTAGAAACCTGCCAGGCAAGGATCTTCCTGGAATACAGATCGATAATCGTTACCAGATATACATATCCACCAGAAAGCTTTATATAGGTTATGTTGGACGCCCATACCTGGTTTGGTAGCCAGATATTTATTCCCTTAAGCAAATATGGATACTTCTTCGAACCCTTGGAAGGTTTGGAAAGCTGAAGCCCAGGATAGATCGCCCGCAAGCCTGCTTTCTTCATGATTCTTCTGACGTGCTTTCGGGTAACATCAAGATAATAAAGTTCTCTGGCTATTCTCCTGTACCCATAAAATGGCTTTTTATTGAGCACCTCAAGAATAGCTTCCAGAATTGCCAAATCAGGGTCTGATGATCGGTTTCTACCATTTCGGCTCGGTCCCGTACAGTTGTTTGTATTTTTTTTAAGGTAATCGTTTTCCACTTGGAGCTGGCCTATCTGTTTGTACAGTTCATCCTTTTGCCGTGTGGCGTCCTCCGAGCTCGTATTCTTCCCTTCTTTTTCAAAGAGCATCGACGCATGCTCAAGAATTTGCCGTTTCCAGAGCGCAACCATGTTTGGATGGACCGAATAAGTGATCGCCAGTTCCTGCAAAGTCTTTTCGCCCTTGAGGGCTTCCAAGGCTACTTTTGCCTTGAATTCCTTGTCGTACCGCTTTCTCATACCCAACTGTATGCCTCCTTGTTCTTGTCCCGCAAGGAAGAGTAGTCCACTTTATTTCCCGCCTTCTGCTGTCCAGTTATTGCGACTCATTATAGATGAATTTGTTCTTTTCTGTATTGACAACGAAGCCCAATATAGACAGTATAAAAAAAGGAGGATTAGGAATGAAAAAGAATTTCTTTTTCGGTCTCACCACGTTACTTGTAATCGCATTGTTCGCTTTGGCGGGCTGCGTAAGCACCGGCGGAAGTACCGCCGATGTGGACACCTACACCCACGCTTCGGCCATGCCGATGGGTATGTCGGGTTTCCCCGATAAAACGCCGCTCGCGGGAGCAAAGCTCCAGGGGGCCTACGACTTCCTGGTGGATTCTTCCCACTACTCGTACACCCAGAAGGACCTGCCGTCTTTTAACTCGGTAAAATATCCCCACGGGTTTGACGAAAACTGGCGCTCCAAGTTAAACGGCCGTGTATACCGGGGCCCCTACTACGATCCCTTAAGCAGGTCCGTTGACTGGCTCTCCATTAACCCCAACGGCACGGTGGATGTATCCCTGGGTTCCTATTGGGGCATGGTGTCTCCGAACAAGGACCTTCCGGTCTCCGAATTCCCGGGCTATCAGAAATCGAGCAAATACCAGATTTTCTCCTACAACTCCTCGGGCCAGATGACCCAGAACTGGAAAGAGCGCAAGCGCGGTACCTTTGCCATAGACGCCTCCCTGGCCGAGTATTACGGCATCGAAGGCAACGGCGTTCTTCTCGTGGAAGTGGCGCTGAACCACTACACCGACGTTGTGGTTACCCCGGAACAGTACTATGACGGCTTGCTGCCCGAAAGCTGGTCCATGGGCACCAATTTCGGTCTCAAGGCCATCGATCCGTCCTATCCCACCTGGCAAGAATTCTGGAAACTGAGCGAAGCGCAGCGGAAGGACGTTCTTGCCAAAATGAACGGCGATGCCAAGGTCAAGGAATTACTGGCGACCCGGGGCTCCTATTTCTGGTTTGATATCCTGCAGATCGTCAGCGTTACCAACCTGATCGGCTTCGAGTTCGAATCCGCCAACGGTAAAGTTAACGGCATCGACAAGGACCACGACGGGTTCCTGGATAAATATCCTGCGGGCCATGAAAAAGCCGGCCAGCCCATCATTTCCAAAATGTCAAATCTGCGGGTACCCGAGTACAGCCTTTATCTGAACTTTAACGACGGCTGGTGGTACGACCGCTGGTCCACTCCCGGCCAGATTAAAGTCGTCTACGCCGACGGTACCGTCGTGCCGGATCCCAGAAATAAATAACGCACTTTGCCCGCGGCGCTTCCCGTGCCGCGGGGGCCGCGTTCCGGGCGCCTTTTCGTAAGGGCGCCCCGGGCGCGCAACAGCGGAGGAGATTATCATGAAGCTACGCACCTATGCCGGGACCGTATGCGTCTTGGCGTTTCTCTTAGTGGTCTTTAGCTGCGTCAGCAGCGCCAAAAAGCCGGCGGCCGAAAACCCCCGGGTGGCAACGCCCGTCATAGCGCAAAACCCGGACAGGTATTTTAATAACGGGCCCATAGCGATTACCCTGGCCAGCGAGACGCCCGACGCGGCCATTTACTATACCCTCGACGGGTCCATCCCCGCCGCGGAGAACGGCACCCGCTACGCCGGGCCTTTTGACCTGACCTTTGATAAAACAAAGAATACGGACTTTAGGGGCTACGTCCTTGTCCAGGCCATTGCCCTAAAGGCGGACCATCCCAGCAGCGCCATGGCCTCGCGGATTTTCCAGGTGTTCCCGGCGGAGCAGATCAAGGACGCAAACGGAAAGCCGGTTACAGGCGGACCCGTGACCGGAACGGGCACCGGGTATTACGCCCCGGTGGAGGTAATCTTAAGCCTGAATAACGGGTATATAACCGACGTCAGATTTATCAACGTGGACGACAAACAAACCGAAGCGTTTTTTAACAAGGCCAGAACTTATGCGGCGGAGTTTTTTAAGATTATGAACTCCCCGGACTTTGTTCCCGCCGTATCCGGCGCTTCCTATTCCGGCAACGGCGTCAGGGAAGCCGCCAAAGACGCGATAAACAAAATAGTAAGCGAATAGAATAATTTTAAAGGAATGAAGCCTCCCGTCCGGGAGGCTTTTTTATTCCAAGTCACAGCTCGCAAGCTCCGTATACTCCACGCCTCCCCGGACAAACCGGGACTCCATCAGGCTTATCCGCCCGACCGGGAAGGGGTATGCTGGGCCCTCTGATCAAGACCAAAAACTCATGACGAATAAAAGGTGGCCATTTACACTGCCAATTTCTTCTTCTGAAACGATTGATTCTGCTGATTCGGCGTTTCATAGTCAAGATTTTGGTGGTACTGAACCGCCCCAGGTTTGTCGGAGGCCAGAATCTGTGAGAGGGTATTGTCATGGGAAGGAAGATGCGTAACGTAAATTAAATTTCCCTAAAGAAGATCAATTGTCACAGTCGGTGATAACTTTCCGGTTTTAGTCTGAACTGACCAGACACGCTGTGAAGAAGACACCTTGCCCCTTGAGAGATCAGAATCCCTCGAAATTTTTATTGACTGGGAAGAAAAGTGGTTGTATCCTGTTTTTGTCTCATGAAAGCGCTTTCACAGAGAGGACAGTGAGGGTCGTACGCGATGGGGCAGCCAACAATCTTCGACGTCGCCGTCCGGGCCGGCGTCTCAATTTCCACGGTAAGCCGCGTTCTCAACAGAAGCTCCTACGTTGATCCGGAGAAGAGCGGTCGGGTGCTCGCCGCCGTCGAGGCTCTCGGCTTTTCGCCGCGGGCGGCAGCCCGCGCCCTGGCCGGCAAGGGCACGAAGGCCCTGGGACTCCTCGTCCCCGAAATTTCGGGCGACTTCTTCGTGCCCATGCTGAGGGGCATCGAGGCAGCGGCCCGCGAATCGGACTACGAACTCATCATCCAGACGACCCGCTACCGCCCCCTGCGCAGCTGGAGCCAGAGCCTCGGCGAACACAACACGGACGGGCTTCTGCTCTTCACCGACAGCGCCAGCCGGACGCTCCTCGCGAGGCTCGCCGCCTCGGGCTTCCCCGTCGTTCTCCTCTACACCGAGGCTCCGGACCTCGGCCTGCCGAGCGTCACCATCGAGAACGAAAAGGGGGCAGCGGAGGCTGTCAGCCACCTCATCGGGACGCACGGCCGACAGCGCATCGTCTGTCTCTCGGGGCCCGAGGGCAACCACGATGCCGAGGCCAGGTTTCGCGGCTACAGGAGGGCGCTGGCGGAGGCTGCGATTCCTTTCGATCCGCAGCTCGTGGCGCCGGGCGACTTTCAGGCGGACAGGGCCGCGGCCGCGATCAGAGACCTGCTGGCGCGGGGCATGGCGTTCGACGCCGTTTTTGCGGGGGACGACGGTGCGGCTTCAGGGGTCCTCAGCGCCCTGACAGAGGCAGGAATCGGGGTGGGGACGGAGGTGTCGGTGATAGGCTTCGACGATCTGCCCTTTGTCGCCCACAGCATCCCTCCGCTCGCCACCGTGCGGGCCCCCACCGAGGAGGTCGGCGCCACGGCGGTCCGCATGCTGGTCGACGACATCAGGAATCGCCGCGGCGGAGGCGGGCACCGACCAGCACCGATCGTCCTGCCGACGGTCTTCGTGCCGCGGGCGTCCTGCGGCTGCACCAGACTGCGACCGCAGAAAACTGGGGTGAATAAACCTGGGGCCGTCCAAGAAGCCCAGGAAGTTCGACAGCCCCATCAAACATGACAGGAGTAGAGTATGAAAATAACAGTCATTGGCGGCGGGTCCACCTACACACCCGAACTTGTGAACGGTTTTCTGAAACGGAAGTCCAGCTTGCCGCTTACCGAGCTGTGCCTCATGGATATCGACGGCGAGCGGCTCGCCGTCGTCGGCGGTTTCGCGCGGCGCATGATCGAGGCGGTGGGTTCGCCCTTTTCCCTCACCCTCTCGGGCGACAGAGAGGCTGCCCTGAAGGGGGCCTCCTACGTCATCAACCAGATACGCGTCGGAAAGATGCCCGCGCGCCGGGCCGACGAGTACCTGGGCCTCAGGCACGGCCTCGTGGGCCAGGAGACGACGGGCGTGGGCGGCATGGCCAACGCCCTCAGGACGATCCCCGTCACCCTCGAGATCGCGGACGACATCCGCCGTCTCGCGCCAGGCGCCCTTTTCCTCAACTTCGCAAACCCCGCGGGCCTCGTGACGGAGGCTCTTTTTCGCTACGCGCCCGGCATACGCGCCGTCGGCGTGTGCAACGTCGGCATCACCACCAAGATGCGCCTGCTCGAGCTGTGGGAGAAGATGACCGGAGAGAAGGTCGATCCGGGCCGCGCAGAGCTCGAAACGCTCGGCCTCAACCACCTCACCTGGCACCGGGGCTTCAGGATAGACGGCCAGGAGCTGTGGCCGAAGCTCTTTCCGGCCATCCTGGAGTGGATGCGTGAGGAGAAGGATGCGGACTGGGATATCGGCACGCTCGAGACGCTCGGCATGGTGCCGAACTATTACCTCCGCTACTACTATTACACCTCCCACATCGTTGGAGAGCAGAAAAAGTGGCCGCCCTCCCGCGCCGAGACCGTCATGGAGATCGAGAAGGAACTGCTCGGACGCTACGCCGACCCAAGGCTCACCGAGTTGCCGCCCGAGCTCATGAAGAGGGGAGGGGCCTTCTATTCCGAGCTCGCCACGTATGTGATCGACGATCACTGGAACGATCGCGGCAACGTGCATGTCATCAACGCGCGCAACAGTGGGGCCGTGGCCGGCTGGCCGGACGACTGGGTCCTCGAGCTCCCCGCGCGGGTGGATGCCCAAGGCGTGCACCCGCTGGCAACCCCTGCCCTCGGCGGCGCGCCTGCGGGGCTTGTGGTGCAGGTGAAGGAATATGAGCTTCTCACCGTCGAGGCTGCTATCAAGGGGGATCGGCGTTCGCTCCGCGAAGCCCTCCTCGCGCATCCTCTCGGCCCCGAGGCCGACAAGGTCGGCGCCGTCGCCGACGACATACTGGAGACAAACAGGAAGTACCTGCCGCGTTTCTTCGCGTGAGGCGGAGTGAGGCGGCATGAGGGAGGTGATATGAGCAGGAATCCTTTTATGAAAAAACTCGGGCTTTCGGACAGCGACAGGGCGGCCATAGTCCACGTCGACGACGTGGGCATGTGCCTCTCCTCGATCGAGGCATTCTTCGAACTCTACGATTTCGGAACCGTCTCGTCGGCCGCCCTGATGGCGCCCTGTCCCTGGTTTCCCGAGGCGGCGGCCCGCTGTGCCGCTCGCCCCGAGGTGGACGTCGGCATCCACGCCACGCTGACAAGCGAGTGGAAGGGCTACCGCTGGGGCCCCGTCTCCACCAGGGATCCGGGTTCGGGCCTCATGGATGCGGAGGGATATTTCCCGCGAGGCTGCGAGGAGGTTCAGTCTAGAGGGAAACCCCAGGCCGCGGCGCGCGAACTTGCGGCCCAGGCCGCAATGGTCTACGCAGCCGGCGTCGACCCCACGCACATCGACACGCACATGGGCGCGGTGGCCCACGAAAAATTCATGGAAGGCTATATAGCCCAGGCTGTGGCCCACAGGATACCCGCCATGCTCCCCAGTCCGGACTCCGCCGCCTTCGCAGGCATTGTCCCCGATGCCGCGCACCGCTCCCGCTTTGCGGCATATCTGCGGGAGCTCGGAGAGAAGGGGCTGCCTCTCTTCGACGGGATCGTGGCGATGCCGCTCGACGAGCCCAGGGATCAGACCGAGACGGTGAGGCGCCTCTTCGGCTCCCTGCCCGAGGGGATCACCCACTTCATACTCCACGCGTCGACCGACAGCCCGGAGCTGCGGGCCATCACGCCCGATTGGGAGAGCCGCGTCTGGAACTACCGGACCATGCGCAGCGACGCGGTGAAGCAGTGCATCGAGAGCGAAGGAATCGTGCTCATTGGCTATCGCGCCCTCAGGGACGCGATGAGGAGGTGATCATGGCTACGACGAACAGGCAGAAGTGGCTGTATTCCATCGCCAACCTCGGCAACGTCATCCCCTACCAGGCGATCGGTGCCGTCATCGTTTTCTACTACACGGACGTGAAACATCTCCCCGTCGCCTGGGCCTCCATCGTGATGACGGTCTACGCCTTCTACAATGCCTTCAACAATCCCGTCATCGGATACTTCTCGGACAGGACGAAGTCACGGTGGGGCCGCAGGATCCCCTACATGCTCTTCGGCATGCTCCCCGAGGCCATCTTTTTCGCCTTTCTCTTCTTCGCACCCTTCGACGGCCGGCAGAATCCCGGCGCCCTCGTCGCGTGGTTCTCCGTGGGCCTCTTCTTCTGGGAGGGCCTCGGCACCGCCGTCTCGACGGGCTACTACTCGCTTCTGCCCGAGGTGTTCAGGAGCTACGATGAGCGGACCGACGTCGCCGCCCGCATGAATATCGTCCAGACTGTCGGACTTCTTCTGGCCACGGCCCTGCCGTCCGCCCTGGCCGGCTGGATAGGCTGGCCCAGGATGGGGCTCAGCCTATCCATCGTGGCTGCGGCGACGATGTACGCCGCTCTTCCCGCCATGATGGGCATAAAATGGGAAGCCACAGAGGAAGGAGAGAGCCTGTCGCTCGTGCCGGCGCTCAAGGCCACCCTCGTCAACCGCAGCTTTCTGACTGTGGCGATAGCCCAGACCATGCGCTTCTTCGCCACGGGAACGCTCACGACGGGCATGATTTTCTTCGTGAAATACGCCGTTGGGCTCGACCAGGGCGCCACGAGCGTGGCCCTCGCGACGGCCTTCGTGGCCGCGGGGATCGCCATGTGGCCCTGGCGGATGACTCTGGGCAAGCGCTATTGCGCCAGAACCAACCTCCTCATCGCATACTCCCTCACGGCCGTCGCCGTCATCCCTCTCGCCTTCGTGGAGAACTTTATCGGGCTCGTCCTGGCCGCCGCCCTCGTCGGCGTGGCCCTGGCGGGGCTCATCCTCATGGGCGACGTCATTCTCGCCGAGGTCATCGACGAGGACGAGGTGAAGACAGGCAAGCGTCGCGCAGGAATGTACTTCGGCATGAGCAGTCTCATCACGACGCTGTCCTCGGCCCTCGTCTCCGTGGTATTCGGCCTGCTTCTGCCGGCCTACGGCTACAACACCGCGCTGGATGTCCAGCCGGCATCGGTGGGCACCGGTTTCCGCATCTTTCTGACGGTTCCAACCGCCATAGGCTCGATTCTCGCGGTGATCGCCCTCATCTTCTATCCGCTTCACGGCAAAAAGCTGGAGGCGGTCAAGGCCGCGCTCGCGCAGAAGAGGGCTGCGGAGGGGGTCAAGGCGTGAGTCGGGAATATCTTCTCGGTATCGACGTGGGAGGTTCGAGGACGAGGGCCCTCGTGGTGGATACTGCCGGCCGAGCCCTCGGCTTCGGCGAGGCGGGTCCCGGAAATCACGAAGTCGTGGGGTACGACGGCCTTTTTGAGGCGATGCGGGATGCCCTCTCCCGGGCGCTCGCGGAGCTTGATGGCGCGTCCGGCGTCGAGCCCCTGTCCCCAAAAGAGCTGCACTTCGCGGGCGCAGGTTTTGGCGTCGCCGGTTTCGACTGGGAGTCCGAGCGGGCGGAGACCATGGCGACCATAGCGCGGCTCGGCCTCTCCTGTCCGGTGGAGCTCAGAAACGACGCGGCGCTCGGCCTCGCTGCGGGCGCCCCCGAGGGCTGGGGCATCAATATTTCGGCGGGGACGAGCAACAACTGTTACGGCCGCACGCGGGACGGGCGCGAGGGGCGCATATCCGGAGCCGGGGCCGCCTTCGGAGAGAACGGAGGGGCTGCCGAAATTCTGGGGGGCGCGCTGGTCTGCATCAACCACGCGCGCATATTGAGGGGGCCGCCGACAGCGCTCACTGCGGCGCTCTGTGCCCGCGCCGGCGTGCTCGATGCCGATGCCCTCGTGGAGAGTCTCGCGTGCCGTCGCATAGCCCCGTCGGTCGACTGGGTGTCGGAAGTGTTCGAGACCGCCCGCGCGGGGGACGAGGTGGCCCGCGGCCTCATCGCCTGGGCGGGGAGGGAACTCGGCGAATCGGCCGCAGCCGTGACCCGCCAGCTCGGCCTTGAGCGGGAATCCTTCGAAGTTGTCCTCTCGGGCAGCCTATTCGGCTATGAGCCGGGACTCGAAGACGGCGTGGCCGCAGTCCTCGCCGAGGCTGCACCCGGCGCGCACCTCGTCCGCCTCGACGCCCCGCCGGTGATCGGCGCGGCAGTGCTCGGCGCCGAAGCGGCCGGCCTCGGCGGCGGCGTTCTCAGGGCGCGGCTCTTTGAAACGGTGCAGGCGTTGCCAGGGGCGCGGGCCTGAAGGACTATTCCGCGGGCTTGAGGGCCGCCGGCACAACCTGAGCGATGCTGCGGGGCCGTTCCTGCGCGACAAAAATGTGGAAATGGTTGCCCTGAAGCGTATTTCGCTGAATTAGGGGCCGCCGCAGCACCTTGCATCGCGGCGCCCCACGCCGACGTACACGATATCAAGACTTGGGGCGGGCAAGGGAGGCGATCCTATGGCCCTTCGCGCCGCTGCGGGACCGCGCCCGTGCTCCCCGCACCGAAGGTGCCAAGGCGGGGCAATCCATGTCATCAAGCCGCACCCGCGTCACCCAGTGGCGCCGTACATGATATCAGACTTGGGTGCAAGGGCGACTATCCCGCGCGCCTTGCGCCGCGGTGCTCCGCGCCGGAAGCCGCAAAGAGGAGGACGAACATGAAAAGGAACCTGAATGCGATAGTGTCCGCTTTGACCCTGGAGGAAAAGGCTTCCCTGTGTTCGGGCCTGGACTTCTGGAACACGAAGCCTCTTGAGCGCCTGGGCATTCCCTCATGGATGATGACGGACGGCCCGCACGGGCTGCGCAAGCAGAGTACGGACAGCGCGCGCGTAGGCCTCCACGACAGCCTTCCGGCGACCTGCTTTCCCTCGGGAATCGGACTCGCCTCCACCTGGAACGTGGACCTTCTTGAAAAAGTCGGAGCGGCGATCGGGGAGGAGGCCAGGGCCGAAGGGGTGGGCGTGGTCCTGGGACCAGCCGTCAACATAAAGCGAAGCCCGCTCTGCGGCCGCAATTTCGAGTACTTCTCCGAAGACCCCTTCCTCGCGGGCGAACTCGCGAAAGGCCACATAGAGGGTCTGCAGTCGAGGGGAGTCGGGGCGTCGATAAAGCATTTCGCGGCGAACAACCAGGAAAAGTCCCGCATGTTCATCGATGTCGTGGCCGACGAGCGCAGCCTTCGGGAGATCTACCTGCCCGCTTTCGAAGCCGCGATCAGGGATGCAAAGCCCTGGACAGTCATGTGCGCCTACAACCGCATCAACGGGACCTACTGTTCGGAGAATCCATGGCTTCTCACGCAGGTTCTCAGAAAGGAGTGGGGATTCGGCGGGGTGGTTGTGACCGACTGGGGCGCCTGCGACGACAGGGTGGCCGGCCTTGTGGCGGGCGAGGACTTCGAGATGCCCGGCAACGGGGGAATCACGGATGCGGATATCGTGGCAGCGGTGAGAAATGGCTCGCTTTCGGAGGACTGTCTCGACAGCGCGGTTCGGCGGATACTGGAACTCACGTTCAGGGTGGCGGACGCCCCTCCCGCGCCCCGCTTCGACGCCGCCGTCCACCACGCCCTCGCGCGGAGGGCCGCCAGGGAGAGCATGGTGCTTCTCAAAAACGAGGCGCGGCTCCTGCCACTGGACAGAGGCTCCGATTCCGGCTCCGCGCTCGGGGGGCGCACCGGATCTCCGGCCTCGGCCCCGGCCGGCGCCCCCACCGCCCGCGCGGGCCATCCGCCGGCAGAGCGCGGGCGTATCGCCTTCATCGGAGCCTTTGCTAGGACGCCGCGGTATCAGGGTGGCGGCAGCTCGCACATTGTGCCTACGCGCATGGACGATGCGCTCGAAGAGGCGCGCCGCATCGTCGGACTCTGGAATGCTGGCGCCGCGGAGGGTGTCCAGACCACCAAAGATGCGTGGACTATCGACTATGCCCCGGGGTATCGCCTCGAGACCGACGAGCCCGATCCGGCCCTCCTCGCGGGGGCCCGCGAAACCGCCGCCCGCTCCGATACGGCGGTGCTCTTCGTGGGCCTCACGGAGCGCCTCGAATCGGAGGGATTCGACCGGAGCGACATGAAGCTGCCCCGGAGCCACCTCACCCTGATCGAGGAGGTGCTTAAGGTCCAGAAAAATGTCGTCGTGGTGCTCTCCAACGGCGCTCCCGTGGAGATGCCCTGGATAGACAGCGTTCCCGCGGTCATCGAAAGTTACCTGGGCGGCCAGGCCTGGGGCGGCGCCGTCGCCGATATTCTTTTCGGCCTTTCGAGCCCCTCGGGGAGGCTCGCCGAGACCTTTCCCCGCAGACTCGAAGACAATCCCTCCTTCCTCAATTTTCCCGGCGACGCGCACAAGGTCGAATACCGCGAAGGCATATTCGTCGGCTACCGCTACTACGACGCGGCCGGCGTGGAGCCGCTTTTCCCCTTCGGGCACGGCCTCTCCTACGCCGAATTCGAGTACTCGAACCTCCGCCTCGACAGGGCGGAGATGCGGGATACGGATTCCTTGACCGTCCGCGTGGATGTCCGGAATATTGGACAGGTTGGGGCACAGGAAGTCGTCCAGCTCTATGTTGAGGACGAAGAGGCGAGCGTACAGAGGCCGCCGCGCGAACTGAAAGGGTTCCGCAAGATCGACCTCATGCCCGGCGAAACGAAGACAGTGAGCTTCACGCTCGCGGCGCGCGCATTCGCCTTCTGGTCCCCCGATCACAGGGATTGGGTGGTCGAGACGGGCAACTTTGTCGTCTCCGTCGGCGCTTCGAGCCGCGACCTCCGCCTCTGGGCGCCAGTCCGGATCGAGTCGACCGCTCCCGACATCCGGGTCTGGGATGCGAGCGCGAGCCTCGGCGAGGTGGAAAAGACTCCCGCCGGCGCGGCCTTTGTCCGGTCGATAAAGCCGCGCTTTGCCGCGACGTTTGGAAGCTACGAGCCGGGCTCCGCCGAGGCGGAAATGATGGAGGAGATGATGCGTGGATTTCCGCTCCGCAACCTCGTCCGCATGGGGCATCAGGTGACCCAGCGCGAGATCGACGACCTCGTCGATACCCTGAACGGCAAGTGAGCCCGGAGGCCGCCGAGGATTCTTTTTGGAAGGTCCACTTTTCAGGGGGCCTTCCGGGGAGCCGGCGGGCTCACTTTCTTTAGAAGACCTCCCTCAGAAGGCCTCCTGTGCCGTCCTGCTTATGATCTCTTCCTGGTGGTTCCGGTCGAGGTCAACGAAATAATCGGAATACCCGGCGACGCGCACAAGGAGGCTGCGGTAGTCCTCAGGCCTCTTCTGCGCCTCGCGGAGCGTGGCGGTGTCGACGACATTGAACTGGATATGGTGCCCTCCCATCCGGAAATAGGTCTTTATGAGACTGGCGAGGCTGTCGATTCCCTTTTCTCCTTCGAGCGTCTGTGGAAGGAAGCGCTGGTTGAGAAGAGAGCCCCCCGTCTCCGCGATGTCTATCTTTGAGAGGGATTTGGTCACGGCGGTGGGACCCTTCCGGTCGGCACCCTGGGCGGGCGATGCCCCGTCCGATATCGGCGCCAGCGCGTGCCTGCCGTCGGCGCTCGCTCCTGTCCTGAGGCCGAAGTAGACGTGGCAGGTGGTCGACAGAAGGTCGATGTGGTATGTGCCGCCCCGCGGCGAGGGCCTGCCGTCGATCGCCCCGTACCAGCTCCGGAACACGCGCTGCGCGATCGAGTCGGCTGAGTCGTCGTCGTTTCCAAACCTGGGTGTTTTGTTGGCCATCAGAAGCCGAAGGTCTTCCCGCCCCTCCCAGTCTGAGGAGAGCGCACCGAGCAGCTTCTCCCATGTGGTGTTTTTCTTTTCGTACACATGGGTCTTGATGGCCGACAGACAGTCCGCCGTTGTCCCGAGGCCGCAGCACTGGATGTAGTCCGTGTTGTAGCGCGCTCCGCCGTCATAGTAATCCCTGCCCCTCGCAATGCAGTCGGCGACAACGGCGGACAGGAAAGGTGCCGGCGCATATTCGGCGAACATGCGGTCGAGATAGTTCGACACCCGCACTTTTGTGTC
>Ga0228535_1002937_pt1 | contig 14057 bp, 12 predicted proteins | sample SJ1metagenome_FD_168457 | JGI IMG/M metagenome (GOLD analysis project Ga0228535, IMG submission 168457) | Enriched culture of PCE-dechlorinating microbial communities from Ithaca, New York, USA - SJ1 | ecosystem: Engineered > Modeled > Simulated communities (microbial... > Unclassified | place... | reverse complement strand
CCTCTGTACCCGCTTTACCGCTTCAAGCTTGAAATCCGGCGTGTAATATTTGCCCATCTTCTGCAGCCCCTCTCCGATCTCCAGTATATCGTCTCTTTATACTGTCCATCAAATCGGGGGCAGGGCAGTTTCATGGCTGAGGAAAAGGTTTCGTGTGCAGTCCCCGCGTCAACTGTTGAGGGAGCCGCAAAGGAAGAGCCCGCGCCCGCCGCGGAGGTAAAGAAGGAGGCTGTTCGCATGGGTGTAACGGTAGGAATGAAGGCGCCGGATTTCACCGCTCCGGCATATTACAAGGGCAAGTTCACCACCGTCAAACTCTCCGATTTTGCCGGAAAGTGGGTTTCTCTCTGCTTCTATCCCGGCGATTTCACCTTCGTCTGAGCCACCGAAGTGTCGGCGGTCGCCGACCGTTATGCGGAATTCCAGGCTCTCGGAGTTGAAGTGATCTCAATAAGTGTTGACAGCCAGTTCGTGCACAAGGTATGGAACGATACGGAGCTTTCAAAAATGGTTGAAGGCGGCGTGCCTTTCCACATGGCCTCCGACGGCGGCGGCGCCATCGGGACCGTTTACGGCGTCTACAGCCCCGCCCAGGGCGTGGATTTCCGGGGCCGCTTCCTCATCGATCCTGACGGAATCATCCAGGGAATGGAAATTCTTACTCCTCCCGTGGGACGGAACGTGGACGAAACTCTCCGCCAGCTCCAGGCCTTCCAGCTCGTCCGGAAGACCGGCGGAAAGGAAGTCACCCCCTCCGGCTGGACTCCCGGCGGCAAGGTGCTGAACCCCGGCCCGGATCTTGTGGCCAATGTCTGGAAGTTCTGGAATCCCAAGGACGTCTACGGCAAGAAATAGCCGTTCTGCCATAAAGAAACAGGCAAGCCGCCCCGTTTCCGGGGCGGCTTGCCTGTGACCAGTTTTGGATGAAAAACCGGCAAGCAACTCTACCGTGAATAGAACGTCTCTTTGATCACGGAAACAAGGCATTTTTCCGGAGGCCCCATGTAGGCCCCTTTCCGGTGAAGGGCGCGGACGGTCCACCGCATTAAAAGGTTTTTTTTCACACCCCTTTCCACCCGTGCGAGATTAAGGGTCGTCTGCGGTACTATCGTCGCCCCAAGGCCCGAAGCGGCGAGCTTGTACGAGGCAAGATTGCTGCTTGTCTCCAGGATGATGTTGGGCGTGAGCCCCAAGGATGAAAAAAAGTTTTCCACGAAGCATCGCATGATGTGTCCTTCCCGAAGCAGGATAAAATCGAGGCTGCCGATGGTTGAGAGGTCAATCTTCTTTTTGTTCCTGTCCGTGAAGTGGTTGTCGTTCAGGTATCCGTCCTTGGTTATCAGAAACAGGGGTTCGTCGAACAGGTCGATCCCGTCAATGGTTTCATCGGGTTTTTGATAGGGCAGGACGGCAAGATCGATGCGTCCTTCCCGAACGTAGTTCATCAGCGCTCTCCCGTTCGCAGTTACAAACCGGAGTTCAATGTTCGGATAATGTTCCTTAAATTTCGGAAAGATAATCGGAACCATATAGGAAAGGCGTTCATGAGGAAATCCCATCGTTATCCTTCCCGCGATGTTTCCGGAAATATCGCTTATCTCCCGCATCATGTTGTTGTGCTGAATCAGGATTGAGCGGGCGTGTTCGAGAAAACGCTCACCGGCGTACGTCAGCTTGAGCGGAGAGGCGGTCGATCGTTCGAACAGTCGAACTCCCAGTTCCTCTTCGGTTTTCGCGATGAATTTGCTCAATGATGGTTGGGATATCATGAGCTCTTTCGCAGCCTTGCTTATGTTGAGATGATTTGCGACGGTACAGATATAGTGCAGATGTCTGAAATTCATCTTTCCCTCATCAGTACGAAAAAAGGAGGGGAATAATACCCCTCCCTATCATATAGTACAGGCAATCTCATATTTTCATTATAGCAGGAAAGAAAAGAGGAAGCTGGCAATGATAAGAACAATTCCGCCCCCCAGACGGGAAGAAAGCTGTGCGTAGGCCATAAGCTCCATTCTGTTCGCCGCTCCTAAAACCGCCAGGTCTCCGTTGCCGCCCCTGTTTGCCATGCAGAGTCCTGCTGTGATAGCCGAATCCACCGGGTAGAAACCCACAAGCCAGCCGACCAGTCCCGAGCCGAGAATGGCCCCGAGGACCACCATCAGGGCGACGATGACGTTTTGTACCGTAGCGGCATTGACCAGCTCCATGATGTCAAAGTCCACTCCCATGCCTACCATGATGATAATCGAGCATGCACCGGTCATGAAGCTCTGAAGGCGCTTGGCGCCAGCTCGGATGTTTGCCGGGATTATTCCGGTCGCGGAGAGAATGACCACAAAGATGATCATGTACGCCAACTGATGGATAGCTGCACCGAAAATGGTCGGCAGGATTATTTTGGAGAATACACTTCCGAAAGTGTAGGCGGTGAGTCCTATGCACAATGCACCTGCCAGGTCCTTGATCGAGACGCTGGTTATTTCGTCCAATTTAAGTTCCCGGGCGCCTTCAGCCCTAAGAAGAGTCTTCTTGTCACCAGTCAGCGATGGTCGCTTGTCTCCCAGTTTGTTCAGCAGGGCACCGGCGATAATGCACATGACGTTGGCAATGGTCAAAATGATAATGGCGAAGCCGTAGTAGGTCGCTTTCGGCTCTCCGGTGACCTGTTCGTAAATCTGCGAGAGAGGGACAGCGCCTCCTCCGTTGCCTCCACCCATAATGGGCAGGACGAATTTGGTGATTGCTTCAGTCGGATTGATGCCGAACAGCCATGCCGTTCCTACCCCGAAAAGCATGGAGGCTGCAATTCCGCCAAGAATTGCGGGGATATAGCCGGCGAATGACTTGAGGAGAATTTTCCTGTCTAGCGACAGGATTGAACCGGTAATCAGAAAGACTATGAAAAATGTCAGGAAGCCGACGTCGCCGCTGACAAACCAGTCGATAGAGTCGAGATACTTCTGTGGAATGATGCCGAACTGTTTCAGGACTGCCGTGCCGAAAAATGCCATCAGGATGCCCCCGCCGATGTAGCTGTTCCAAATTGGCAGTCTTTCGCCGATTTCGTCGAGCACACCGCCCATCGCTATGCAGAGTGCCATGGTCCCGGCCATGTCGGTCGTCAGAACGCCCTTATAAGCGGCAAGGATGACGATAACAAAGGCCCCGAAAAACAATTGCCACGGTAATCCGTAAAGTTTCAGCGATCCAAGGAGCGTGACTCTATTATTACCCATTTTTCGTTCCTCCATTCTTCTTTCAGTATGGTTTGTGCGGGCTGTTAGTATTCGTCGGGGAAAAAGCCGAAGGCCTTGAGCTGTCTGCGTATGTTCTCAGGCATAACGTCTCCTCGCTGTATCCGTTCCCTGGCTTGTTCGTCGGAATCGACCTTTTCCTTTGTTCTGGCGAGGACGTCTTCCAGCTCCCGGAGAGGAATGACAACAACACCTCCTTCGTCTCCCACAACCACGTCTCCAGGATGGACGGCTGCGCCGCCGCAGTGTATGGTCGTGTTGATTTCGCCCGGAGTGTTTTTCGAGCTTGCTCTGCAGGTGACGTACCTTGCGAACACAGGAACTCCTGCATTCCGTATTCCTGCGGGGTCCCTCACAGCTCCGTCTAAGACGATTCCCGAAATTCTCCGGCATTTTGCTGCCAAAGATTTCATATCGCCCCACACGGCGTTATCCGCGAGACCTCCGGCATCGATCACAAGAACATCCCCTTCCTGAGCCAGTTCCAAAGCCAGGAACGTCATAAGGCTGTCGCCTGCGGGAAGCCTGACCGTGAGAGCCTGCCCGGCAATCTTCCATTCAGAGGAAACGGGTTTGATTCCGCTGTTCATGATATTCGGCGTTTTCATCCCATCGCAGAGATTTGCCGTATCAAAGCCGCTGATGAGTCTGAAGACCTCAGGAGGAATTTTCCTCGTTTCTCTGCCGTTTCCACTTGAGATCACCGATTACGCCTCCTTCCCGCAGGTTTGCGCTAAAATCTTTTTAACCCAGGAGAGGCGGCCCCCGCAGAGTACAATGTCCTTTTCTTCGCCGGATAGTTCCGCTTTTACCGGAAAACAGGTGCCTTTCGTCAGGTTCCTGATTTCCACACGACCTTTTTGCAGCTGATTCCCCCACTGCTCGACATTCAGCTCATCACCGGAAGAGATGAGGTCATAATCGGAACAATGCTCGAAAAGCAGCGGGAGAATACCGTGGTTAATCAGATTGTTTCTGTGTATCCGGGCGAAGGATTTTGCAATAACCGACCTGACGCCAAGGAACATGGGTACAATCGCCGCGTGTTCGCGGCTTGATCCCTGGCCGTAATTCTCTCCCCCGACAATGAAGCTGTTTTTCATCTCCCTGGCTCTTGAGACAAATTCCTTGTCGTAGCGGGAAAAAGCATATTCCGAAATAAGCGGGATGTTGGATCTCATTGACGAAAACTCCGCCCCGGCCGGCGTGATGTCATCGGTGCTGACATTATCGCCAGCCTTGAGGCTGACTCTGGCGGTAAAGCTGCCGGGAAGCGGTGTGTTCACGGGGAGCGGTTTAATGTTCGGGCCCCTGATGATTTCGACGCCGCTTGAATCCTCGAGAGGGGGTATCAGTAAATTGTCGTTGATCAGCATATTGCAAGGTTCACGAACAGCGGCGAGAAGGGAAATATCCTCCATGATGTCTGAAGCAGGGGAGAGAATACCCAGGACAGAGGTGGCCGCTGCGGTTTCCGGACTGACGAGGTAGACTTTTGCATCGGCCGTTCCTGCCCTGCCCCGGAAATTCCTGTTGGATGTCCTAACGGACACGCCGTTGCTTGGGGGAGCCTGTCCGATTCCTGCGCATGGTCCGCAGGCGAATTCTGTTATTCTCGCTCCCGCGTCTACAAGGTCGGCAATGAAACCCTCATCAAGGAGTTTCCTGAAAATCTGCCGAGTGCTGACGGAAACTGTCAGATTCACGTCTTCGTGAACTTTCCGGCCTCTCAGGACAAGGGCTGCTTTTTTGATGTCGGCGTAGGACGCGTTGGTGCAGCTTCCAATGTAAACTTGCTGGACGGGAGGTTTTTCTGCTTCCCTGACGGTCTTTACGTTGTCAGGCATGTAAGGGCAGGCCACGAGAGGCTCGATCAAACCAAGGTCGATAGTGATTTCGCTGTCATATGAGCACCCTTTATCCGCTTCCAGTACGGTAAAATGCCTCTCCCTTCCCCGGGAAGCAAAATATGACCGCACAACCTCATCGGCTGGGAAAACGGATGTCGTTGCCCCCATTTCTGCCCCCATGTTGGCGATAGTGCCTCTTTCAGGAACTTCCAGAGATTTGACGCCCTCTCCGGTGTATTCGAAAATTTTTCCGAGGCCCCCTTTCACGCCGAATCGCCGAAGCATCTCAAGGACAACGTCTTTTGCGCTGCTTCCGGGATTCAGCCTTCCGACGAGGCGGACATTGACGATTTCCGGCATTTTCAGCTGCAGGGGCAAGCCTGCCATCGCCATGGCGACGTCCATACCGCCCGCCCCAATGGCGAGCATTCCTACGGCGCCCCCCGTCGGAGTATGGCTGTCCGTTCCCAGGAGGCTCTTCCCGGGAACGGAGAATCGAGCCAGGTGGACGGAATGGCAAATTCCGTTTCCAGGTCGAGAAAGAAAAATACCAAATTTCCTGGCTATGGACTGAAGAAAGATATGATCATCCGGAGTCTTGTTGTCCACATACAACAGGTTGTGGTCCAGGTAGCTGACTGAGAGTTCAGTTCTCACCCTGGGCAGTTCAAGTGCTTCAAAGGCCAGGTAGGACATAACCGCAGTGATGTCATGGGTGAGTGTCTGATCAATGCGTATAGAGATCTCCCCGTTGATTTTCAGGTGAGTGGGCTCTGCCAGGTGTTCTGTGATGAGCTTTTGTGCAAGATTTAAAGCAGACATAATATTTCCTCCTGTGCCGATGCCGGGATGTTGCGGTAAAACCCGCATTTGTTTGGAAATTTGCTGACAAAGTGCTGTTGGATTATCTCGGGAAATTGAAAAAAATCATTTTCCTCAAGATTATGGTTTTTCTTTGATATTTTTGGAAATACCAAAAGGGCGTCTGTGTCATAGGCGGAAGGCTATAAAAGCTCCGTGGTGGATTTATTGAGGTGAGCCGCCTGAAGATTCACTGAGGGGTCCTTTTTTCAATAGAAAACCTGTGAAATCCAACGAATTCGGGAAAAGGGCTTGAGGGTGAAAGGACAACTGTGGTTGAGGACAAAAAGCGACACAAACGCCGCCCCGTTTCCGGGGCGGCTTGCCTTGTTTCCTGTTTTCGGAAGGGTTACAGGTTCTTCGGCCGAAGGTGGGCGAGGAAGTGCTTCAGTCCCTTCACGGGAGGTTCGTAGGTGATCTCCAGACCGTAGCGGATGGAGTCGCGGCGCCTGTAGACGTTGATTATGGTCTCCGCCGCGTACTCCATGTGACTGTTGGTGTAGGTCCGGCGGTTGATGGCCAGGCGGTAGAGCTCGAGCTTCGGGAAGGTGCGCTCCCCCGTCTTCTCGTCCACGTTTTCGAAGGCCAGGGCGCCGAGGCCGATGCCCCGGATGGCCCCTTCCCGGTAGATCTCGATGGAGAGCACGTCGGCCGGGTAGGATCCCTGGGGGATGTGGGGAAGGAACGCCCCGGCGTCGATGAAGACTGCGTGGCCGCCGATGGGCTGGATGCAGGGCACTCCGCCCTCGGAGAGCAGTTCGCCGAGGTAGCGGACCTGGGCGATGCGGTGGGTGAGGTGCTGTTCGTTCACCATTTCCCGGAGTCCCACGGCCAGGGCTTCAAGGTCCCGGCCGGCGAGGCCGCCGTAGGTGGCGAAGCCCTCGAAGAGGATGACCCGGGGGACCACCCGGTGGTACATTTCCTCGGTGCGGCACGCCACGAAGCCGCCGATGTTCACCAGGGGGTCCTTCTTGCACGACACGGTGATGGCGTCGGCGGTGTCCATGGTGGCCTTCAGGATCTCCGCCACGGTCATGTCCCGGCATTCCGGCTCGCGGTCCTTGATGAACCAGGCGTTCTCCGCCATGCGGGCGGCGTCGAGGAGCAGGGGAACGCCGTGCTTTTTCGCCGCGGCGGACACGTCCCGCAGGTTTTTCAGGCTCACGGGCTGGCCTCCGCCGGAGTTGTTGGTGATGGTGACCATGATGAAGGGAACATGCCCCCTGTTGTTGGCGAGAGCTTTTTCAAGCTTGGCGATGTCCACGTTGCCCTTGAAGGGGTGGGGGTTCTCCCGGTCGAAGGCTTCGTCGATGACGCAGTCCACGGAGGACGCCTTCGCGTTGAAGATGTGCCCCCGGTGGTGTCGAAGGGCATGTTGAAGGGGATCACGTCCCCCTCCTTCACGAGGGAGCCGAAGACCACGTTCTCGGCGGCTCGGCCCTGGTGGACGGGAATGGTGTAGTCGAAGCCCATGATGTCCTTCACCGCCTGCTTCAGGCTGTAGAAGCTGTCCGCACCGGCGTAGGCCTCGTCGCCCATCATGATGGCCGCCCACTGCTGCTTGCTCATAGCGCCCGTGCCTGAATCGGTGAGAAGGTCGATGTACACGTCCGCGGACCGCAGGCCGAACATGTTGAAATGCCCTGCTTCCAGCGCCCGTTCCCTTTCCTGCTGGTCGGGGACGTGGACGGGCTCCACCATCTTGATGCGGAAGGGCTCGGGGGGAACTCTGGTAACCATGGGGTTCATTCCTCCTTCAACATTATTGTAATAAGCGATATTTTCAGATATTGTATCTCCCGGGACGCAATCTGCGCAAATTTTTTTGCAAAATATATAAAAATTATGCATTCCAGGCGGAATATGGTATAAAGGTGGTGTTTTCACAGAAAAGTGGGAAAAATCAAGTCCCCTGTCCGGACCTGAGGTTGAAAAACAGGCAGAAAAACTGATGCCCGACAAATTTTTTGCTGTATAATCACTGATTATTTCTGTACCCTGGAGGCATCACATGCGACTTGTACTCTATAACATCCGTTACGGAACCGGCACCGGCTGGGAATACCATTTCCCTTTCCCCTTTTCCGGCTGTCTCAGAAAGACAGAGGGCAGGTTCCGCCGTATTTCCGATTTTATCTCGCAGCTTGACCCGGATGTGGTCGGGCTTGTCGAGACAGACTCCGGTTCCTACCGGCAAAACGGGTCCTGCCAGGCAGAGCTGATGGCCAGCCGGCTTGGAGCGGATTCAGTTTTTGCATGCAAATATCACAGCGAATCCATCGTTTCCAGAACGCCGCTCCTTAAATCGCAGGGAAACGCAGTGATTGCGAAATTGCCGATTGTCTCCTCAAGGGAACACTTCCTGAGCAAGGGAGTGAAACGGACCCTGCTTGAAGTCGAGTTCCGGGATTTTACCCTTTTCCTGGCTCACCTTTCGCTGGGCTACAGGGCCCGGAAGATCCAGATCGGTGAAATAGCCGACCGGTGCAAGGCGGCAAAAAAACCGTTGATCATTGCCGGTGACGGGAACACGTACATGGGAGAGCAGGAGCTTCTGCCTTTTTTCAGAAAGGGGAAATTCCGAAGCGCCAACGGAAGAAACATGCCCACCTATCCGAGCAGAAATCCGGCCCTTGCCCTTGATTTCGTCCTTTACAGCGAAGAAATAAAAATGAAGGATTTCAGAGTGCCGAGGGTGCGGTTTTCCGACCATCTGCCTCTCATCTGCGATTTCACGGTTGGTGCCGGGAAGGAGTTTCTCGCATCATGACCCCAGGCGTTCTTCTTTATTCCTTCTATGAACTTTCCTCCATACTCATACGAATCGTCCTGCTCTGCTATATCCCCCTCCGACACAGCCCGAACACTGCCATGGCGTGGCTGCTTGCCATCTATTTCTGGCCCTGGCTGGGGGTTCTCCTTTACGCTGGCTTTGGGTCGACGGCCCTGCCAAGGGAGAGGATAGATCGCCATGAGTCACTTCTCCGGGCGCTTGGAGACGAAAAACACGCCTTTCGAAAAGTGCTCCATGACGATTCCCACTGGCTTCCTGATGATCTGACACGTTTCGGCGCCCTGGGAAAAAAACTCGGGGATTTGAGTATCACCACGGGAAACAGCTTCGTTCTCATCGACGAAGCAGGGGAATTCCTCAGGCTCCTCTGCGGGGATGCGGAGCGGGCACGCCATTCGATTCACCTGTTGTATTATATTGCTGCAAGGGATGCCATGACGGAGCCCCTTTTTGAGGCCCTTGAGAGGGCGGCGGCGAGGGGCGTCACGTGCCGGGTGCTTGTGGATGCCGTGGGTGCAAAGCACTTTTTGAAAAAGGATGCCGCACGTCTCAGGGAGAGAGGCATTCGGGTCGAGGAGGCCCTGCCGTCGAGCCTGCTGCGGCGGACCCCCACCATGGCCAGGTACGACCTGAGAAATCACAGGAAGATAGCGGTGATTGACGGCCGCATAGGATATACAGGCTCCCACAACGCCATAGAGCCTTCATATGGCGGCAAGGCGAAGGGGCGTCTCTGGCGTGATCTCACCCTCAGGCTCGAGGGACCTGTGGTCTCCCAGCTCCAGGGGGTTTTTCTGGAGGACTGGTATGTAGAGACAAGAGAGATGCTGTTTTCCGGGGAGACATTCCCGAAAGCTGAACGTACAGGGGACGCGGTGATTCAGACCGTTCCAAGCGGTCCCTCATATCCGTGGCAGAACTACCAGCGGCTCGTTGTGGCAGCCCTCCACGGGGCAAAGCAGCGCGTTGTGATCACCACACCCTACCTCATCCCCGACGACGAACTTCTCCATGCCATGGAGACGGCGGTGCTGAGCGACGTGCGCCTGCAGCTCGTCATTCCCGAAAAGAGCGACCAGTTTCTCATGGGCAGCGCAGCCAAGGCCTATTTCGATGTATTGCTGGACATGGGGGTTGAGATTTATCTTTTCCAGGATGACATCCTTCATTCAAAGACCATGTCCATCGATTACAACCTCGCTTTCCTGGGGACGAGCAATTTCGATATCCGGTCCTTCGCCCTGAATTTCGAGCTGAACCTGGTCCTCTATGGAACGGAGGAGACGGCAGCGATCCGGATGATCCAGGAAAAATATATAGCCGCTTCACGCCGCCTTACAAGGGAGGAATGGAGCGAAAGGCCGCGGGCCATAAGGATGGTGCACGGCATCACAAAGCTCTTCAGCCCGCTGTTGTAAGTCATGGATGAAAAACACTGTCGCGAGATGATTATTTCATCCTGAAGCGTGTTGTTATGCCCTTTTAAAAGGACAATTTGCCGGATAATAAAGGGAAAATGTTCAAAAGAACCGGTCTCAGATTCCAGGGAAGGAAACAGATTCCGTCGGTTGAAAACTTCTTGAACGGGGGAATTCCAATATATACAAATGCATCAGGGGGAGCAAAAATCGGGATCGCCCTCGGAAGCGGAGGGGCAAGGGGCATGGCCCACATAGGAGTCCTCCGTGCTCTCGAGGAGACCGGCCTGGAACCGGAAATAGTTGCGGGAACGAGTATCGGTGCCCTTGTAGGCGGCATATATTCCGCCGGAAAGATCGATGAATTGACGGAAATAGCCCTGGGTCTCGACTGGAAAAAGGCTGCCAGGTATTTTATGGAGGTTTCTTTTCCCCGCTCGGGGCTTATAGAGGGTGCGAGGATCAACGAGTTCCTCTCGGAAATGTTGGGGGACAGGAGTATAGAGGATCTTCCCCGTGCATTTCGTGCAGTTGCCACGGACATCATGAGCGGCCGGGAGGAGGTTCTCGCAGTCGGCGGCCTGGTGGACGCCATACGGGCCAGCATTTCCATTCCGGGCATTTTTACACCTGCGAAGATAAATGATACATTCCTCGTAGACGGAGGACTGGTGAACCCTGTTCCCGTAAACGTCTGCCGCAAAATGGGGGCTGAGTTTGTCATAGCCGTCGATCTCAACAACGGCCGGGGCGGGGAACACCAAACCATGCCTGCGGGGAAGGAGAACCAGAAAAGGCGGCTGATCGCAGGGGTCGATACAAGCGAAATGTTTACGTGGCTCGAACAGAAGACGGCCGGTTTTGACGCCTCTTTCCTGGAGCCGGTGAAACAATGGATGACCCGGGATCCTGTCCCGGGGATTTTCGATGTGCTCGGCAGTTCGCTGCGAATCATGGAAGAGCAGATCACCGAGACGCAGCTGAGGATCGATCCCCCGGACCTGCTGATCCGCCCTGCCGTGGGGCATATCGGGTTCATGGAGTTTTTCCTGGCCGGTGAAATGATCGGCGAAGGGTGCCGGGCTGCAAAAGAGGCACTGGACCGTTTGAAGATATGACCCACGGGAAGCGGGTTTCCGACAACAAAACCGTACCCGGCGGAAAACAATGACCGAAAAGGGAGGGATCGGCATGAAAATGCGGACAAAACCGAAAGGTCCATGGTTTCACCGTTTCCTCATCAATTTCTTCACGGTGGTTCTCGCGGTTCTCGTCTTCTGGGTCCTGGGGTTCCTCATGGAGGACATCGAATCCATAAGAGGCCCCCAGTACGGGGAAATAGAGGCACGGTTCGTGGACCGGGCGCTTATCGAAAAGTCAAAAATTCTTGCCGGGGAAATTGCGGACGCTGACAGGGCGATAGCTGCAAAGCGGGAAGAAATGCGTATCGTCAGCGACAGTTCTTCCAACCTCCAGGGGACGATCAACCAGCTTATAGAGCTCCAGAGGCTTACGATCCAGAAATCCCTCACTCTGCCGGAGGCTCATTCTGCAAACCTTTCCGAGAGCCTGGCTGCCTTTCTGCAGAACCAGAAGCAGTACCAGGCGCACAGCGCCGAACTCTCCCGGCTGGCTGAAAGGAAAAGGGCCCTGGAATCGGAGAGAGTGACGCTGGAGAAACAGATCGGAGAGCAGCTGGAGCCGGCGAGAATGGAATACAGGCGGCTGATGGAGAAACACGATCTTCGGCTTGCGGCCTTTCAGCTGGCAATACTCCTGCCCCTGCTTGCTGCGGGAGGGTTTCTTGTTGCCCGGAAAAGGGGAAGCGTCTACTTTCCGCTTTTTCTGGCCTTCGGAGGCGCGGTCCTGGTAAAAACCGCACTGGTGATCCACAAATATTTCCCGTCCCGGTACTTCAAGTATGTTCTCGTTCTCGGGCTGCTCATAGCGGTGGTCAGAATCCTTGTGGCGGTGATACGCATCGTGGCCTTCCCGGGGGCCCAGTGGCTGACGAAGCAATACAGGGAAGCCTACGAGCGTTTTCTCTGCCCTGTGTGCGAATACCCTATCCGGACCGGTCCGCGAAAATACATGTTCTGGACGCGGCGAACCGTGAACAAGGTCCCGCTCTCCGGTGAAACCGGCGAGGAGAAGCCCTATACCTGCCCTTCCTGCGGAACTCCCCTGTTTGAGGAGTGTTCCGTATGCGGCGGGTTGAGGCACTCCCTTCTTCCGTTCTGCAGGCACTGCGGTACCGAAAAGAAGGCAGGGGACGAGGAGAAAAAAGAAGAATCGGGCAGGTAAGACACAAAACGTCCGCCGGTCCTCCGGAATCGTGCGGCAAAATGGTGGATGAACGGAGGGACTGAATTTCCGTCAGAAAGGGTTATTCCAGGAACATGACCTGTTCCTGGAGGGGGTTGCTGCGTAAGCCGGACGGGAACAGCACGTTCCCGTAAAACGGGACGGAAGTGAGGAACGATGCCCGTTCTTTCCCCAAAAGATAAATGCCCGCACTTCTGCAGGCTTTCCAGATGAGTTCGGTACAATACAGCGCGTGCTCGTCATGCTTATTGAACTGCCCGTCGAAGGGAGTTTCTTCAAGATAATATTTCCAGGCCTCCCTGCTCGCCCTTTCTGCGTCTATTTTCTCCCCTTTCAGGCGGTAGACGGCGGCTTCTTCTATCTCGAGGGGCGACAAAAAGTCCTCCAGGGGTTCCATCTCAACGTGATCCGATTCAGGCGAGGCATGGACCACAAAGGGGGCCCCTCCCGCCTTTCTCACGATGCCGCTGTGGGAAAATGCGCCGGGGTGCCTGAAGAAAAACGTCAGGGCTTTGCTTCTCCATGATTTGCCGTTCACAAGGATGATATCGCCGTTTTCAAACTGTTCCGGCGAGAATTTGAAGGGCTCTGGCGGCGGAAGGGGAAAAGTTCCTTTCTCATAGCGCCATGGTATTCCCTCCACTGCTTTGGGTGGAGTCCGTGTGGAAAGACGTACTGCGGAATCGTTCACGTGAAGCTCTGAAAAAGAGAGGGGGGGGAGTGGAAAATTATCGAAATCAAGGAGCGGATGCAGTTTTTTGATCTCTTCCCGAAAAGCGCCGGTCTGGTCCTGACCGTTTACCCTGACCCGCATATCCTTCATGTGTATTCTTTTGCCGTTCCTGATTTCAATCGCAAAAGACGTCTCGACAGGAGTTTTTCCCCATCCGTGCCGAAGACGCTGGACAGGCGGATTGACCCTGGAAGGAAGTCTATTGAAAGGCGACTCCTTTGGGACGGGAAGGATGAAAGGGCGGCATTGATATCCCTTTCGAGGATCACCACTTCCGCATTGGTCCGAAGGGCACTGTTCACTTTAAGGGAATTTCGCCGCCCAAGGCGCCACTCCCGGGACGGATTCAGCTCGAGAAAGGAAATTTCTGCGGCGATCTTTTCCACCCTGAGCCCTCCGAAGCACGCCCCCCGGACAAGAAGAGAGAGGTTTCGGATCTTTCCGTTACCGTCCGGCAGTTCATCCATGCGAAGTTCAAGACTCTCCGGGGATGTAACGGAATGGAGAAAAAGAAAAAGGCGGTCTCCGTTGTCCGGAGGACGGGAAGGATTGAAACAGTCCCTTCCCAAAGCGGATGGTGGCATGAATATGAAAAAATCACTCTTGTCCAAAATAGGTTTTTAGGAACATTAAAAAGCCCCCAAGGTCTTTGAGATATCATTGGTTTGCCAACCGTAACAAAACCTCAAATTCGCAAGGGGGCAAACCACATGGTAAACGTTTCAAGTCTATTTGGTCAAATTGTTTCTGAGCTTTTCACAGCAGTGAACTTTGACAACCTGGTCGCCAAATGGGGCGCAGAACGTCACGCCAAAGGAT
>Ga0228535_1002936_pt1 | contig 14063 bp, 11 predicted proteins | sample SJ1metagenome_FD_168457 | JGI IMG/M metagenome (GOLD analysis project Ga0228535, IMG submission 168457) | Enriched culture of PCE-dechlorinating microbial communities from Ithaca, New York, USA - SJ1 | ecosystem: Engineered > Modeled > Simulated communities (microbial... > Unclassified | place... | reverse complement strand
TTCCGGGCGAACTCAATGGTGGCTATCTGGAAACCGAGGCAGACCCCAAGGAACGGAATGCGGTTCTCCCTGGCGAACTTGGCGGTCGCTATCTTTCCCTCTATCCCCCTTACCCCGAAGCCCCCCGGGATCAGGACCCCATCCGCCCCCAGGAGTTCCTCGGTTATACCATACTGTTGGACGACCTCCGAGTCCACGAACGTCACCTGCACCCTCGTCCCCGCCTCCGCGCCGGCATGGTGGAACGCCTCCAAATGCGATATGTAGGAATCGGCGAGGTTGGTGTACTTGCCCACGCAGGCGATGCGGACCGTGCGCTCCTGCTCGTTGATCCTCCGCGCAAAGTCCTTCCACCCCTCCAGGTCCCTGGTCTTTTCCGCAAGCCCTAAGCGCTGCATGATGTAGTCCGTAAGTCCCTGCGCCTCCAGGGCCATTGGGACGTCGTAAATGGAGCGGGCGTCCGCCGCGGTTACCACCGCCTCGACGGGGACGTCGCAGAAGAGGGATATCTTGCGCCTTATCGGCTCCTCCAGGGGGTCCTTGCACCTCGCCACTATAATATCAGGCTGGATGCCGATGGCCCTGAGTTCCTTGACCGAGTGCTGGGTGGGCTTGGTCTTCTGCTCCCCCACGGTTCCCATGACCGGGACCAGGGTGGTGTGCACGAAGAGGCAGTTGCGCCCCTTCCCGAGGTCATGGTTCATCTGCCGGACCGCCTCCAGGAAGGGCATGGACTCGATGTCGCCCACGGTGCCCCCCAGCTCGACGATGCACACGTCCGCTCCCGTGGCCTCGGCCACGTTGATGATGTGCGCCTTGATCTCGTTCGTGACGTGCGGAATGATCTGTACGGTCTTCCCCAGGTACTCCCCCATCCTCTCCTTCTCGATCACCGACTTGTAGACCTTGCCGGTCGTGATGTTGTGCGCGCTGGTCAGGCTGATGTCCAGGAACCTTTCGTAGTTGCCCAGGTCCAGGTCCACCTCCCCGCCGTCATCGAGGACGAACACCTCCCCGTGCTCGAACGGGTTCATCGTCCCTGCGTCCACATTGAGGTAGGGATCGATCTTGATAGCCGTTACCTTGGCCCCTCGGGACTTGAGCAGGCGGCCGATCGAGGACGCTGTTATTCCCTTTCCCAACCCGGATATGACCCCTCCCGTGACAAAAACGTACTTCATGCCCTCACGGGAGCCTTCGATAAACTGGGAGGATATTTATGACTTCTGCTCAGGCCCCTGGGTAGGGATTTTGGAGTTGAGAAAAAAATGCATTGAATGGGGACGCTCGATGTTGTTTTTGGTGCCTGGTAACCCTGCCGGAATTGGTGGGAGAAACACACGAAATGCCTTCGGTGTTTCCCCTTGCGTAGGAGGTGATCCATCTGCAGGTTCCCCTACAGATACCTTGTTACGACTTAACCCTCCTTGCTGAATCTCAGTTCGAAGACCCCAAAATGAGATATCCTTACTGAAACCCAACTCGGGTGGTTTGACGGGCGGTGTGTGCAAGGAGCAGGGGCATATTCACCGCTTGATGTTGACAAGCGATTACTACGGAATCCAGCTTCATGAGGGTGAGTTACAACCCTCAATCCGAACTACGATTGGGTTTCGAGATTGCCTTCACCTTTCGATGTCGGAGCCCATTGTCCCAACCTTTGTAGCGCGCGTGTAGCCCAGGAGATTCGGGGCATACGGACCTACCGTTGACCTCTCCTTCCTCTGTCTTAGCGACAGCGGTCCCGTTAATGTGCGTGCCCTCCGGAGAGAGCATTGGCAATTAGCGGCGAGGGTCTCGTTCGTTATCTCACTTAAGAGAACGCCTTACGGTACGAACTGACGACGGCCATGCACCACCTCTCGGAAAATCAGGCAAGGTCATCAGCCTGGCCTTCATGTAACCGTCGCTCCTGGTGAGTTGTCCGGCGTTGAATCCAATTGAACCGCACGCTCCTCCCGTTGCGGTGCTCCCCCGCCAATTCCTTTAAGTTTCATCCTTGCGGACGTACTCCCCAAGCAGCAGGCTTAACAACTTCTCTCCGGCACTGGGCGCCCTCAAAGGACCCCCAACACCAAGCCCGCAGCGTTTACACCCTGGACTACCGGGGTATCTAATCCCGTTTGCGCCCCAGGGCTTCGTCCCTCACCGTCGGATTCGTTCTAGTGAGACGCCTTCGCCACCGGTGGTCCTTCTAGGATTACAGGATTTTACCCCTACCCCAGAAGTACCTCTCACCTCTCCCGATCCCAAGTCTTGCAGTCTCCCCGGACTTCGAACAGTTAAGCTGGTCGATTTACCCAAGGATTTACAAGACCGGCTACGGACGTTTTAGGCTCAATAATATCGACCACCACTCGGGCCGCGGGTATTACCGCGGCGGCTGGCACCCGTCTTACCCGGCCCTTACTTCTCCGGTTTTTTAGACCAGAGAACAGCCAACACAATGTGCTGGCACTTGGAATTCCCTCATCGGGGTTTCCCCCATTGTGAAGTTTTCGCGACTGCTGCGCCCCGTAGGGCCTGGACTCATGTCTCAGAGTCCATCTCAGGGCTCCCTCTCTCAAGGCCCTTACGCGTCATAGGCTAGGGGGTCCGTTACACCCACTACAACCTGATACGCCGCAGACCAATCCTTGGGCACCGGAGTTTTCGGCCTAAAGGCATTCCAGCCATATAGGTCTATGGGGTATTATTCTCAGTTTCCCGAGGTTATCCCCCACCCAAGGGCATGTTATCCGCGTGTTACTGAGCGGTCCGCCGAGTCCTTGCGACTCTCGACTCGCATGTCTTAATCGAATTCCAATAGCGGTGGCCGCCGGCAGGATCAACCGGAATTGATCCATCGACAACCGTTAATTGATCGCCTAGGATGTTATTGAAGAAATTGGCAGAGTTACCAAGTTTCACCAGCAGTACCACTTCCAAAGAAGCGTTACTGCCATCGAGCGTCAGAACCAAGAGGCCACGTCGACGCCTTTCGACGGAGATCTTGATTCTCCATTCCCATTCCTTCCCACCTCCCTCGATGCAAGCATCCAGTTCGGCGGTTTGGCGCGTTGTTTCAGCGCAGAATCCCCTTAACTTCGGTCTATTATATAACCGTTTCGGGGATTGTCCTTTCAGAGGCATCAGACCGCCTCGAACGAACAGTTCCGCGCTCTTATATTATTCATTCTTCCCGGCCTATTTCACCTTTTCCATAGGGGCGGTCCCAATTCGGCATATCCCCTCCCCGCGATATACACATGGTGCATATAGTGCACCGTCAAACCTTCCTTAATAGAGGCCGGGGACACCATCGGTCCGTCCGACCTTCCTTTCCGTGGGGCGATGCTCTAGGGGTCTATCAGATCTAAAGACAAGGGTCAATCTGACGGGGAAGGGGCGCCAAGGGTCCGGGGCCCTGATGTCCCGTCAACGTGCCAGCGATGCGGTCCCTCGAAGACCAGGCATCCCAGTTTTGCGACCCTCTATTACAAAAGCTATTAATAACGACTCTCGCCTTTGCAGCCGAAAAGCGGAGGTGGCCCAGCCCGGTAAGGCGATGGATTGCTAATCCATTGTCCGCAAGGACCCGGGGGTTCAAATCCCCCCCTTCGCGCCATCCTCGTCCTCATTTTCAATCCTTCCGACCAGCTCGCACCCACGCTCCATGCCAGGGCGAATTTCCTGTGTTGTTCAGGCCATAAGCAGCACGCCAAGCAAATATGCGACGTATATCGTGGCCAGCATTCCTCCGGTGGCCCTGTTGAGCTTCCGTCCCTTGTACATGAACGCGATCAGCACAAGATACATCACCAAGGTGAAGGGCATGATGATCGTGTAGAAGCTCGATGAAACGGAGACCGGCGAGAACGTTCCAGCCAGACCGATGATGAACAGGCTGTTGAAGATGTTGCTCCCCAACACGTTCCCCAACAGCAGGTCCGGCTCGAGCCGGCATGCGGAGGAAAGCGAGACGGCCAGCTCGGGCATGGTGGTCCCTATGGCCACCACGGTCAGGCCGATGATGAACTCGTCAACCCCCAGGGCAGTGGCCAACCCCACCCCTCCCTGGAGGACGAGTTCCGACCCGATTATCAAGAGGGCCAATCCCCCGGCGATCGATATGGCCATCTTCCCCCTCCCCATGCCCACCCTTCCTCCGCCCTCCTCCGCATACTTAGCCGCCCGCTCCAGCTTGGCGGACCTCACCACGAAGTAGTTGAAGGCCAGGCCAGCGACGATCAGGACCAGCGAATCGCCGAGGTCAATGCTGCCATTCAACCCGAGGGAGGCCACCGCTGCGATGGATACGACGAGGAACACCGCCTCCCTCCGCAGAAGGGTCATCCCAGATGGGATCGGGCAGACGAGACAGGCCGAGGCCAGAACGACCCCAATATTCGTTAGATTCGCCCCGATGATGTTACCGAAGGAGATGGAGGCGTCCCCTTCCCAGCTGGAGATGACCGCCAAGGAGGCCTCCGGGGCCGATGTGCCCATGGCCACCACGGTCAGGCCTATGACGAACGTGCTTACCCCCAGGGAGGCGGCCAGGGCGGAGGCGCCTTTGACCAGCACGTTCGCGCCGATGATCAGGAGACCGAGACCTCCCAACAAAAAAAGGACATCGAACAACATGCTCCATCGCCAGTAGAGTGCTCAGAAGTATCTATAATAGAAGGCTCGCGTATCAGCCGCCCGTGAAGTTCCTAGTGGAGACCTACGGCTGCACGATGAACCACGGGGAGTCAACAGAACTCAGCGCCCACCTGAGGTCCCTGGGGCATGAGGAGGTCCTCTCGGAAGGGGAGGCGGAGGTGGTGCTCGTCAACACATGCACGGTGATCGCCTCGACCGAGAGGAAGATCCTCCGACGCCTTCGCCATCTCAGGGACGAGGGGAAAGGGCTCGTCATCGTTGGGTGCATGGCCTCGGTGGACCGCCCCCGCCTTCAGGAGGAGTTCCCCGGGGCGCTCATATGCGGCACGGCCGACTATCCGAGGCTCATGTCCGTTCTGGACGATCGGTTCGAAAGGTGCGGACCGGCGACCCCTTTGAACAGGATCTCGCCCTTGGTGCTCCCCATCGCCCAGGGCTGCAACGGCGCCTGCACCTATTGCATCACCAGGTTGGCCCGGGGGGACCTGAGGAGCTATCCATTGGACACGTTGGTCCAAAGGGCGGCCAAGGCGCTCGAGCAAGGGGCCCAGGAGGTCCTCGTCACCTCCCAGGACACCGCAGCCTACGGCATGGACGGGGACGAGCGACTGCCCGACCTCCTCAAGGCCCTATGCGCCCTTCCCGGGGACTTCCGGGTCCGGGTCGGGATGATGAACCCGGACAACCTCAGGGAGATACTGGACGAAATGGTAGAGGCGTATCGCCACCCCAAGGTCTACCGCTTCCTGCACCTGCCAGTGCAGAGCGGGTCCGATCCGATCATCGAGAGGATGGGCAGGGCATATTCGGCGGATGCCTTCCTATCAATGGTGCGCAGGATGCGCTCCGCCGTTCCCGAGCTCACGCTCTCCACGGACGTCATCACCGGGTTCCCGGGCGAGACCGATGAGGACCACAGGGCGACGGTCGCCCTCATGGAGGCCCTGCGGCCTAACATCATCAACGTCACGAGGTTCTCCCCTCGCCCGGGGACGGTGGCCGCCGCCATGAAAGGACAGGTCCCCGGCTGGGTGGCCAAGGAGAGGTCCCGGGAGCTCACCCGCCTCCGCTTCCGCATCTCCTCCGAGATCAACGCCTCCAAGGTCGGCCGGACCTATTCGGCCTTGGTGGACGAGCGGGGAAAGGGCGAGAGCGTCATGGCCCGCACCGATGACTATCTCCCGGTCGTACTGAGGGGAGAGCACAGGCTATGGCAAAGGGTGAACGTCCGCATAACGGGCCACGCCCCCACCCATCTGTATGGGGTCGTCCAACGAATGGAAGATTAAATACGGGATAGCGCATCGAGGTCCGCTAGAGCCCCGTAGTGTAGCGGTCAATCATGCTGGCCTTTGGAGCCGGCGACTCCAGTTCGAATCTGGACGGGGCTATCATCCCTCTCCTCGCTCCCACGACAAAAGGGATTTTATCCCTCCCCGGGCATCGACCCTCCGTGCAAGCGAGCTGCCTTCTCGAGCTGGACATGGGAAGCGAGGAACGGGCCCGAACCATCAACCGCTCCCTGGAGATGGACAACGGGGACCACGCCAGGTCCTGGGTGGAGGGGCCGGTGCTCAAGGTCGACTGCAAGGCCGAAGGCCTGATGTCCCTGCTGCGCACGATCGAGGACCTCATGGCCTGCCTGAAGGTCGCGGAGGAGATAACCGATGTGGAGGACTAGACGCCCTCTCGCACCTTGACCGCCACGCCCTTCCTGAAGCTGAGCATCTCCCCCCTGGTCATCTGGGCCCGGCCGATGGCCACAAGGGCGTCGTCCTTGTCCACGACCAGCACCTCCTCCTGCGGATGGATGTCCGGGTCGGCATCAATCACGAAGGGGCAGAATACGTTCTTCCCCTGCCTATTGAACTCCACGGCATCGTCCTGGACCATTACTCGCAGCCGGGGGGAGGGAAACCCTCTCAGCAGCCTTCGGGCCCCTGCCGGCCTAACGGTAAAGAAGCCATCCTCGGCCCGCATGGACAGGACGTGCTCGCCGTCGACCAGCACATTCCGCACGCGGTCCACGTTCTTCGACTTCACTAGGGACACCTCCCCATCGAGCAGGGCGGCCGCAGCCCCCCTCCCGAACTGAAGGTCCGCCACCGCCCTGACCCTGGCCATGTCGATGTCGAATGTCCCTTTCCCCGGGGCGAACGTCCTCAGGAACTCCAGGGTCCCATCACCGTCCCAGATCAGGGCCATTTTATACCTATGGGTATGCGCCAATGCCTCCATCAGTTCCTTGGTCCGCTCCACCGTCTGGGAGTCCTGTTGGGCCGGGAACAGGGACTGGGAGATCGGATAGATCTCGTCCAGCTCGATTGGCACCGGACCGAACGGGGAGATGACGTGAAAATGAGCATCGCTGACCGCCAGGATGGAATCGATGAGGGGGCGCAGCGTCCGGGAATAGGGCTTCTCCGCTTCCTCGAAGGTGACGCCTACCTCCGTCGCCGGATGCGCATAGCGCTCCGCCAACCGCTTCTGGTATCTCAGGAACACGGGCCGATTCAGCGTCTCGGGGCCGGTGTAGAAGAGCGCATGCTCCCTGGAAAGGGGCTCGAACCCCTCTAGGAACCCCTGGTGCCTCTCCAGCGCCCTTAGGGCGTCCAGCAGGGCGGGGTGCGAGCGGCAGCGCCTTTCCACAAGCTCCCAGAGGTCCCCCTCGAGGATGGCCCTCCTTACCCGGTCCAGCTCTGTCTTCGAGATCCAAAGGTTGTGCCTGGCTATGAGCGCTGTCCTCTGGGCTGGGGGCATCCCTCTTATCTCCTCCAGGCCATGGCCGAAGCAAGCCGGGCATTGGCATTCCAGGGCCTTCATGTCCTGCAGGCGGAACGTCCCCTCGAGGAACATGAAGCGGTCATCGCGGGCGAACTTGGCGTAGGAGGCCGAATCGAACATGTCGCACCCCAGCAGCGCCGCGAGGGCGAAGAGCATCGGATGCCCCGCCCCGAACAGGTGCACTGGGTGGTCCGGCCGAAGCCCCTTCTTGGCCGCGACGATCACGTCCACAAGCTCGGCGAAGCGGTAGTTCTCCATGAGCGGTACCACGCCGCCGATGGGGTTCACGTCGACCTCCATCTCGGAGAGGCGGCGGGCACACATCTCCCTCAGGTCAGGGTATATGGACCCCTGCACGACGCCTGCGAGGAGCATCTCCCCCTTCAAGCCCGCGGCCTCCATGGTCCTTTCCAATGTGACCTCGAGGGAACCTGCGGTGCGCTCCTTGCTCCAATCCGGTTCCGCGAAGATATCCAGGACCGTCCCGATATCGGACCCTATGTCCCGTTGGAACTCCACGATGTCCCGGTTGATCAAGTCCACATCGCCATACATATGGGATTGGAAGGTCCCGGAGTCCGTCATGATGATCCCCGGGTAGTCGAGCATGGCGTGCACCCCCCCTTCGAGGGCCTCCTCCCTCAATCGCTGATCGTTGCGAATGATGTACGAATTGGTGATCAAGGCCCGGAAGCCGAAGACGTCATATAACTCCCTCGGGGAGATCGTGACCAACCGGGGATTGATGACCGGCAGGAGGCAGGGGGTCTCCAGCTCTCCCTGGCGGGTATGCAGCCTGCAGATCCTGGCCAAGCCATCGCGCCTAACTAGCTCCAACATGAGCGCCCCATCCCTTCGAGTTATATTAAAGATGACAGCACGCTCCCGCAGGAAAGGGATATATTGACGGCAGGAAATGGCCTACCTCGATGCAATGGAATCCCTTGTGATGTGCTGTCCCCGCTGCGATATCCTCATCACCGTGATGGTCCAGGACTGCCTCGAGGGCAGGGAGTTTCCCTGCCCCATCTGCGGTGAGGTGATAGCCTTCAAGTTCACCCCCGAGGAGATGGAGCAAAAACTAGAGATGGCCAAGAAGAACCAGGAACGCGCCCTGCGCCGACAGTTCCCCCTGACCTTCGGGGATGTGTGAACCCTTATGGAGTTCGAACTCAAGATGGTCATCGTGGTCCGCAAGGACCTCAAACTGTCCCCCGGCAAGATGGCCGCTCAGGTGGCCCACGCGGCGGTGAACTGCGCCCTGGCCAGCAAGAAGCGGAGGCCGATCAACTTCGACCGTTGGTACAGTGAGGGCCAAAAGAAGGTCGTGCTCAAGGCCCAGGACCTGAATGAGCTCATCCAGATCAAGCAGGCCGCGGAGGACGCCGGCCTGGTGACCTCCCTGATCACCGACGCGGGCTTGACGGAGCTGCCCCCTAACACGACCACCTGCCTCGGCATCGGCCCGGCCCCCAACGCCGAGATGGACCGGATCACCGGGCACCTGGGGCTGATGTAGGTGAAGGACCAGGCCCGCGTCCTGGGCATAGATGACGGCCCCTTCATCAAGGGGCAGGCGCGCGCCCCCCTGGCAGGGGTATTGGTCTGCCCTCCCGGCTATGTTGAAGGCATACTAGTCTCTTCCTGTCAGGTGGACGGCGAGGACGCCAACGAGGCGATCGTCGAGATGGTCAGGGACTCACGCTTCTTCGAACAGGTCCGCATGGTCATGGTGGATGGGGCCGCCCTTGGGGGCTTCAACGTCGTGGACATCCAAGGGCTCAGCGCCGAGCTCGGGATTCCGGTCCTCACCGTCTCCCGTGATGAACCCAACATGCGCTCCATCTCCTCCGCCCTCCGTGCGCACTTCAGCGACTGGGAGCGAAGGCTGGAGGTCATCTCTCGGAGTGCCATCAGGACGGTGGAGGTGCCCGATGGCCGAGTGTTCGTGGCCTCGGCAGGCATCGGAGAAAAGGAGGCAGATGCCATGGTCCGCCGGTGCACGGTGCGCGGCTGCCTCCCGGAACCGATAAGGCTCGCGCACCTCGTGGCCACCGCCCTGGTGCGCGGAGAATCCAAAGGAAGGGCGTGAAAGAAAGGATTATCTTCTGAGGTTCCTCATCCTTATTGCATGGACGACCTAATATCGAAGGTGGCCGAGGAGCGCCTAAGGGCGATCCAGAGGGAGCTTCCCCCTGCCGAGGTCGTCACGCATTTCCACGAGGACGAGCGAGGGCGAGGGCTGATCGACATTGTCTACCAGGGGGCCCTGGTCGGTCAGGAGATCATAGAGACCCACGATTCGTGGAAGGAGGAAGGGCGACTGGCGGCCTACCAGGCCGTATTGAGGAAGAAGGTTAGGCTTGTGGTGATGGCCCCTAGGGGGGAGGCCATGAGGGTCCGCTATATGATGCTCGAGCTAAATAACTGCTGGCTCTTCTATTATATGGTCTATAGCTATGACCCTGACGGCCATCTAATGAGGGTCCTGCGACCTGCTGTCCCCGGCCGTAAGGAGCCCGCGGTCCCATACATCCAATGAGCCCCGGCAACCGTCAAAGCACAAGCCCATGATATCGGCCAGGATTGCTTGTTGGCCACGTTCCACAGTCCCATATTCTTATATAGGAAATCGGTAATAGGTGCGGTGCCCCTGAATTTGAGGTGACACATTTGGCAAAAGGATTATTCACTGCCAGAAAGCTGAGGAACGATCGGCAGAAGGCCCGATGGAGCGACAGGTCCTACAAGAGAAGGCTGTTGAAGCTCAAGGAGAGGTCCGATCCGCTCGAGGGCGCGGCCCAGGCCAAAGGCATCGTGCTGGAGAAGGTCGGCATCGAGGCCAAGCAGCCCAACTCGGCCATTCGAAAGTGCGTCAAGGTCCAGCTGATCAAGAACGGCCGTCAGATCACCGCGTTCGCGGTGGGCGACGGCGCCATCAATTTCATCGATGAGCACGACGAGGTCCTTGTGGAAGGCATCGGAGGCAGGCTAGGCCGTTCCTACGGTGACATTCCCGGGGTAAGGTACAAGGTAATCAAGGTGAACAACGTCTCCTTGAACGAATTGGTCAGGGGAAGGAAGGAGAAGCCGGTCAGGTGATCCCATTGGAAGAGGGCAGTTTCAAGTTCGACAATATCCTGCTGTTCGGCAAGTATTCGAGCGGTGACGTCGTCGTGAATGACGGGGGATTGGCCAAGTACATCAACTTGACCCCCACCGCCGTGCCTCACACCACCGCCCGCCATGCCAACAAGTGGTTCGGGAAGTCCAAGGTCAACATCGTGGAGCGCCTGATCAACAACATGATGAGGACCGAGGTCTTCACCGGAAAGAAGCTGAAGGCCTACAATGTGACCAAGAAGGCCTTCGAGATCATCGAGCAGCGCACCAAGCGGAACCCGATCCAGGTCCTGGTCGAGGCCCTGGAGAACGCCGCCCCGCGCGAGGAGATCACCCGCCTGCAGTTCGGAGGGATATCCGTCCCGAAGGCGGTGGACATAGCTCCCTCTCGCCGGTTGGACATCGCGCTCCGCAACATAACGAAGGGAACGGTCAACGCCTCATTCAAGAACACCAAGCCCATCGAGCAGTGCCTGGCTGAGGAGCTGATCCTGGCCTCCAAGGGCGACATGAACAGCTTCTCCGTGGCCAAGAAGGAAGAGATCGAAAGGGTCGCCTCCTCCGCGCGTTAACGCAGGTGGGGAAAATGGGCAGAAAAGAGGACAATATCCGAAGGGCTCAGGAGATCATGCTGAAGCCCGAGTTCATCAGGAACATCGGCACCGCCGCGCACATCGATCACGGGAAGACCACCCTGAGCGACAACCTCATCGCCGGAGCGGGCATGATGTCGGAGAACCTCGCAGGCAAGCAATTGATGCTGGACTTCGACGAGCAGGAGCAGGCGCGGGGCATCACCATCAACGCGGCCAACGCCTCGATGGTCCATCATTGGAAGGGCAATGACTATCTCATCAATCTCATAGACACCCCCGGCCATGTAGACTTCGGCGGGGACGTTACCAGGGCCATGAGGGCCCTGGACGGATGCATCATCCTGGTCTGCGCCGTGGAGGGCATCATGCCCCAGACCGAGACCGTCATCCGCCAGGCACTGAAGGAGAGGGTCAGACCGGTCCTCTTCGTCAACAAGGTCGACCGCCTAATCAACGAGCTGAAGGTGACCGAGCAGGAAATGCAGCAGCGGTTCGTTCAGATCATCTCCGAGGTCAACAAGAGGATCGCGGCGAACCTGCCCGAGGACCTCAGGAAGAAATGGCAGGTCAAGGTGGAGGACGGCTCGGTAGCCTTCGGCTCCGCATTCAACAACTGGGCGATATCCGCCCCGTACATGAAGAAAAGTGGCATCTCCTTCAAGGACGTGTACAACTACTGTAAGAACGAGGACCAGAAGACCCTGGCCAAGAAATCGCCGGTGCACGAGGTCCTGCTGGAGATGGTCATCACCCATGTCCCCAGTCCGCTGGAGGCCCAGAAGGTCCGTATCCCTACCATCTGGAAGGGCGACCTGAACTCCGAGGTGGGCAAGGCCATGATGACCTGTGACCGGAACGGCCCCACGACGTTCATGTGCACTAAGATCATCATCGACCCCCACGCGGGGGAGGTGGCCGTAGGCCGCCTGTTCTCTGGCAAGGTTGTCCGAGGCCAGGAGCTTTACGTTCTTGGGATGCCCAACCCCAACCGGGTGCAGACCGTGGCGTTGAGCGTCGGCGCCGACCGCATCGCCGTGGACGAGGTGGAGGCAGGCAACATCGTCGCACTGACCGGATTGAAGGACGCCATCGCAGGGGCGACCTGCTCCTCCGAGAAGGACATGGAGCCCTTCGAGAAGATCACCCACTACACCGAGCCCGTAGTAACGGTGGCCATCGAGGCCAAGCACATGAAGGACCTGCCCAAGCTGGTCGATGTGCTGAGGACCATTGGGAAGGCCGATCCGTCCATCCAGGTGCAGATCAACCAGGAGACGGGGGAGAACCTCCTGTCCGGGATGGGAGAACTCCATCTGGAGATCACCCAATATCGGATAGTGAATGACCACAAGGTGGAAATAAAGGCCTCGGCCCCGATCGTCGTCTACCGGGAGTCCATCAAGGGAAGGGGCGGACCGTTCGAGGGGAAGTCCCCCAACAAGCACAACAAGTTCTACATCATGGTGGAACCGCTCGAGGAGGCGGTGATCGAGGCGATCAAGAATGGGGAGATCAAGACCGAGGGGAAAATAAAGGACCCCAAGGCCTTGGCCAAGCAGCTGTCCGACCTGGGAATGGACAAGGAACAGGCCAAGGGCGTGGTCGCCTTCAAGAACAACAACGTGTTCATAGACGTCACCAAGGGCATCCAGAACCTGCACGAGACCATCGAGCTCTGCAAGCAGGCCTTCGAGGAGGCCATGGAGATGGGGCCGCTGGCAGGTGAGCGCGTTTCCGGGGTTAAGGTCCTGCTCGTCGATGCCAAGCTGCACGAGGACTCCATCCACAGGGGCCCAGGCCAGGTCATTCCCGCCACCCGCTCCGGCATCTATGGCGCCATGTGCATGGCCGGAAGGGTGCTCCTGGAGCCCATACAGAAGGTCTACATCAACTGCCCCCAGGATATGATGGGCGACGTCACCAGGGAACTGCAAGGCCGCCGGGCAACGATCGAGGACATCCGTCAGGAACATGACGCGACGGTCGTCGTGGCCACGGCCCCGGTGGCCGAGATGTTCGGGTTCGCGAGCGCGATCCGGGGTGCCACTCAGGGAAGGGCGCTATGGTCGACCGAGAATTCCGGCTTCGTGATATTGCCAAGGGAGCTGCAGGACAAGGTCGTCGGAGAGATAAGAAAGAGAAAGGGACTGAACCCCCAGCCGTACGATGCGGCCTATTACTCCGGCTGAACATGAAAAACGGTTATATAGAATGAATAATATCGAGAGGCAACCAACTCATAGTATATAAGGAAAAACTGGAGGGAAAACAAATGGCTGACAAACCTCACATGAATCTGGTCTTTATAGGTCACGTCGACCACGGCAAGTCCACCACCGTCGGCAGGATGCTGCTGGACACCGGTGCGATCGACCCCTACGTGATCGAGAAGTACAGAAAGCAGGCCGAAGAGAAGGGAAAGGCGACCTTTGAGTTCGCCTGGGTCATGGACAGCTTGAAGGAGGAGAGGGAGCGCGGCGTGACCATCGACGTGTCCCACAAGCGGTTCGACACCGACAAGTACTACTTCACCGTGATCGACGCCCCTGGCCACAGGGACTTCGTCAAGAACATGATCACCGGCACCAGCCAGGCCGATGCCGCCGTCGTGGTCGTCTCAGCCATCGAAGGCCCCCAGGCCCAGACCAGGGAGCACATATTCCTGGCCAAGACGCTGGGCGTCAAGCAGATCATCATCGCCGTCAACAAGATGGATGCCGTGAAGCCGCCCTATGACGAGGCCGCCTACAAGAAGACCGTCAACGAGGTCAGCTCCTTGCTGAAGACGGTCGGCTTCAAGGTCGAAGAGATCCCGTTCATCCCGATCAGCGCGTTCAAGGGCGACAATTGCGGAAAGAGGTCCGAGAACATGCCCTGGTACAAGGGCGACACACTGCTCGAGGCCTTGAACAA
>Ga0228535_1002934_pt1 | contig 14070 bp, 12 predicted proteins | sample SJ1metagenome_FD_168457 | JGI IMG/M metagenome (GOLD analysis project Ga0228535, IMG submission 168457) | Enriched culture of PCE-dechlorinating microbial communities from Ithaca, New York, USA - SJ1 | ecosystem: Engineered > Modeled > Simulated communities (microbial... > Unclassified | place... | reverse complement strand
CCACTCGCTCAGCCTGAGTGAAAAGGGGACATTTTAATCGAGCTAAGAATGGGGACATTTTAATTGAGTCTTGACACAAAACCACCCAAGTCTTGACTAATCCAGCGCATATCAGTATCGTTCAGAACATATCTAATGCAAAGGAGATACCCCATGAGCATCATTGAATATGTCGAAGCTCGTGAAATTCTTGATTCTCGCGGCAACCCGACAATCGAAGTCGATGTTGTTCTCGAAGATGGAACCCTCGGCCGCGCAGCCGTTCCGTCCGGCGCCTCCACCGGCGAGTATGAAGCAGTCGAACTCCGCGATGGCGACAAGAAGCGCTTCCTCGGCAAAGGCGTTCTCACCGCAGTCGAAAACGTCAACACCACCATAGCCGGCGAAATTTGCGGCCTCGACGCCCTCGAGCAGGTCGATATCGACCGTACCCTCATCGAACTCGACGGTACCGAAAACAAGGCCAAGCTCGGCGCAAATGCTATCCTTGGTGTCTCCATGGCGACCGCCCGCGCCGCAGCCGAATACCTCGGCGTCCCCCTCTACAAATACCTCGGCGGCGCCCATACCACCCTCTTGCCCGTCCCGATGTCCAACATCATCAACGGCGGCAAGCACGCTGACAACAAGATCGATTTCCAGGAATTCATGATCATGCCCGTCGGCGCCGAATCCTTCCGTGAAGCCGTCCGCATGAACGCCGAAGTCTTCCAGACCCTCAAAGGCATTCTCAAATCCGAGGGCCAGAACACCACCGTCGGTGACGAAGGCGGCTTTGCTCCCAACATCGAGAACGAGCAAGCTCTCCAGTACATCGTCCGAGCCATCGAAAAAGCAGGCTATGTCCCTGGCGAGCAGATTGCCATTGCCCTCGACCCCGCAGCCAGCGAACTCTTCGAAGAAGGCGGCGGCAAAGGCTACCGATTTTGGAAATCCAATCCCGACAAGATATTCTCCTCCGACGACATGATCGAGCTCTACATGCGCTGGGTCGAAAAATATCCAATTGTTTCCCTCGAAGACGGACTCGACCAGAACGACTGGGACGGCTATGTGAAGCTCACCAAAACCCTCGGCAAAAAAATCCAGGTTATGGGCGACGACCTCTTTGTCACCAACACCAAACGCCTTGCCAAAGGCATCGAGATGGGCGCCTGCAACTCCATTCTCATCAAGCTCAACCAGATCGGCACCGTTTCCGAGACCATCGAAACCGTCAACATGGCCAAACGTGCTGGCTACACTGCCGTCGTCTCCCATCGCTCCGGCGAAACCGAAGACACCTTCATCGCCGATTTCACCGTCGCCATGGAAACCGGCCAGATCAAAACCGGCTCCATGTCCCGCACCGACCGCATCGCCAAGTACAACCAGCTCATGCGCATCGAAGACGAAATGGAAGGCATCGCCGAGTTCTGGGGAAAGAAAGTCTTCTACAACGTCCGCGGCTGAATCGATTGAGCCGGCTGGACCAGCTCCAAACGCTGAACCGGCTGACCGCCATTCTGCCAACATTTGAAATTCAAGGGCCGCCTCATCCGGGGCGGCTTTTTCTTTTTTTGATTTTGTGGGGGAGCGCTGCCAATCCGACCTCTGTCCCCCGTCTTTCAAACTTCTGTCCCTCTGCGGTAAACTATACAAATGAGCGTTGCAGCAGCCAGGTTGAGCTGTGCAGCAAACAAACCAAAGCCTGCCGCAGGACGCTCGAAGAGGAGTCCGCATGCTCACACGACGACTGGACGAAGCCAAAGAAGCATGGAAGCGCCGCGATTCTGAGGCCGCGCGCCGCGCGCACCTTCCGACAAAATCCGCAGAAGAGCGGCATACAACCGGAAAGGGTAAATATCTCAAAAGCATTATCTATGGCGGCCTCGATGGCACCATCACAACATTCGCTGCAGCCGCTGGCGTCGCGGGCGCAGCGCTCGCCCCCGGCGTCGTGCTGATTGTTGGCCTCGCAAACCTTCTGGCCGACGGACTTTCGATGTCCATCGGCGACTATCTGTCCTCCAAAAGCGAATCGGAATACGAGGCTGCCGAGCGTGAGCGCGAAGCATGGGAAGTCGAGAAATACCCCGAAGGAGAGAAACTCGAACTTGAAGAGATCTACCGTGCCCGCGGTATGGCTGAAGCTGACGCGAAAGCAGTAGTGGACATAATTTCAAAAGACAAAAAAGCCTGGGTCGACACCATGATGGTCGAAGAACTCGGTATCATGCAATCAGACGAATCTCCTGTCGCGAATGCAATCGCTACCTTCATTTCTTTTGCCGCATTTGGCTTTTTGCCCATATCTGCATATGTTGTTGCTCTTTTTGTCCCCTCGCTCGATGCAATCCGCTTTCCCCTTGCATGCTTTTTGACAGGCGCCACGCTGTTCGGGCTTGGAGCACTGAAGACGATCATCACCGGCACAAAATGGTTTATAAGCGGGCTCGAAATGTTGCTTGTTGGCGGGGTTGCCGCCTCCGCGGCATATCTTGTTGGTGTACTGCTTGGCGGTCTTGCATAAACCAAACTATCAGTTTGAGGAGGTTATATATGAAAAAAGCCTGTCTTCTTCTTGCAGAAGGCTTCGAAGAAGTTGAAGCGATTACCCCTGCAGATTTTCTCAGACGCGCTGGTATCGAAGTAACCATTACCGGAATCGCTAGCCGAAAAGTAAAAGGATCTCATGGTATTGTCATTGAGACTGATGCCGGTCCTGAAGCCCTTGCGAAAGACTATGATGTCATTGTCCTTCCGGGAGGACAGCCTGGAGCCAACAATCTGGCAGCCAGCCCGGCGGTTCGCGATCTTCTTATCCGTCACAGCCAAAAAGGCAAACTCATCGCCGCGATTTGCGCATCGCCTGCAGTGGTTCTTCATGGCTCATGCAATCTACTCCAGGGCAAAAAATTCACCGGCTATCCGGGGACAGAGGTTTCGGTGAAAGGCGCCCATTTCGTTCCCGACCGCGTCGTGATAGACGGCAATTACATAACTTCTCGCGGCCCCGGTACGGCAGGCGAATTCGCGATTGCGATCATTGCAGCGCTCGAAGGTCGCCAGAAAGCCGACGAAGTTGCTCAGCATGCGCTTCAAAAATAGACGCGCTTGCAGGCCTGTATGATCGGTTTGGCTGCCTGGCCACAAGAAGCAAGCCGCCCAATTTTGCTGCAACGCATATAATTATTTTTATAACAAGGAGTTATTATGAGCAAAGAATGTGTGTTCGCCTCCGGCGCTCCGGCAGCGCTTGGCCCTTACAGCCATGCAAACAAAGCTGGCAATTTCATCTTTGCATCCGGCCAGCTCGGACTCGACCCTGCGACCGGTGCGCTCGTCGAAGGCGACGTCAAGGCACAAGCAAAGCAGGCGCTTCAAAACCTCGCAATTGTCCTCAAGGCTAGCGGCTGTTCTCTTTCTGATGTTGTCAAAACAACGGTTTTTCTCAAAGATATTCGAGATTTCGCCGCAGTCAACGAAGTCTATGGCAGCTTTTTCCAAAAGGATTTTCCCGCCCGCAGCGCCATCCAGGTAGCCGCCCTCCCCAAAGACGGGCTTGTAGAAATCGAAGCAATTGCCTACAAGGAATAGCATTGTGAACTATGACTTTGATTCGATTATCGACCGCACATCGACACACAGCCTGAAATGGGATACTCGCCGTCTGCCTCCGGGCTGCAAAGATGCACTCCCTCTTTGGGTTGCTGATATGGATTTTGCATGTCCTCCAGAAGTCGTATCCGCAATCCAGGAACGCGCTGCGCATCCGATATATGGCTATACCGGCCGTTCCCAAGGCAACTATCAATCCTTCATCGCATGGATGCAGCGCCGCAATGGATGGAAAATACAGAAAGACTGGATTGTATTTTCTCCTGGCGTGGTCCCTGCGCTCAATCTCGCAGTGCTTGCCTATACCCAGCCCGGCGACAAGATCATCCTCCAGCCGCCTGTGTACTATCCTTTTGCTTCGGCTGTACTGAATAACGGGCGTCAATTGGTCGAAAATCCCCTTGTCCTCGACAATGGCCGCTACACCATGGATTTCTCCGATCTCGAAAACAAAATCGATTCCCGTACCAAGCTTCTCATCCTCTGTAGTCCGCACAACCCGGTCGGCCGTGTCTGGCGTAAAGAAGAACTTGAGCGCCTTGTCGACATCTGTGCGAAACATGACATCGTGATTATCTCCGACGAAATCCATTCTGACATCATTTTGGGGACAGAGGTTCATCACTGCACTGCCACCATCTCCGAGAAAGCCGCGGCGATCACTGTCACCCTCACCGCCCCAAACAAAACCTTCAACCTCGCCGGCCTCCAGATAGCGAATGCGATTATCCCGAACAAGCGGCTTCGCGATGCATTCGCCATTCAGACTGAGAATATAGGTCTTGGGCTATCCAATATATTCGGCATGGTTGCGCAGGAAGCAGCTTACGAAAAAGCTGAGCCATGGCTCGAAGCCCTGCTCGCCTACCTGAAAGGAAATTTCGAGTTTCTGAAGAACTTTCTTGCTGAGCACATCCCAGCCATCAAGGTGCTTCCTCTTGAGGGTACGTATCTGCCCTGGCTCGATTGCCGCGTGCTTGGACTGAGCGATGCCGAGCTCCACGACTTCTTTCTAAAAAAGGCAAAGCTTTGGCTCGATGACGGCACAATGTTCGGAACAGGTGGCTCGGGTTTCATGCGCATCAATATCGCATGCCCGCGCGCTATCCTGAAACAGGCGCTGGAGCAGCTCGAAGCTGCGGCTCTGCAAGCCTCCTGAGCCTGCCCGCCCTCCGGCTGTGCCTATTTAGCTATGCTTACGTATATTCTTGTCGGCTTTGCCTTGGCGGCTGACGCATTCGCTGTTTCTGTCTCGGCGGCAGCGTGTACCGATGTGCTTCCTTTTTTTATAGGCCTTCGCGCAGCTTTTATGTTCGGGCTTTTTCAGTTTCTCATGCCAATTGCAGGCTGGCTGCTCGGTTCTGCATTCAGCCAGTTCATTCAAGGTTTCGATCATTGGATCGCATTCGGCCTTCTTGGATTCGTGGGCGGAAAAATGCTTTTCGAAGCAATCCGAGCCAGAAGAAAACAGGAATGTCCGGACCCGGACGATAGCCCCAAATCCCATGGGATTCTGAAGCTGAACACGCTCTTTTTGCTTGCGCTGGCAACGAGCATCGATGCTCTGGCCGTTGGGCTTTCCTACAATATTCTTGGGCATCCCGTTCTTGTTCCCAGTCTCATTATCGGCATTACTACATTTTTAGTCTGCTTGATTGGCATCGAATTCGGAAAGCGATTGAAGGAAGTTCTAGAGGAATGGGCAGAGATTGCCGGCGGCAGCATCCTTATCCTTATCGGACTCAAGATTCTCGTCGAACATCTTTCCAACGGACGCTGATTTTTGCCGGACAATCGAAACCCGGTATTTTTCTGAATGCTGCTTCCGGCTGAATCTGCTATACTATGAATATTCATGCCCTATGGAGGCCTTCATGAATTCCATATATGAAGAGATCCCTGCAAACGAAGCCTACAGCCTGCAAAATCCGGGCGGAGTGATATTTCTTTGTACGCGCGGCTCTGTCCCCGAAGGCGCATTACGCGAGTCACGATACAATTTCGCTCCTCTCGCCTGGTGCACACCCTACGAATACGATCCGATAAGCAAAATCCTTCTCGTGTGTGATACGAGCCACAAAACATTCAGGGACATCCAGGAGAACAGCGAATTCGCCATTGCCTTACCTTCTTTCGATATGCGCGATCTTATCGAACAAGCAGGATCGGTGAGCGGATTTGCAGTCGACAAATTTGCGCATTTTTCCGTGCAATACTTTGAGTCGAAATCGATCGATGTCCGCATTCCCTCTGGCGTAGTCGGCTGGATGGAATGTACACTTGAACGAATCGTGATCGAAGGCACTTCTGGTATTGTGTTCGGGGCTGTCAAGCAGGCTTTTGCAGAACCCGATGCATGGGCGTGGCGCCTCCATTATGTGAATAATGAAACCTGGTACAAACCAGGCGAGCGCCTTTAGCGCGATTCCTTTAGTGCAGGATTCCTCTAGTTCGCGATTGTGGTAATTTCTGTACATCACAAAGGGAGGAGGGATAGAATATGCAAAGATGCCCCTTGTTTTTGCTGGCCATGCTGGCGCTTTGTTGTACTACGCAGATTTTCGCTTCGCCAGGCATAGCCTTTACGCTCAACAGCATAACAACGAATAGCGATATCATCGCGGGGCTGCCGCTGCCGACCGGTGCAGACCTCACTCTCGAGCTGCCCCTTGGGTCGACCTCAACCGCTTTTACCCTGCGCGCAGCGGCCGGCTATGAAAGCCGAATGATTCTGCGCAGCACTGCGACAATGTCCCCCATTGCCGAGCCTCCCGCAATCGACGGGGTAAATCGCTTTTTCTGGACGAATGTACTGGCTGAATTGGGCGTTAAGCAGTATTTGCTCCACCAGGAACACGAGCAAGCTTGGCTTTTCGGCCTTGTGCGAGGACGTTATGAAAACAATTCGCCAAGCTTCCCAACAACACTTTTTCCGGATGCGCAGGCTGTGCGGTCGGCGTCCGGAGTGGGTGGTATCGCTTTTGATTCTATACGCTGGCTCGGAAAGAATGTAAAAAAGGGAGTATCGGCTGAGCTTTCATATGAGTACAGCCCCGATTTTGCCAATTTCTCGGGCACACCTGCAGACTTTGGTCGTGCCAATTTCACAGCCAAAGCCTTTGTCCCTCTGTCCGCCAGCAATTTCGCAACGTACCTCGCGCTTTACAGCGTTGGCGATTATGCCCTTGGCTCCCATATCCCCCATGAAGTGCTTACCACCTTCGGAGGTATCACTGGCACAAAAGGCATAGGCGACATGGTGCGCGGAGCCCAGCCATGGGGCTATGAAGCGCCGGCAAAAACATACGTGAGTGCGGAGCTGCGCGTTGCAGGTCCATCGATGTTCAGAGATTTTGCAATCTATCCTGTTGGCTATTTATTTGCAGATGCTGCCGCTTATGGCAGCTTATATGGCAGCCCGCTTGTGGATAATTCGGGAATGATTGCTTCTGCGGGCGCAGGCGCTTCGGTCTCGGTCCTCAATTTCCTGTGGCTGGGAGCCTATGCAGGGTGGCGACTGCCAGTGAACGACCCACTTACAGCTCTTTATTATGGCTCCGCTCAAGGTTTTTTCTGGAATTTCACCTTTGTAGCGCACTACTGAAATGAAGGGTTTCCGCTAATGAAAAAGGCTGCCCTCTTTCATGAAATAGCCATGGGGCAGCCTTATTGGAATCTGACCAGCGAGCGGGTGGATACTACCTATCGACGTTGTGCCGCCCATCCTTGCCATGGACGAAACCAGCAAACGAGCGGATAATACCCCTATCTCACCAGCTTTCTGAATTGCAATTTACTTTATAAGCTTTCCTGCATCGATCACGTAGAGCTTGAAGCAGGCGAGCACAGCCTTGAGCTCTCCAAAGAACTTGTAGGCAGAGAACGTCGAACCAGAGACCGCATCAGTCGCCTGATTCCAGTCTCTCTTGGAATCCATGCCAATGAACTTCTGGATGGCCGCGCCCTGGGTCTTTTTCGCGAAATCGGTGTAGAAATCTGCATGTCTTGTATTTGCGCCGACCCACCAGTTCTGGAGCGTTCCGTCCGGGTTGATGATGACAAGAATGTCCTCATAATGGGAAGCAATGCGGATATCCTTTGCCCACCAAACATAGCCCGTAATTTGCTTGTCTTTGTTGAGAACAGGATAGAAGAAATAATAATCCCACATTCTCTCGGCCAGAACAGGGCGAGTTGTATCGACAATTCCCCAACCCATGTCGGTGACAATCTTGGTGAAATCCGCTTCCATGCGAGTGGATTTTGCTGCGCTCAGTCCGCCTGGCGTCTGCGCCCACACCGCGCTGGCTACTACCAGCACGAGCAGAGCAACAAGAATTTTTTTCATATTAGGTGACCCCCTAATAGAGATTCGAAGGCTCCAACGAAGCCTATCGAGGAAATATTATATATAATTTTTTAAAAATACGGAAGAGCAAAAATGAAGGAATATGCATCTTTGAACTGCAAAAAGCCCAGATATAAAGAATGGAGCCCCCTGGCAGATTATCTTGAATGATCAAAAAATTGACTGATGAACTGATTGCCGGCAGTGGGACTTAAACTCCCATTGCTGTTTTAATAAATGTGCCTATAATAAAGCATATTCACGTTTTAACACACTGCAGTTCTACAAATGTTCACAAAATTACTATCTTGACGGCTATTCTTTTGCTAACTGTTATTGCGCTCTGCATGAAAAAAAGCGCAATCCTTCCGCTTCCGCCTTCAATCCTTCTCGCTTGCCTGCCCTCGTGCTAGAATATCATGAATGCATTCTGCCATACTCTCTAACGCAAGCACCATTGCTTCAAGCTTGCGCACTTCGTCAGACGAAAGCAAAATCGATTTTGTTTCTTTGTCCATGCCTGAATGATAAAGCAAAGGCTCCCAGGTCGCACATAGAAGGGTCCTGGCAGCATTTTCTCGCGCCTTGTCGTGCTGAGGTGGGGCTTTTATTTGCTCTGCCAAAGTTCGAGACGATTTTTATGGGGAATTCTGACGATTTTTCTGGCCATTCCATTTGATCTTTCTGGGGAGTTTTAGCTTACATTACACAACCTCGCTGTATTCTGGTACAAATTCCGGGCCAGAAAAGCCCTTTTACCGCCTTTTTTAGATGTAAGAAAATTCACCTCGCCCCTGCTTTTCGCCTGCAAACCAGACATACGTGCGTTAAGCTTCCGTCGTGATGTATCTGAAAAATGCTTATATCGCTATTAGTCCCATCAAGGTTCAGCAGCAATATTTATGAACGTTGATTCATAATCCTTCTTGCTTAAGACCGTGTCATACAGCCCGATGTCTTCGCCTTCGTGCTTGTCGATACCGATATATCGCAGACTGGCATCCTCATACCGCTTGAACTTATAGACCGCATCGTTCATAAGAGCGCTGTTGAATACCCCGAGGCTTACCAAGAGCTCAAAATCCTTCACGGTCAATCCAGTCACTTTCTTGAAGAGTCCCGGCTCCAGCTGGGTGATGACATCCTTGAGGGTGCGTTCACGGTAGTCGGTCAGGTACATGAACGCAGGGATTCTTGTTGCAAACTTAATGAGCTTTTCCTGAATCTGCTTGCGTTTGCTCTTGTATTCTTTTTCTTCATCCGTGAGCTGTTCCTTCTCGCTCTTGGAAAGCTGGCGATCGTTGGCCTCGCGTTTGAGCTTCTTCACCGCCTCGGACTTGTTGATGATCGTCTCAATGTCCTGGTTAAGACTGCGGAAGCCTTCAATGTTCATCAGCGCCCGCATGGCTGCTTCGTTATTCATAAGCCGGCGCAGGGTATCGTTGTCCACATTCACAAGGAGCGCGCTTTCCCACCTGCGGGCCAGCAATGTCGCGGTGGTGCCGCTCATAGCCATGTCGAGAATACCTGCTGCATCGATTCTCTTCATCGAACTGCCGTCATAGGCCAGCACTGGCAGGAAGCTTATAAACTCCTCGACCTTCTTCTCGGGGTTGGATTCGTTTACATCCAGGCGGCAGGCATAATCAGCGATCTGCCTGAGGGCACGGTCGGGCGCAAAGTCGAAGACGTAGCATTCCTCCTTGAGAATCAACTCCTCGTTCGGAGATCGCCCGTCCGGATTCTTGAGCGTCCAGGGCGACTGTACGCGGAAAGCAGCCTGGAAATAGGTCTCCGGGCTGGAGGAGTTGCGCAACATTAAAATGCCGGTCCATGGCCGGACCGTTACGCCGGTAGTCAGTTTCCCGCAGGTGAGCGTAATGGTCTTTGTTTTAAGGGGATCATACATCGCCTTCAGCACTGGTTCCAATGCCGCTACTCCGATTCCGGCAGCATTGCCTGCAGCCACAACGACGGTATAGTCGTGATAGAACTTGTTCTGCCGTTGCGCCATCAGGTTGCGCATGGCGTAGCAGGAAGCCACGCTTGGAAGGAACCATAAGGTGTGCGTCAGCACATTGAGAAGCCGTGCATCAGAGAACGGGAATGGCGGCTTTCTGGCCCCCATTTTTAGATTGTCCACCGTGGTTTCCAAAAATGATCCACGAATAAGGTCGAGCCACTTCTGAACTTCATTTTCGTACTTGAATCGCGCTTCCTTACCGATCCCCTCGGCGCGGAAAAACTCGTTCAGGTCAAACTCGTTGAACTCGCCTTTCAGAGCGATCTCACGGATTGAGTCCGGCAGCTGGTAGGTCATGAGCACCATGCGTGGCAGGGCAGCATAGGGACTATTCGGTTCCTTCCAGGTTTCTTTCGCACGCTGTTCGTCGGAGTAGGTCCAGTTGTAGATCTGTTCCTCGATGAACTCGCCCGAAGCAATCGCACGAAATGGCGTGCCGGAAAGGTACAGGTAGTGGTCGGTGGTGATGGGCAGGATGTCCTCATCAAAGTCCTCCATCTCCTTGCCTTCCCAGTATTCGGCTTCTTTCTCCTCAGCTTCGAACAGATCTTTTGCACTTTCCCGCCAGGCACCATAGTGGTATTCATCGAAAATCACACAGTCCCAGTTGGTAGCATGAACCCATTCGTTTTTGGTCTTGATGCCGCCTGTGGAAGGGTTGCGGCCCAGGTAGTCCTGGAACGATCCAAAACAGACGATGGGCTTGGTCTTGTCAGCTTCTTCGTAGGTCAACCCGCCCGGCTTGATGAATTGCCAGCCTTCAAAATCCACGTGGGAAAGCAAATCTTCCTCCCAGGCGCTCTGTACCGCCGGCTTGAACGTCATGATGAGCACTTTCTGCCATCCCATCTTTTTGGCCAGCTGGTACGCAGCAAAGGTTTTGCCAAAGCGCATCTTGCAGTTCCAGAGGAAATGTGCAGGTTTGTTGTGATTGTTTCTGTCCTTCCGCCAGCTTACAAAATACTCTGCAGTCTTTTCTACTGCCGCCTGCTGTTCAGGGCGCATCTTGAAATCAAACGAGCGGTTTTCGATTTTAAGCTGACCGTTTTTAACAGCCCAAATTGCTGCCTCCACGTCTTTGACCGTACAGCGGAACCATTCCCCCTGTTCATTCCGGATGCCATCGATGCGCAGCATGCGGTGTACCTCGTGGTCGGTGAAAACCGTGCCATCGTGGCGCATGGCGGGTTCTTCGAGGACGATTCGATATTGCACCGCAGAGGTGCCGACTTGCTCACGAATACGGTCACGGGCATCGCGGGTGGTGTAGCCCACCTTGAGCAGCCCTCTATGGGTGGGAACGTTCACGAGCTCGTAGGCGTAGATGGTGGGCTTTACTTCAAGGCGCTGAGGGAAGAATTCCTTACTCATCGCTTAATAACCTCTCCAGTTCACTCTGCAATTGCTGTCTATCCGGAAGATAGAGTTGGTATTTGCTTACAAAAAGGTTGTTGGTAATGTTGGCAGTAGCGTATTCCACCATGACTCGATCTTTATATGCTCCCAGCACAATACCGATGGGCGGATTATCCCCTTCTGTATTTTCTTCTTTAGCAAAGTAATTGAGGTACATATTCATCTGCCCGATGTCATTGTGCTCAATTTCGCCCCGCTTAAGGTCAATCAGCACAAAGCATTTCAGGATACGGTGGTAAAACACCAGATCCACATAAAAATGCCGGTTAGCGAGCGTAATTTTGTATTGTCTGCCCACAAAGGCAAATCCCTTACCCAACTCCAGCAGAAATAGCTCCAAATTCTGAATCAGTCTTTGCTCCAGCTCCCCTTCTAAAACCCGCTCCTGCGACGGCAAACCTAAAAATTCAAACACGTACGGATCCTTAATCAGATCTTCCGGCTGTTGGATTTCAGTTCCTTTTTGTGCGATTTCCAGCACCCCCGCCTTGTCCTTACTGAGCGCGAGGCGATGAAAAAGCATACTTTTCATCTGGCGTTTAAGCTCACGTACGCTCCAGTTTTCCTTTTCACATTGTTTGACATAGAAGCTGATTTCCAGGTCGCTGTCTGCCTTCATGATCTCGGTGTAGTGACTCCAGCTTAATTGTCCAGACAGCGTCTGGATTTTTGGGAATTTGAGGTAGAACTGCCTAATCTGGAAAAGATTGGACCGGCTGAACCCCTTGCCAAACTCCGCAGAGAGGTCTCGGGAAAGCCGGTCGAGCAGCTCGCTGCCGTATTCCGCCTTGACGTTGCCTTTCTGTTCGAACTCCACGATATGACGGCCAATATGCCAGTAGGTCTGCACCAGAATGCTATTGACCGCCCGGCCGACCTGCTCCCTTCCCTGGCGAAGTAGCATGCCGATTTGGTCTTTAAGCTGACGGTAGGTGTCGGCGGGGAGTTCGTCAGTCATCGCTTGGCTCCGCGTTGGCGTCCATCGGGCGAATCATGGATTCGATAAAGGCGATCTCCTCTGGGGTGAGACCGTATTTCTTGTAGAGCTTTTCGTCGGTCCAGGGCTCGGAAAAGTCCTGCAAAGGAACATAAGCAAATCTTTCTCGCGTTATATCTTGTGAAAATGACAACAAGGAGACAAGAAAGCGCACTAATCGCGTCTTAGCATACTCAAGACAGTGTATAGCTTTGAGCTTACTATCAAATGCACCCAATATAATATACGATTCTGTACATACCGCATTTGGCTCAAGCAACTCAACTCGCGAGAGTACCCGTCGTTTGCCATCTTTATCGGGCTGCCCGGCATGATCATGCGATGTCTTCGAGGTCATCACTTTCCATTTGCTAATCATCTCATATCCGCATTTCACGCGTTCCACCGATATTTTCCCTACACCCGCAGATGATACCAATCGAAGTGTTCCATTCCCGTCTGGACGATCTTTCGTCTGAAGACCAAAAGGCCGGGTGGCTGATATGATCTTCGTAATTGGCTCTTCTCGTTTCGCGATCACTTTCCTTAGAATCGAAACTGCAGGCGCTAGCCTCACAAAGGTCTTAAATTCGTTCAATGGCCGGATTGATTCATATACGGTATCTTTAAACTTATTTTTTATTATGCAATCGCCATGTGTATTTTTAGCCCATAAGAAATAACATACCCCACCAGCTATATCTACTCCTGGGAAACATTCTCGGGCATCTATGTAGTCAACTATTGTGCGTATTTGATCATCATTAATCATTTCAGCCCGAAAGTCATCAAGGCCCATACCGCCAGCAAACCATCGTGATGGGATAATCATTACCAGATATCGCGGATTTAGCTTTTTTGCTTGCTGAACGAACAAATGATAGATGGGCTTGGCTTGTCTGCCAGAGCCTCCCGTGTCTAGCTGATACGGCGGGTTACCGATAATTACATCGAATTTCATATCGAATATCTCCTCAGGGTTTTCTGTGTGAATAAATTCATAGGCATGGGTCTCCAGTTCCGGGCCGCGGTCATAACCTTCCTGGTTGGCCCCACAAAAAATACAGCGGCCTTGCTCCCATGTGTGCTTTATTCGCCGAAAGCGGATGTTGCCGTGCTCATGGTCAAAAGCGGTGCACACGGAATACTTGCCATTGGCAATTTTTGAGCAATACACCGTACGACGCGACATGAGGCCAGTCAGCTCAGTAATCGCAATCCCGAAGATCTGGTTTTTCATGATGTGATTGATGCGAGTCTGCTTGTCGGGAATACGGCGTTCCAGACCCTTGTCGAGTCGCTTTGCAATCTCCCGCAAGAACACCCCGGACTTGCATGCCGGATCGAGAAACCGCGCCTGCGGGTCGCTCCAGAGCGCCTCTGGCAGAAGGTCGAGCATCTGGTTTGCAAGCGCTGGCGGGGTAAAAACTTCGTCGCTCGAAAGATTGGCCAGGCACGTGAGGATATCGGGGTTATAGCTCGTTGCAAAAGGCATCGGCTACCTCCAGAAAATGCACCGGCGGATAGTCCCGCTGCGGTTCTGGGATAAACACATCTTCTCCAAGGTCGGAAAAGAGCGGCATCTCCTTTGCTGCGGCATGATCGAGCAGGTCCCGAAACGTAAAATCTCGCCGTTTGAGCAAACTGCCATTGACAAGCGACCACTCGGCAAAAGTGATAGGCTGAGGATTGTCGCCTACGGTTTTC
>Ga0228535_1002932_pt1 | contig 14082 bp, 11 predicted proteins | sample SJ1metagenome_FD_168457 | JGI IMG/M metagenome (GOLD analysis project Ga0228535, IMG submission 168457) | Enriched culture of PCE-dechlorinating microbial communities from Ithaca, New York, USA - SJ1 | ecosystem: Engineered > Modeled > Simulated communities (microbial... > Unclassified | place... | reverse complement strand
CGAAGCAGACCGGGTGTATGACGCGATCAAAAATACGAATACGCAGAAGAACCCGTACATCTCGGACGACGACCTGATGGCAAACCAGGCACGGCTGGAGGCGCTGGGCGGAAGCTGGGGCGCGGAAGACGAGCGGAAAAAGAAACAGAAATACTTCAGTCTTGAAGATATCCCGAACCGGCAGTACACGGATATCAACAGAATCATCACGAGCGACATGTTCGAAAAATACCTCAAGCAGCTTGGAAAGACTTACGGAGAGCTGCGGACCGATATAGGCATGCGGTACGGGGAACTGCTGAAGGGATTATCCGCGCGGGAAAGAGCGGACGCAGTTACGCAGATTGTGGCGCAGGAAGCGCTTGACTGGGGCGGCAATACAAGCATGGAAGATGGTGGAAACAAAGGAGTTGAAAACCAAAGCGGCGGGGGATATAATGGAGGCGGGCAATCACCCATGGTCGTTTTATACGACCCTGCCGAAAAAGAAGAAAAAATGGAGAAGCTAAGGGAAAAGTACCGGAACGGAAATATATGGGATAAAGCACTCGCCATTTTACAAACACCAGGAGTAGCCTTGGGAGACCGGCTTAAGGCTGCAAGCGCGATAATTGAACTGGAACTTTCTGAATATGGTGTTGATCCCCAAATGGGCTCCATGGCGTTTGACATGCTGGCAAATTATGTTCTTGGATCGGTAATTGAAGGGGGCGTAAAAGGGATTCGTAAAGTGAAAGCAGCTAAGAATGCGGCAAACGCCGTAAAAGCTGCTGAGGGAGTCATCGGGAGTGCCGACGAAGCTGTTGAAACGGCTGCGTCCTCCCAAAAGGCGGTTGGTGCGCTTACTGAGGGCGCGGGGAACTTGATCGACGGGATCAAAATCACCGACGGGAAAGTCGGAGGAAAAATCCCAGTCGATGAGTTTAAGACAATTCGGCAGTCCTCCATTAAAAATCCAGATGCTGATTCAATTACCCTTGGCAAATTCACCAACGATGCTGATTCTTATATCGCAAGAGCTGGGAAGGATTCATCATATTTCGATATGGGAAAGGATTATGGTAGAATTCAAAAACAGTATAATTTATCTGATAAAGAGATGTTTGACTATTTCAACAGGCTTGCCTTGGATGATTCTATTGCAAAAAATAAGACTATCAGGTTTTCTCACAATCCACTTGATTATGAAAGTGGTGCCATTGTAAGTGAATGGGAATACATTAAAGCTAAATTGGGTGTAACCAACGCGAATTTAGTCTTTAGAGGAGGTTTTTGGTATGTACAATGACGTAAACTACGAGGTGAATTTCGTAATATCCCAAATTAAACAATTTTGGGGACACAATGTTGCTAATATCCAGATTCAAAAAATAACTGAAGAGCCATATAACATGTTTACGCTTAGTTTTACACTGTACGGGAATAAGCTTGTTTTAGCAGAATATGAACGCTCTACACTTGGGTTTTATGTATTTTTAGATGGTAAATATGTTGGCCTTAGCAAATTGACGAATGAATCAATTTATAGAGGATTTGATAGTTATTCGAGCGAAAGTAACATCGTACATAACTTTCAAGCATTAGATGATGTGTTGCGATCAATGTAACTTCCTATTAAGGCGTTGACCCCGCAAAAACAACCCACAACCCCTTGCAACGCTTGCATTCCGATAAAAACCGACATCGGTTAGCCGCAAAGCTCTGTGAATTGACGTCGGTTTCGGAACGCGGGAAAGCCCCGCACTGCGGGGCTTTGTGGGCGGGCCGGGGACGCTTTCGACCCCGGCCCTTTATCCTGCTATATTTTCGACGTAGGAGATTCGCCCGATTCTGAGGGGACTGACCGGGCTTCCCTGGCGCACAACGCGCCGTACGAAGGCTCCACGTTTGCCGCTGCCCTGGGCAGGGTAAACTTCCTCGCCCAGCGGCAAAAGCGGACACAGGGCGACACGTTGGCTCACGCTCGTTTTCAGGGGCGCGGGCATAGCCCGCATTGCCGAAGTGGGCGGGCGGGGCAATTGCCCCCGCCCGTACCACAAAGGCGAAACTTGTCACGGTTCTCATGGTTCCCCGTATAACTCGTCACGGTTCTCACGGTTCCCCGTATAACTCGCTGAGAATCCGCCATGCCAGCCGAAACCCGCAAATGAAACTCTCCAGCGTATGCTCCTGTTCGATCATATCCTTCGCGTCGATGATGCGGAGCACCTTTTTTCTTTCCGGTTTTTCAAGCCGCCCGATAAGCTGGCGGTGATATTCTTCAATTTCTCTTTGCTTTTCGGATTGCGCCGATGGGATGTAATATTGCCTGAATAGCTCCTCAAGCGTTTCGGTCATCATGCGTCGCCTCCTCAGCGACACACAATACCCGAAGCCCGTGCGGAAAGCTATATGGCAGAAGCAACAAAATTTCGGTTTGCCTCGGGCGCGAACCTTTATACTTGTTGTTTTAGTCTTATTGATATATTTCCTCTCCACTTGGTGGACTACCCCTATCCATATCCTGAGCTTTTCTTTTTCTGAATGTGACAGTTTGGAAACAAGCGCCAAAATGACTTGCAATACTTTTCAGGCAGAGTTAACATCACACACCAAAGTAACCTGCTTGAAGCGTAAAGTCCGTTGGTGGATAGGCTGTCGCGCCCTTGAACACGGTTAAACCGTGAATTCTGGCATCTGAGGTTGCCGGTACCGGGGTCTTAATGCGGAGGGCAGGAAAAAGAGAGGCGGATGCGATGCAGAAAAGAGAAAGCTATCTCTATGTCGGCATGGATTTGCATAAGAAAACCCATACCGCTGTCCTGGTGAACTGCTGGAACGAAAAGCTCGAAACCCTTGTGATTGAAAACAAGCCCGCCGAGTTTGAAAAGCTCGCGAAGTGGGTAAACAAAAAGGCATTATCTCTTGGATTAACGCCCGTTTACGGATTGGAAAATGCCTACGGACACGGACGGAGCCTCGCGGCCTTTCTCATTGAAAAAGGCTGCGTTGTTAAGGATGTCAACCCAGCCTTGGCCTATGACCGGCGCAGAAGTGCGCCGACCATGAAGAAAAACGACGAGTACGACGCCTACTGCGTGGCGATGGTGCTGATCGACCGGCTGCACACCCTGCCGGACGCGAAACCGGCGGACAACTACTGGACACTGTCTCAGCTCGTGAACCGCCGTGATACAATCGTCAATGACGGCATCCGCTTAAAAAACGCTTTGCATGAGCAAGTGTCAGTGGCCTATCCTAGCTACCGAAAGTTTTTCTCTGAGATCGACCGGAAATCCGCGCTGTATTTTTGGAGGACATACCCCTCGCCGGGCTGTCTAATGGGCAAAACGGCGGCAGATTTAACGACTGAGTTAAAAGTTGTCGCCCCGAACTTTTCAAAGAGCAAAGCCGCTTTGATTCTGGATTGTGTCACGAACGACGGCGACACTGCCCGTGAATATCAGGCTTCGAGAGACTTCATCACGCAGAGCCTTATTCGTGATCTGGAGCGTCAGGCAATTGAACTATCCCAGATCGACGCGGAAATTGAAAAAATGCTGGAGACCTTCGACTACAATCTGACCACCCTGCCCGGCGTCGGCAGCGCCATCGCGGGTAAGCTGATCTCCGAGATCGGCGACATCCGCCGGTTCCCCAACGCGGACAAGCTGGCGAGCTTCGCAGGCATCGCCCCGAAACGCTTCAGTTCGGCGGGCAAAGGCCGGGACGAGAGCAACAAGCAGGGCAACCGCGCCCTGCACGGTCTGTTCTACTTCCTCGCCGTGTCCATGGTCTGCGTGACAAGAGGCGGCAAGCCGAATAATCCGGTGTTTTACGAATATTTCTGTCGCAAGATTAGCGAGGGCAAGACGAAATCCCAGGCGTTGGTCTGCATCATGCGGCGGCTGGTAAACATCGTTTACGGCATGATGAAAAACAAGACGGCGTACGTTGCGCCGCCAATGGGCGAACACTGATTTTTAAAACCGAATAACGGGCCGCACGATAACCGCAAGCGCAGGACTTCTCACCTGAGGGCGCGGGGAACGTTAAGATTCCTAAGGCGTCCGAACTAAAAAATAGCCAAACAGTGCAAAACAAGATGAACGATTTTGTTAAAAAAGGGTCGTATAAAGGAGAAGTTGCAAGACCGTATATTGATTCAAACGGAACAAATTCACTTGTGGATGAAATTATGAACGGCGGAACACCCATAAAGGATAGCGCGTTAAAAAACGGTTTACGATGGGATGTTCCAGGCTACTTTAGAGGCTCTGAAGGAATCTGGGAGCTTGTAGTGGATTTAGACACCAACACAATCGTCCATTTCAATTTTGTCGGAAACTAAGGAGGAGGTTCTATGATAAAACTCAGTGCGTATTATGATAAAAGCAGCTCGATAGGACAAGTTTTTTATAATCCTGCGGAAAACGGATTTGATACATTGCCCGACGTTAAGTCTGATATTACTTTGCTTATTGCATATGTGAATATTGGGTTTGATTCGGACGACATGTGTTCTAATCAAGTTTTTGGCCTTTCTCCTGACTATTCTTGGATCAAACAAAAACTGCTCGCACCGACAAATTTTATAAAATGCGCGTTAAAATTAAACGAAGATTTCGATTATGGAACGTGGAGACTGGATAGAGGGAATGAATGGAAAACATATTATGACACAGATTCAGGTTGGATTTGTATCGGAAACCCTCAAATTAAGAGTCAAGCCATAAATATCAATTTCCTTAATAATGCTATAGCTGTATTGAATATGCAGGGAGAATTACAATCATTGTGGATGAGGCCACTTATTACCGATAATATACCATTAACTTTTTAAAACTATTTTGAAGAATACGTTTACTAATAACCCCCGTGAAAATAGCCATCAAGCCGTTGCAACGCCTGTATTTCCGAAAAACCTGACGTCAACCTGATGCAAGGCTCTGCAAATTGACGTCGGTTTAGGAATCTGAAAAAGCCCCGCACTGCGGGGCTTTTTGGGCGGTCCGGGGCCGCTTGCGACCCCGGACCTTTATCCCGCTTTATTTTCGACGCAGGAGGTTCGCCTGGTTCTGAGGGGACTGGCCGGTCTGCTGACCGGGATTCCCTGGCGCACAACGCGCCATATGACGGCTCCACGTTTGCCGCTACCGCCGGGCGGGGTAAACTTCCTCGCCCGGCGGCAAAAGCGGACACAGGGCGACACGTTGGCTCACGCTCGTTTTCAGGGGTGCGGGCACAGCCCGCATTGCCGAAGCGGGCGGGCGGGGCAATTGCCCCGCCCGTACCACAAAGGCGAAACTTGTCACGGCTCTCCGTATAGCTCGCTGAGAAGCCGCCATGCCAGCCGAAACCCGCAAACGAAGCTTTCCAGCGTATGCTCCTGCTCGATCATATCCTTCGCGTCGATGATGCGGAGTATCTTTTTCCTTTCCGGTTTTTCAAGGCTCCCGACAAGCTGACGGTGATATTCTTCAATTTCTCTTTGCTTTTCGGACTGCGGTGACGGGATGTAATATTGCCTGAATAGCTCCTCAAGCGTTTCGGTCATCATGCGTCGCCTCCTCAGCGACACACAATACCCGAAACCCGCGCGGAAAGCTATATGGCAGAAGCAACAAAATTCCGGTTTGCCGTCGGTTCGAACTTTTATACTTGTTGTTTTAGTCTTATTGATATATTTCCTCCCCATCTGACGGAGTAGGAGTGCCTTATTAATGCAGGATGGAAACCCGAAGAAGTGATGATTGTAGAAGAATCGGAGAGGACGTGAGAACATGGTAACAATGCCCGATGGCGCACAGTTTGAAATGCAATGGAAGCAAGTGAAATATATGAACGGCGGGCACAGCGTCGTTTTTGAGATCGTCCCGATGTATCAGGGCAAGGATATTATCATCTTTCCAAGTGCCCAACTCTGGACTGAAGCTCAAAACGTGTTTAGTGACCAGGAACGGCTCGAAATTATCTTTCTTTGGAGCGCATTGCATGGAAAAGAGATATTCGCGTGGTTGAGGCGAACGTTACGCCTGACATCAATTCAAAATCTGGTCCTGTTAGCGGCTCTATAGAATCCACTCCGGGCTATCAGGAGATGGCTGCCAAGAATCTTTTTGATCCGCAAAGTCCCTTGAGTAAATCAGAGGTCAAAGAAATTTATTGTATTTTAGAAAAGCGCTTTGCGGAAGGCGCAAGCGGTAAGGTGACGATACCGAAGAATGTAATGCTTCAAGGCAGCGTTCTGGCAGAAGTCAGTATTCCCGCATTAAAGAAGAACAAAAGAGTTGTACTGAGCTTGATTTAATTTGAGACGCTCAGGAGGCGCACATGACCCTTAATTTAGAGACATGTACATCGTAACGTGTACATGTCTCTTTTTTAGGCTATCACACAGTATATTTTTGATTGTTAATACACTGACCGAATATTACAACAGTTTTCGTTTGAAGCGTTGTCCTTGCTTGCATTCTATAATTCCATAAATTCATCGAAATCATCTCTTTTACATAATTCATCAATCGATAATGCACGCGGTATCAAAATCGGTTCATCCTTATTTCCTACGTACTCATCTTCTTCCTCAATCTGTGCGTTTTGTAAAATACCGATTGCATCGGTGACTTTGTTAAACAACTTGAAATACATCGACTTATAGTCTGGCATATTCTTTACCTCCTGATTACGGTATATCCCATATTATAGCACAATCAAACATAAATTACGATATGTCCCATACGATATATCGTAATTTATTTTATGATTATTTTTAGGATAACTTTATGAGGGAGGTCGTCGTTTGGATACAAAAGAGGCAGTCGCTGATAGAATCATACAACTTTGCAGTGAAAAAAGAATTGCTATTAATGCTTTGGGTAATTTAGCCGGAATATCGCCGTCAACGATATACAGCATGCTCAATACTAAAAGCAAAAATCCAGGTATTGTTACTATAAAGAAGGTTTGCGATGGTTTAGGTATCTCACTTGCCGATTTTTTTGATACCGATATTTTTCGCACATTGGAACAAGAAATAAAATAAATTTTATTTCCCCACGCATGTAAAGTAGGAAAATGCTTTCCTTCATTCTTATAGATAACAATACCGGCTTATAGATAACAATACCGGCTTGTATGGAAACATCAATATACGTATTTTAAAGGCGGCTGCATAGCAGCCGCCTTTCTATTATTGCAAATTATTTCTTTCTCGGCAGGAGGATGTTCTGGCACAGCTCCACAGAGCGCTTCATGGACTCCTTGCCCGTCTTGGTCCAGGCGGCGCCCAGGCCCTCGGTATTGCGGATGCGGCGCATCTCTCCGCGGAAGATCTTTTCCTGCAGATGCGCCAGGCTGTCGATCACCTCGTCCGGGGGAATGAAGCTCTCCACGCCGGACAGCGCCATGTCGGCGCCGGAAAAAGCGTTGCCCACGCCGATGCCGTTGCGCTTAATGCACGGGACTTCCGGGCAGCCCGGGATCGGGTCGCACAAAAGGCCGAGGATATGTTTCATCGCCAATGTCGCGCCCTCGACGACCTGATGGGAATTGCCGCCGCCCAGATACACGAGCGCCGCCGCCGCCATGGCGGAGGACACGCCCACCTCGCCCTGGCATCCGCCGTTGGAGCCGGAGAAGCTGACGTTATGGTAATACATGACGACGCCGATGGCCGCCGCCACGAACAGCGATTCGATCAGCTGCTTGTCGGTATACCCGCGCTCATCGCGGACCGTCAGGATGCAGCCGGGCACGATGCCGGAGGAGCCGCCCGTGGGGGCCGCGATGATACAGTGGCACGACATGGAGTATTCCATGATGCCGACCGCGGTCGCGATGGCTTTCGGCAGGATGGTGCCGCCCAGGGTGACGCCCTGCTCATACGCCTTCATCATTTTCTTCCCGCAGTCGCCGACCTGATACCCGTACAGCGGCACGATGTCCTCGGTGACCCCCGCCTTGGCGGAAGTTTTCATCACTTCCAGGAAATCGGCCATATTGTCCCAGATCTCCTCGCGGGTGCGTCCCGAACGCCCGATCTCGTACTCGATGGCGAGTTCGGCGATGGATTTTCCGGTGTCTTCGGACATCTTTTCAAGCTGCCCGTAGCTCGTGAACAGCGGCTCGTGCGGCACATAGCCGAGCGGAATGAACGGTTCGATGTACTGTACGCGGGTGACGCCCGCGAGCTTTTTCACCTTGTCCTGTTCGGCCCCGGTGATTTTGGGGCTGACGCCGACGCAGAACAGATACTTTCCCTCTTTTTCGTCGAACTGAGGGTTCGACCCGGGCAGAGCCGCCTTGATTTCCTGCTCGATATTCTTATCGGACCAGACGAACAGATGCGCCTCGGTCGGGGCCGGCTGCACCTTAAATCCGTCGATCTCCTCGATCGCGATGCTGCCGCCGCCGACTGAAACTCCGCGGACCGTGCACACTTCGCCGTTTTTCATTTCGGCGGTGATCTGTACGGTCAGGGGCATCGCGGGCGCCGGCTCGTCAAACACGCTGACGCTCAGCTCAATCCCCTGCTCCTTCGCGATATCCATCGCGCGGACCAGACGGGTGTCGTCCGCCGGGATGCCCATCGTTCCGCCGATCAGCCCCAAATGGCTGCGGCAGGCGAAATATCCGTCCGCGCGCGCGGGAACGAACTTCACGTCGATGCTCTTTAAGGGGCCGGTCAAAAACTTATGGGCGGTGCTGCCGATCCGCGCCATACCCGCCGTGGCGGAGCTGGAAGGCCCCATCATTTTCGGCCCTACGACCTCGAATACACTGATATCCATTCTCATTCCTCCTAAACAATAACCGATCTCAATAAATTATTATCCGATGTTTTTTCCCTGATGTCAATAGTGGATACAGCAAGGTTTTGTCAGAAAAGTACACTGAAACGGGGTGTACATGGGGTGAAATGTGTGATATACTTTTTTTGTTCATTTTACCGGTATGTTTACCGAAAATACAATTATGCCGAGTAAAGGAGAGGACATAGGATGATTTCGCCTGAAATGGAAAAAGTGTTCCGGTATGTAGACGAGCACAGGGAGGAATACATAGAGCTTCTCAAAAAATTCGCCTCCCAGCCGTCCGTTTCCGCCCAGGGAATGGGCATGCGCGAAATGGCCAATCTGGTCAGGGACAACCTGCGGAACATCGGCGTTCCCGCCGAGCTCGTGGAAACGAAGGGGAACCCCATCGTGTACGGCGAGCTCGATTACGGCTGCGCCCGCACAGTGACCGCCTACAACCATTACGACGTACAGCCCCCCGAGCCGCTGGACAAATGGGATACTCCTCCGTTCACTCCGACCGTGAAGGGCGACCGCATTTACGGCCGCGGCGTCGGCGACAACAAAGGCAGCATGCTGTCCCGCCACTGCGCGGTCGACGCCTACCTGAAGGTACACGGCAGGCTTCCGGTCAACCTGAAGTTCCTGGCCGAGGGCGAGGAGGAAATCGGCAGCCCGCACCTGGCCGATTTTATCAGGGAGAACCCTGAAAAAGTGAAATCCGACGCCTTTATGTGGGAAGGCGGCACCCGCTCTTTAAACCGCGGGCCGCTGCACGTCGCGCTGGGCGTCAAGGGCGTCACCTGCTTCGAGCTGAGGTGCCATGCCGCAAAGGGCGACCTGCACTCCGCAAACGCCGCCATCGTCCCGAACCCCGCCTGGCGGCTGATCTGGGCGCTCAACACCATGAAAAACGAGCATGACGAAATCCTGATCGACAACTTCTACGACTCGGTGAAAAAACCTTCCGCCGAGGAAATCGAATGTTTGAAGACCCTGCCCTTCGACGAAAAAGCGACGCTGGACAGCCTCGGCCTCGACCATTTCATCAACAACCTGACCGGGGTGGAACTGCAAAAAAAGCTGCTGTTTACCCCCTCCCTCAACGTGCAGGGCTTCCGGACGGGCTACGTAGGCGAAGGCGCCAAGACGGTCCTGCCTTCCTACGCGTTCTGCAAACTGGATATCCGCACCGTCATGGGTCAGCGGCCCGAACAGGTGATGGAGCTCGTTCGCCGGCATCTCGACCGCCGCGGCTTTACCGATATCGAAATCATCCATCACAACAGCACCCTGCCCTTCCGGGGCGATCCGGACAACCCGCTCTTTAAGGCGGTCGTTCAGAACGTCGAGTCCATCTACGGCATGCCTCCGGCGGTATATCCCAGCACGGCCGGCTCCACCGGCGTGGGTTATATGTACGAGCTGACCGGGATCCCCGCCGTCTGCTTCGGCGTCATGAACGAGGATTCCCGCGCCCACGCCCCCAACGAGAACATCTTCTTAGACGACTTTCTAAGCGGCATCAAACTGACCGCCGCCGTCATCCATGATTTTGCCGAAGTGAAGTAAAGGAGCATGAAGATGGATAAACCCGTAGAAAAAGTATTCTCATATATCGACGCGCATCAGGACGAATACATAGAGCTTCTCAAATCCTTCTGCGCGCAGCCTTCCGTTTCCGCCCAAAACCTGGGCATGAAGGAAATGGCCCAAACGGTGCAGAACACGCTCAACGGCCTGGGCATCAAAACCGAGTATCTGCCTACCGACGGATACCCGATCATCTACGGCGAACTGCCGCAGGGGCGCGGGCGCACCCTGACCTTTTATAACCATTACGACGTGCAGCCCCCCGAGCCGCTCGAGCTGTGGGAATCCCCGCCGTTTGAGCCCACGATCAAAGACGGGCGCATTTACGCGCGCGGCGTGGCCGACAACAAGGGCAGCTTCCTGTCCCGCGTTTGCGCCGTCGACGCTTACCAGAAGGTATGCGGCGATCTTCCCGTCAACGTGAAGTTCATCACCGAGGGCGAGGAAGAGGTCGGCTCCCCGCACCTCGACTCCTTCCGCGTCAATTATCCGGACAAACTCAAGACCGACGGCATCGTGTGGGAGGGCGGCAGCAAGGACATCAACCGCGGGCCGCTGCAGGTCACGCTTGGATACAAGGGTCTGTGCTATCTCGAACTGAGATGCCGCGGCGCGAACACCGACGTGCATTCGGCGAACGCGGCCATCGTCCCAAGCCCCGCCTGGCGCCTGATCAACGCGCTCGGCACCATGAAAAACGAGCGCGACGAGATCACGGTCGACCATTATCTCGACTGCCTGATCCCGCCCACCGGGCAGGACATGGCGTATCTTCAGAACCTGACCTTTGATGAGGAAGCGACCAAAAAGAGCCTGGGCATCCCGGCTTTTATCAACGGCCTGACCGGCATCCCGCTCAAGGAGAAATGGCTGTATCAGCCCACCCTGAACATCGCGGGCTTTGAAACCGGATACACCGGCAAGGGCGACAAGACGGTCCTCCCCTGCTGCGCCATGTGTAAGATGGACCTCAGGCTGGTGCCCGGACAGGACGCTGAGCAGGCCTACCGGCTCGTGCGGGCGCACTTAGACCGCCGCGGATACACCGACATCGAGGTCGTTAAGCTCTCCGGCAAGAATCCGTTCCGCACCGACAACGACAGCAGGCTTGTGAAAGCGTCCCTCAAAAACGCCGAGGAAATCTACGGTATGCCTCCTTCGGTCTACCGCTCCTCCCCCGGCACGACCGCGATGGGCACGTTCTGCGGCCCCACCGGCATTCCCGCCGTCAGCTTCGGCATCGACCACGCGGAGAGCAATATCCACGCCCCCAATGAAAATATTTACCTGGAGGATTTCATTAACGGCATCAAAATGACCGCCGCCGTCATGCACGACTTCGGCGCGGACGACTGACCGGATTTTCACATTTTGAATAATAAAGGAGTTGTTTGAATGAGTGTCGCACCCGAAATGCAAAAAGTATTTCAGTACATCGACGATCACAGAGAAGAATACATCGAGCTTCTAAAAAAGTTCAGCGCGCAGCCGTCCGTGTCCGCCCAGAACTGGGGAATGCGGGAAATGGCCGAACTGATCAAGGACAGCCTTAGAAAGATGGGCGTGCCCGCCGAGCTGGTCGAGACCCACGGCGTGCCCGGCAACCCCATCGTTTACGGCGAACTGAACTACGGCAAAAAATACACCGCCACCGCCTACAACCATTACGACGTCCAGCCCCCCGAGCCGCTCGAGCAGTGGAAGACCCCGCCCTTTGAGCCCACGATCGTCGGCGACCGCATCTACGGCCGCGGCACGAGCGACAACAAAGGCAGCATGCTGTCCCGCCACTGCGCGGTCGACGCCTACCTGAAAGTGTACGGCAAACTGCCCATCAATATGAAGTTCATGGTCGAAGGCGAAGAGGAGATCGGCAGCCCCAGCCTGGAAGGCTTCATCAAGGACAACTCCGAAAAGGTCAAGACCGACTGCTTCATGTGGGAAGGCGGCACCCGTACGGTCAACGGCCCGGTGCACGTATCGTTCGGCGTCAAGGGCGTCACCAGCTTCGAGCTCAGGTGCTACGGCGCGAACACCGACCTGCACTCCGCGAATGCGAGCATCGTACCCAGCCCGGCATGGCGCCTGGTCCAGGCGCTCGCCACTATGAAAAACGACCGCGACGAGATCACGATCGACGGCTATTACGACACCATCGTGCCGCCGTCCGAGGAGGATATGGAATTCCTCAAGACGCTTCCCTTCGACGAGGAGGCGACCAAAAAGCGCCTGGGCATCCCCGCGTTCATCAACAACCTGACCGGCGTGGAGCTGCAAAAGAAAAACCTGTTTCTGCCCACTTTGAACATCCAGGGCATTCAGTCCGGCTATACCGGAAAAGGCGGCAAGACCGTCCTGCCCTCTTACGCGTTCTGCAAAATGGACACCCGCACCGTGATGGGGCAGCGCCCCGATAAAGTCATGAAGCAGATCCGGGAGCATCTCGACCGCCGCGGCTACAGCGATATCGAGATCATCCCCGGCAGCAACACCCTCCCCTTCCGCGGCAGCCCGGACAACCCGCTCTTCAAGGCGGTCGTCAAGAACATCCCCGACATCTACAGTCAGCCCGCCGCCGTGTTCCCCAGCACCCCCGGATCGACCGGCGTCGGATTCATGTATGAGCTGACCGGCATCCCCGCCGTCTGCTTCGGCGTCATGAACGAGGAATCCAACGCCCACGCGCCGAACGAAAATATTTTCCTCGACGACTATATATGCGGTATCAAGCTGACTGCGGCCGTCATCCACGACCTGGGCGAACTGGGCTAAAACGGCGCACACCCGCCCGGCCGTATCCGCCGCCAACCAAACAATCCTGCCGCTATCCGCCGTATATTGACCGGCGAAAAGGCCGGTGTGCTTACAAAAATTAAAATATAACGAAGAAAGGATCCTGATCATGAGCATGTTGAAATTCGGCATCATCGGCGCCGGCAACGGAGGCCAGACCATGGCTGCCGTTCTGACCGGCAAGGGCTACACCGCGAGACTGTCGGACAAAAATCCCGACATCGTAAACAAGTTAAACGCCCGCGGAAAAATCACAATCACCGGAAAAATCGAAGCGGAGGCCATGCCTGAGCTGATTACGTTGGACCCGGTGAAAGCCATCGAAGGCGCGGATGTGATCCTGGTGGCCACCACCACCGACGCTCACGAAGACGTGGCCAAGGCCATCGCTCCTCACGTGACCGCAAACCAAATGGTCCTTTTAAACCCCGGCATGTTCGGCGGAAGCCTGGCTTTCAAAACCGCGCTCAAAAAGTACGGCTGCCCGTATGATATCCTGATCGCCGAAACGGCCGACCTGATGTACGGCTGCCGCACGGTGGAAGTCGGGCATATTTTACATACCGGCCTCAAGACCCAGGTGCGCACTGCCGCTGTCCCGGCCGGCGCGATCGACAAAGTGCTGGAAGTGCTCAAGCCGGTGTTCCCCGCCCTGGTCCCGGCCGAGACCATCTGGCACATCTCCATGGGAGACAACGCCATCCTGCACAGCATCCCCATGATTATGAACGTGAACAAGATGGACCTTAACCAGCCGTTCGATTATTATATGGAAGGCATCACCCCCAGCATCGCCAGAATCGCCGAGGCGGTCGACAAGGAGCGCCTGGTCGTGGCCAAGGCGTTCGGCTTTGACGTGCTTTCGACCGCCGACGACGTGGCGCATGTGTATAAGCTTGAAAGAGGGCCGCTTTACGAG
>Ga0228535_1002928_pt1 | contig 14121 bp, 9 predicted proteins | sample SJ1metagenome_FD_168457 | JGI IMG/M metagenome (GOLD analysis project Ga0228535, IMG submission 168457) | Enriched culture of PCE-dechlorinating microbial communities from Ithaca, New York, USA - SJ1 | ecosystem: Engineered > Modeled > Simulated communities (microbial... > Unclassified | place... | reverse complement strand
GGAATTTTGGTTCCTGGCAAGGCGCGGCGACACAGGCCTAGCGGGGTCTAAGCCGAGGAGCCGGAACGCGGCCAGGGGCCAAAAGGCCCGGAATTGTAAGGAAGGAATTAGCCGCACAGGACACTAGTTTCCATCCGGAAAGTGCAGGTTGGTGCCGGCCCGGAACTTCCCCGAAGCCCCTCGTAATCGGACGCCGGACTTCACCACTACAATGGCCGTCATGCCGAAATAGGCTGCTGTCCCTCGAACATGCGTGGGTACCGCACGAGAGTCTCCGTGAAAGCCCCGTCCCGTCCCCTGGCGACACTTTACTTGAGAACCGTCACCTGGTATCCCTTTCCCTCCAGGTGATCCACGACCTCCCTGATGTGCTCGTACCCCCGGGTCTCCACCTCCAGGACAACCTCGGTCTTGCCGATGGGGAGGGCGATGGAGCGCCGGTCGTGGTTGATATAGTAGATATTGGCCCTGGTGGCCGCGATGTCGCCGGCGAGCCGGGCCAGCGAGCCGGGTACGTCCTCCAGCTCCACCTTCAGCTTCAGGTAGCGTCCGCCGGCCACCAGCCCGCGCTCCACCACCGTCGCGATGGTCCTCACGTCGATGTTTCCGCCCGAAAGGAGACATACGGTCTTTCCCTCGGGACACGCAAACCGTGCATGGAGCAGCGCAGCCAGGGAGACCGCGCCGGCCCCCTCGACCAGCAGCTTGGCCCCCTCTAACAGGAGGACGATGGACTGGGCGATCTCTTCTTCCTCTACCAGCACCACCTCGTCAACCAGTGAACGGATGATCCCGAAGGTCTTCTCCCCCGGATGTTTCACCGCGATGCCGTCCGCCAGGCTGAAGCCCACCGGCGTCCCCATGAGGCTCCCTTTTCTCAGGGAGAAGTGCACCGAAGGGGCCGCGGCGGTCTCGACGCCGATGATCCGCACCCTGGGACGGACCTCCTTGACTGCGACGGCAATGCCGGAGATGAGTCCCCCGCCGCCGATGGGGACGATAACGGTGGAGAGGTCGGGAAGGTCCTCCAGGAGTTCCAGGCCGATGGTACCCTGTCCCGCCATGACCAGGGGGTCCTCGAAGGGATGGACGAACAGCCTTCCGGCCTTCTCCACCCTGACCCGGGCAGCGGCCAGCGCCTCGTCGAAGTTCTTCCCGGTCAGGACGATGTCGGCCCCGTAGTCGCGCACCGCGTGCACCTTCTGCAACGGGGTGTTTTCCGGCATGAACACCTGGGCGGGGATGCCCAGCAGCCGGCAGGCGAAGGCGACACCCTGGCCGTGGTTGCCGGCGGACGCGGTTATAACGCCTTCCTCAATGGCCGTCCGTGGCTGTGCCAGGAGGAAGTTCAGCGCGCCCCGGATCTTGAAGGAGCCGGTCCGCTGGAGGTTTTCGCACTTGAAGAAGAGCGGACGGCCGAGCCGTTCGCTGAAATGGTGGGAGAACATGAGTTCGGTGCGGCGGATGTGGTCCCCCAGCCGGCGTGCCGCCTCCAGGATCATGCCCCGGTCGAGAATCCTGTCCCTGTCGGTCGACCGGTCAGTGTGCATGGACATGGTGGTCGTGGCCGTATCCGTGGGAATGGCGGTGGTCGTGGGAGCGGCCGCCAGTCACCTCGGCCACGAGCGTCAGCGAGGTGAGGATTATGGCGTATTCCAAGCGCCCGGAAATGCTCTTGTCTATCTGCCCTTCGCCGGTCATGGCGCCTCCTGTTGGTCGAATCCTTGTTGAAAAGTTTAGCACCATGGATCCCGCGGTCAAATCCGTGGAGCAGGGCTCCACATGATTGCATTTTAACGCCGGTGCTGGTAACGTAGCGAAAAAATCCTTTCGGAGGTTGCGTATATGGATATCACCCATCACAGGCTGCTGATTCTCGGGTCTGGCCCTGCGGGCTATACCGCGGCGGTCTACGCGGCCCGCTCCAGCCTGGAGCCTGCCCTGATCACCGGGCTGCAGCAGGGGGGGCAGCTTACCACAACCACCATGGTGGACAACTGGCCGGGAGACCCGGACGGGATCCTCGGCAACGACCTCATGGACCGTATGCTGCGGCATGCCGAGCGGTTCGAGACCAAAATCATCTACGATCACATCAACAAGGCCGACCTTTCCCGCCGTCCCTTTTACCTGGAAGGGGACTCGGGCGCCTACACCTGTGACGCCCTGATAATCGCCACCGGTGCTTCGGCCAGGTATCTCGGCCTCCCGTCCGAGGAGGCGTTCAAGGGGAAAGGTGTGTCTGCCTGCGCCACCTGTGACGGGTTCTTCTATCGCGGCAGGGATGTGGCCGTCATCGGCGGCGGCAGCACCGCGGCCGAGGAAGCCCTCTACCTGTCCAACATCGCCGCCCACGTGACCGTGGTGCATCGCCGTGACCAGCTGAGGGCCGAAAAGATGCTGGCCGATAAGCTGATCGCGAAGGACCGGACCGGTAACGTCACCATCGAATGGAACAGCGTGCTGGAGGAGGTGCTGGGCGACGAGACCGGCGTCACCGGGATGCGGCTCCGCTACAAGGACGGCTCCAGCAAGGAGATACCGGTCCACGGTATCTTCATCGCCATCGGCCACAAACCGAATACCGACCTGTTCGAGGGGCAGCTGGAGATGGAGAACGGTTATATCAGGACCCGGTGCGGCCAGGAGGGGAACATGACCGCCACCAGCGTGCCCGGAGTATTCGCGGCCGGGGACGTGCAGGACCCCTACTACCGCCAGGCTGTCACCTCCGCCGGTACCGGCTGCATGGCCGCCCTGGACGCGGAGAAGTACCTGGACATGCTGAAGGAATAATGAGTTGACAGGGCGGCGGTGCGTCGTGTAGTAAGACAGAATGTATTAGATTGTTTTTGTTACGTTTTTCCTCATTCGAGGAATTTTAATTCAGGTTGTGCGGGGTGACAAATGAGAGTCGAATGTCCCAGTTGTGGCGCCAGAGGTCAGATAGACGAGTCCAAGCGGCCAGCCGGGGCCGCTTCCATCCGCTGCCCGCGATGCGGCGGCAGCATAACCCTGGACGCCGTCACCGGCGCGGCCGAACCGGTACGGTCCGAACCGGCGGCGACCCAGCCCTCGCTCCAGCAACCTCCTCCCGTCCTCGGCCCCCCCGTGACCGAGCCTCCCGCCACCAACCTCTGCTCGGTGTGCAACAACCCGTTTCCCCGTGAGGAGATGGTCCGTTTCGGCCCTTCGCTGGTCTGCGCCGCGTGCAAGCCCACGTACGTGCAAATGCTGGAGCAGGGGGCACCGCAACCGGGGAGTTTCCGCTACGGCGGCTTCTGGATACGGTTCGCAGCCAAGTTCATCGACGGCATCATCCTGGCGGCCGTCAACCTGGCCTTCTCGTTCCTCTTTTCCATGCTCCTGGTCACGACCCAGGACCCTGCCTCGGCCATCATCGCCGGCGTGATGTCGACGCTTTTCAACCTGGCATTGGCCATAGCCATGACCACCTGGTTCCTCGGCAGGTTCGGCGCGACCCCGGGCAAGATGGCCGTCGGGCTCATGGTCGTGCATCCCGATGGTTCGAGAATCGGCTACCTGCGGGCGTTCGGCCGCTACTTCGCCGAGATGCTCAGCAGCCTGATCCTCGGCATCGGCTATCTGATGGCGGCCTTTGATGACGAAAAGCGGGCACTGCACGACCGGATATGCGATACTAGGGTCGTGTATAAATGAGCCTGCCCACGGGGCGGCATTGCACCGTCGCCCGCACCTCCTACGGCACGCCGCTCCCCATGCTCCCCGGAACGGGGCTGAAGACGCTCCGATGCGCCGGGTGCGACGTGGAGCTTCAGGCGGCCGTCTTTCCCGCCTTCTTTCGGGGCACGGGGAGGGCTGTTCCGGGAGCTGGCCGAACACTTCCGGTCGCTGGCCAGGTTTCCGGACGAAGCCTGCGCAGGTATCGCTGACGAGCGTCTCGTGCGCAACGCGCTCGACATCGTCTACAACACCGGCAAGCCGGATCGGAGAGAGGACGTCCGACACGGGTGACCTCCAATCCCGCAGCCATTCCGACTGGACGGTTGCCGCGTCGGCGGCTCGTGCCATTTAAATCGTTGACACATATTTCCGATACTGTTACAGTCTTTCGTTCTTGAAACGTGCCGGAGTGTGCCCAATCCGGGACCGTCGGACATTTTCCCATCGAAAACCCCGTTCTGCGGGCCAGGAAAACGTGACGTGATACCTGTCAGGAATACCGACGCCCCCTTGCCCAAGGGGGTTGCTGATTTTCTCCCGGAAAAAGCCGCCAAGATCGGCTATATTCAGGAAAAGATCCTCCGGGTCTTCGAGCTCTGGGGGTTCAGGCGCATCATTACCCCCTTGCTGGAATTCCAGGATGTCATGGCGCTTGCCCTGGGGGATAACCTCAGGGAGAGGATGTTCCGGTTCGACGACCGACAGACCGGGAAGCTTCTGGTCATCCCCCCCGATATCACGCCGCAGGTGGCGCGCATCGTGGCCACCAGGATGAGGGAATACCCGCTGCCCCACAGGCTCTACTACAGCGGCAGGGTCCTGCGTCACGCCGAAATCCAGTCGGGCCGCAGCAGGGAGACCTTCCAGGCCGGCGTTGAACTGATAGGCCTGGTCTCGCCCGAGGCGGATGCGGAGATGGCCGCCATGGCCGTCGAGGTCCTCAAGGGCCTCGGCTTCGACGGTTTCAGGATCGCGGTCGGACAGGTCGAGTTCTTTCGGGGAATAATGGATTCGGCGGGTTTCTCCCCATCTTCCCGGGAACTCCTGCGGGAGGCCATCAGCAAGAAGGACTCGTCGGCCCTGCGGGAGATCCTTGAGCAGGAGCCGGTATCCGACCGGGCGAAAGAGGAGATGGCGATGCTGCCCCGGTTGTTCGGCGGCCGGGAGGTTCTGGCCGAGGCGGAGCGGGTCGTTGGTAACGAGCGGTCGAAAAGGGCACTGGAAAACATATCCCAGGTGCTTGATATTCTGGATATCTATGGAGTGGGCGACTACCTGACCATCGACCTGGGTGAGATTCGCGGCCTCGATTACTATACCGGCGTCACCCTCGAGGGTTTCGTCGCCGGCTTGGGCGAGCCGGTGTGCAGCGGCGGCCGTTACGACAATCTGACGACCTGCTACGGCTTTCCGTCCCCGGCGACCGGCTTCGCGTTCAACATCATGGCCCTGCTGAATGCCGCGGAGAGACGACCCGACGTGGAGGCGAGCAAAACCGGAGATTTCCTGATTTTCAACGGGAAGGAAGACAGGCGCGAGGCCCTTGAATTGGCCAAGCGTCTGCGAAGGAAGGGTTTCACGACGGCTCGGGACATCATCCGGAGAGGGTTCGCCGAATCTCTGGAATATGCCCGTAAGATGAATATATTATATATGATCGTCATCGGGGCTGAAGAGTGCGCCGATGACGAGGTATACGTTGTAAGGGTGGCGGACGGAAAAGGGGTGGTCCTCGGAACGGGCGATCTTTCCCGGAAAGACTTTCCCGAGCGCTTCGGACCCTTGCAGGGAGACTAGGAATGGCCAATGTTGTGGTGGTGGGTGCCCAGTGGGGTGATGAAGGGAAGGGTAAGATTGTAGACATCCTTACCGAGCATGCCGATGACGTGGTCCGTTTTCAGGGCGGGAACAATGCCGGCCATACACTGGTGGTCGGAGACGAGAAGATAGTACTCCATCTGATCCCGTCCGGCATACTGCATCCCGGCAAGCGGTGCATCATCGGCAACGGTGTCGTGCTGGACCCCGAGGTCTTCATACGAGAGATTACCGCCCTCAAGGCCACCGGCCACTTCCAGGACGACGACTGTCTTCTCCTCAGCGAATCGCTGCATGTCATCATGCCTTACCACAAGAAGATCGACATTGCCCGGGAAAAGAAGAGCGGCGCCGGAAAGATAGGGACCACCGGCCGCGGCATCGGACCCTGTTACGAGGACAAGATCGGCCGGCGCGGCATAAGGCTCATGGACCTGCTCGACCGGGACCGTTTTGCCGTGAGGCTGCGGGAAAACCTGGAGGAAAAGAACTTCATCCTGGAGAACTATCTGGGGGACTCGCCGTTGAGTTTCAAGGACATCTACGACACGTACCTGGGCTATGCGGAGGTTATCAGGAAATATGCCGCCGATACCTTCCGGATACTGAACGGCGATATCGGCTCGGGTAAGAAGGTTCTGTTCGAAGGCGCCCAGGGAACCATGCTGGATATCGACTACGGCACTTATCCGTTCGTGACGTCCTCCTCCACCTGTGCCGGCGGCGCCTGTGTCGGCAGCGGCGCCAGTCCCAGGGATATTCATGAAATAATCGGCATCTCAAAGGCATACGTAACCCGGGTGGGGAGCGGTCCTTTCCCAACGGAACTCGACGATGAGTTCGGCGAGATGCTCCGGACCAAAGGTGGAGAATTCGGTTCGACCACCGGTCGTCCCCGCCGGTGCGGCTGGTTCGATGCCCTGGTGGCCAGATATGCCGTCAGGATCAACGGCCTGACCGGTATCGCCCTCACCAAGCTCGACGTGCTGAGTGGTTTGAAAACCATAAAGGTTTGTACAGGGTATGCGTACGGTGACTCGGTTCTGACGGAGATCCCCGCATCCATGGAGATTTTCGCCCAGTGTCGTCCCGTTTACGAGGAATTCCCGGGATGGAACTCCGACATCAGTGGAGTGAGACGTTTCGAGGACCTCCCGGCCAATGCCCGCAATTATATCGGAAAGCTCGAAGAACTTGCCGGGTGCTCCATCATGCTTGTTTCCGTCGGCGCCAGACGCGACGAGACGATCGTTTTACGCAACCCTTTTCTGGGGTGAAAAAAATCGTTAGATGGTTGCAAAAAGGCTTGACGTCTAACCGATGATATATTATAAATCATTCTTCTTGAGATGAGCCGCTAGCTCAGTCGGTAGAGCACCTGACTTTTAATCAGGTGGTCGTTGGTTCGACCCCAACGCGGCTCACCATGTCCCCTTCGTCTAGCCCGGCCCAGGACACCGCCCTTTCACGGCGGCGACGGGGGTTCGAATCCCCCAGGGGACGCCAGTCACCTGAAAAGGGGCTCGCCGGTCACGGTGAGCCCCTTTTTTATGCTTTTCATGTCCTGCTCTCCCCACCGTTTTTCCTGTATCGGTTCCGCTGCCTTTCTCTCAGTCGTTCCCGCATTGCCGCCCGCATCCCGCGTGCCGTGCCCCAGTGTTCTATATTAGAACTGTGTTCTCAAAGATTACATCGCATAAACAGCTTACGTTGTGTCGGAACTGTCCGTAGAGCCGCGGCCGGCCGGAAAACAGTCTCTAAATTGAACACATTGCCACTGTTTGTGAGTTGCAGTCCGGTTGAAAAAGCAAGGTTTTTTACTGGCATGTATATTGCTTTCATAAAACGGCATTTTGTGTTTATCTCAATCTAACAGGAAGGAGGTGCAAAGCAGTCCGGCTTTCCTCGTGGAGCCGGGGGGAGAATTTACTTCATGTTGGTCTGATGGTACCTGAGTATCTGAAAGCTTCAGCAGATCAGTGGACTAGCGGTTTATGAATGTTTTGAGGGGCGAGGGGGAGTGAAGGTTTTCCACTGCTGAAAGCGCCAAGATTGAGGTAAAGGCTCTGGAGCCGTTACTATGCAGTGTTTTGCAAGACTCCAGGCAGGCTGTGCTTAATCCTCAGCCTTGAAGGAGTGACCTTTATTAATTACCATGAGAAGGAGGAAAAGGATGAAGAGATTGAGAATCAGCAGTGCACTATTTGGTTTGATGGGGCTCGCGGCGCTTACTCTTATGGCCAGCACCCCCGCCAAGGCGGCCTTCGTGGTCGGGGGCGAGAACGGCTGGCAGATGAGCTTCGATGGCATGTTGAACGCGTTCATGGTTTATTCCGTGACCGACAGGGCCCCCACTGGTGTTGACAGTGTTAGCTCCCTGCTGACTATTGGTCAGACGGAAGCTGAACGACAGGTCTTCCGCGTTCGCACCGGTCTGCTCCCGAGCATCTTCGCCTTCAACGTCAAGTCGCCGACCATCAACGGTGTTGACTACGCCGCCAGGATCGGCCTCTACCCCCAGATTCAGAACGCGACCACCAGGACCGGCTTTGGTCCTGACACCCTGTCGTCGCTCAACCTAGGTTCCCGTATCGACATCCGTGAAGTGTTCTTCACGGCCGACGGCCGGTTCGGCCAGTTCCTCGTCGGCCGCGCCTTGAGTCTCTATCAGGGCAAGAACATCCTGACCGACATGACCCTCATCGGCGTGGGCGTACCGGCGGCTGAAGCCATCGGCGGCGGCACCACCCTCGGCCATATCGGCTACGGCTATGTCTACCCGACCTTCAACGCCCAGTTCCGCTACACCACTCCCGACATCAGTGGCTTAAAAGTGGCCTTCTCCATCAACGACCCGAGCCACATCACCAATAACACCCTTAATGTTACTGGTGGATATGCCGCGACTAAGGTGAACCAGCCCCGGTTTGAGATGGAAATGTCCTATGCCAAGAAGCTCTCCTTCGGCGACCTCTCCACTTGGGTCTCCGCCCTCTACCAGCAGGCCCAAAACGCTACGGATCACCACAAGGTTGCCTCCATCGGCGGCGCCGGCGGTATCCAGATGGGGATCGGCCCCGTTGGCATCCTGGTTTCCGGCTACGGCGGCAAGGCTCTCGGTACCACCTTCCTCCAGGACGCCGACGCACTCGATCAGTTTGGCAAGGAAAGAGTCCACTACGGCGGCCTCGGCCAGCTGACCTACACTATCGGCGCGGTCAAGCTCGGCGCCAACTATGGCCTGAACTATGCCGACAGAACCGATTACGAGCACATTTGGCAGAACGCTGGCGGCGCAGCGGTGCTGAAGTCCCAGCAGGCTGCCACCGGTGGCGTGTACTACTCCCTCAACAAGTACCTGACCCTGGTCGGCGAGTACACCTGGGCACGCAACAGCTGGTATAATGGCCAGAAGCAGGACGTGAACGCCTTCGCTCTGGGCACCGTATTTGTCTGGTAACAGTCGATACTCTTAATGTGATAACTAGTACTGTAGTCAAGGCCGGCATTAGCCGGCCTTTTTTTGTCTGGAAAGTTAAGATTTGTGAGTCTGTCCGCTGCAGACCCTTTTCCTTTGACATTCCGCGTTCTCTGGTGGTATACAGACACACGCGAATTTCTATGGGAACAATGAACGGATCCTTGGTGACCCGTTCGAATGACAATTCAGTGGGACAGGCAAGGAGCTCGCAATGAAGAAAGACACAGTTGCATTTTCCGTAGCGCATCGGGTCCGGTTTTTTGCTGTTCTGACATTATTCAGCCTCGGAACAGTGGGTTGTTCCATGGTCGATTCGGTCAAGACCAGCTTTGAGAAGGATGCGAAGCAGTTGTTCAAGTCTCGTGAGCAATATGTGCGCATCGTGAAACAGGATGCGGTCAAGGGTGTGAAGGTCCCTCCCAATGAGCACCCTGTTTTTTTCGATACGGATCAGATCAGGAATGCCCTGGGTTCGCTTGAAATAATGATGCCCGGACAAAGCAAGTCGCTTCCCGTGTTTTCGAAGCCCGAACTTGACACGCTTGCACCATATGTCCGACAGGGGTTGTCCGAGGCAGGGCCGGAAGAAGACGTCATTTTTGCAGTCATCGGCGATTACAAGGCCGTATACGGGTTGGCAAAGACCCCGAAATACACCACTGGACGGGTGTTCTACCGTGAGGGCAAGCTCAACATAATTTTCGGCAAGATTCAAGAGGATTACAAAAGCTATGGGTTGTATGCACCTGAGGACAGGCGTCTCAAACCATTGGCGCCGGGTGTGCGGTCGGCCGCCTCTGAACATGTATGGACGCTTCTGTATCAACCTGACCAGGAATTCCATACCGGCCCTGACGGACAGCGCACCGACTGGGTTGTCCTGGATCTCGCCTCCATGGAGGCCCGGGCTGCCATGGATGAACAACCGGTCAAACCTGCCGGCTCAGGCGGCGGACAGGCCCAGGCCATGCCGAAGGTGGAAAAAACCGTTGAGGAACGTCTGAAAACTCTTAATGATCTGAAAGACAAGAAGCTGATAAGTGAGGAGGAATACCAGCAGAAGAGGGCCGACATACTGAAGGACCTTTGATATCCATCGTCAGGACACACATGCTGCTCCAGGACGTAATCGACCCAGACAGGCTCGGGAAGACGGCAACTCCACCCAGGAGGAAGTCTCCCGAGCCTGTGCTTTTCCGACGTCCTCGGATGTAAATCGGGCGCCTCGCATGTCGGAAAGGTTAACGCCTGAACGGTATGAATTTATAACCGCTTGGAAATAATACTAGATTTTTGGATTCAAGTAATGTATACAGTTCTTGAATTAGAATTTGCACCCTGAGTTGCACTCCTTCCTGAAGACCATACCTTTTTTCGGATGCCCATTTTGCATGCGGGCGACGCGTATCGGAACGATTGAGCTTTTTGTTAACCAACCAATGTCGAGAGGTTACTTAAATGACAGCTCAAGTCATTCATTTGATCGAAGAAGCGTGGAACCGCTATATTGCAAATGATGTACTGGACAGCCACAAGTTGCGGCCAGAGGTCGCACATTCCTGGCAGCGTTGCAGAAATTTCAAGATTGATCCTTATGGGCAGCTTTCGCTGGATATCAAGGGAAATGAACTGAAGGAGAGACTCCAGACCTCCCAGCATCTCATCAAAATAGCCAGACCATTCATACACAACCTCTACGGCTTCGTAAAAGGCTCGGGTTTCCAGGTTGTTCTGACCGATCAGGAAGGGTTTGTACTCGAAGCGATCGGCGACCCCGAGATAATAAAAAAAACAAAACAAATACAATTGTGTCCCGGTGCAAACTGGAACGAGACTGTAAAGGGTACAAACGCCATAGGTACGGCAATCTTTGAGAAGAAGCCCATACAGATTTTTGCCCGTGAACATTTCTGTCGACCCAACCATTTTCTGACCTGCTCGGCGTCTCCGATTATCGATCCGGAAGGGCAGGTCGTTGGTGTTCTGGATATAACAGGTGATTATAAGTCCTTTAATCCCCATACGCTCAGTCTGGTTGTAGCGGCCGTAAGCACAATAGAAAATCAGCTCCGTCTCCATAAAACGACAAGCAAGCTTTATGTTTCCTACAAATTTTCCAATACCCTGATTGAAACCATTTCCGACGGCATCATTGCTATTGACAATAACGGCATCATCACCCAGATGAACTCCTGCGGTGCCAAGCTTTTCGGCGCCGATCCGAAATGTTCCATAGGCAGGCACTTGGGCAGCGTGGTCAAGAAGCCGATCTCGATCCTGCAAGCGCTCTCCACCGGCGTGGAGTATAAGGATCAGGAGCTCGTGATTGAGGAAACAGGCAGGAAAATAAACCAGTCGATCTCACCGTTACGTGACGATACCGGGCGAACTATTGGAGCGCTGATGATTTTAAAGGAGTATAAGGAGAGGTCGTTCGGCAAGAGGAACGGCTCCCTGGCGGCCAAGTATGTTCTGGAAGATATCATCGGTGAGAGCGAATCGATCCTTCTGGCAAAGAAATGGGCCAGAATAGCTGCGGGGAGCCCGTCAACCGTGCTTCTTACCGGCGAAAGCGGCACGGGTAAGGAGCTGTTCGCTCAGGCCATTCATAACGGTAGCGCGCGCAGGGACCGCCCTTTCATCGCCATTAACTGTGCAGCCTTGCCGGAAACCCTCATTGAGAGCGAATTGTTCGGCTATGAAGAAGGTTCCTTCACCGGCTCGAAAAAAGGCGGCCAGGCCGGAAAATTCGAGCTGGCAAACGGAGGTACTATTTTCCTGGATGAAATCGGCGACATACCCCTCTATACCCAGGTAAAGCTGTTACGGGTCATTCAGGAAAAGAAGATTTCGCGCATAGGATCTTCCGGTGAAATCAGCGTCGATATCAGAATTATCGCCGCAACCCATAAGGACCTCAAGGAAGAGGTCCACATGGGCAATTTCAGGAAGGACCTTTATTACAGGCTCAACGTGATCACCATCAATATCGCCTCCCTCCGGGAAAGGATGGATGATCTCCCTTTATTGACCAGGCATTTTGTCGGCAAGCTGTCGCGCAAACTGGGCCGGAAGAACATTTCGGTCTCCGACGAATTCCTTGATAAGCTGAAAACATATAATTGGCCAGGCAACATACGTGAGTTGGAGAACGCGATAGAACGTGCACTTAATCTCTTGTCGGATGACGGTTTGTTGAGCCCGGAGCTGTTGCATTTTGACACTCCCGCATCCGCAAGGTTCGATGAAAGGGTCACGGAAGTCAAATCTCTGAAAGACATCGAAAAAGATGCTATAATTCAGGCGCTTAATCTCTACAAAGGTAATATTCTGAAGGTTTCCGCCAAACTTGGAGTCGGAAGAAACACGCTTTACCGTAAGATCAAGGAATACGACATCAAATAGGAGCAGGCAGGACATTAGGGCTTGTCCGTAGATAACGAGCACAACTCATTGGCGTGAATCAAGACCGCGTCTAGGATGTTGCGATTGAGGACGGGTCGAAGGCTGCGTGAAGACGGGATGCGGGTCCGGAATGTTTGTTTAACGAACAAACTCTTAGCTTGTTTGTCTACCCGCTCGCCGGTGTGTCCGCTTCAAAATACCACCCCATTTTTCTGTTCAAAGAAGTCCGATTACCATTAACGTAAGCATTCTTCATAATCCCCCGTATCTGTGCCGTGTCTGGACGGCCCAGGCCTGCTCGTGAGTTGCAAATAACCTATCTGTTCAGTTCGGTGGAGAATTCAGGATCAATCCCGCATGCTGGTGTTCATCTGCTCATCCTGGACTCATCGTGCGGATCGCTCTGGTTGATGCATATCTCTTGGTTGCGCTACCGCTACCGGCTCGTAGTTATCCCTGTGAGTTTTCGGGTCATTCGAGATACGGTGCAGCAATTTTGACCATTTTGCGTGTTTGTGGTTGTGATGGTTTAGTAGTTGAAAATTATGAGGATTTATCTAGGGGCGGGAAAATTCTCGTGCATCCTTGACAACCTCTGCCCCGGGTATATTCTTTAGCAATCCATGGTGTGCGGGAAGCGGCAGTGCTCTATAATCAAACGCCCTGTTCCAAAATGGATTGCAGATTTGTCAAACCGAAATCATCGCCTGGAGCTTTTCTTCCATAATCCGGGCAATTGGTTGAATCGCTGAAAGTCAGTTTTAGTGGCACCGGAATTGCAGTCTGGTAAAACACTTGTTTATTGAATCCTATGTTTTGCCGAGAGAGGGGGTGGTCGACAAGAGAAGGGCATGCTGTTTTAGAGTTTGTTTGTAGTAAGCTCCAGGCAGTTGTCGTAAGATGGGCATGCGCCCGAATGTGTTTTGATTGAAAAAAATAAAATATGGAGGATTGACAAATGGCTTTAGCAGAACAGAGTTTCTTTTTCTTTATTCCGACTGTCAGCATTCTTGGTGTAGGTTGCTCTAAAGAAGCAGGCCCGAAGGCTAAATCCCTCGGCTTCAAAAAAGCCCTGATCGTAACCGACGCCGGTCTTGCCAAGCTGGGTGTTGCCGACATCATCGGTGGCTACCTGAAAGCCGAAGGCGTTGACTATGTTCTCTACTCCGGCGCCGAGCCCAATCCTACCGATATTAACGTACGTGACGGCGTGAAAGTATGGAAAGACAATGGCTGTGACTCCCTGATCTCCCTGGGCGGCGGCTCTTCCCATGACTGCGGCAAGGGTATCGGCCTCATGATGTCCAACCCCGGTATGGACATTCGTGACTTCGAAGGTCTCGACAAGTCCTCCAAAGACTTCGTACCCTATATCGCCATCAACACCACCGCGGGTACCGCTTCCGAAATGACCCGTTTCTGCATCATCACCAACACCGATACCCATGTCAAGATGGCTATCGTTGACTGGCGCGTAACGGCTAAGGTATGTATCGTTGACCCGGTCCTCATGCTGGGCAAACCCCCCGCACTGACCGCAGCTACCGGTATGGACGCCCTTACCCACGCTGTTGAAGCATATGTTTCCACCATCGCCGAGCCGATCACCGACGCATGCGCCATCAAGGCCATCGAACTGATCTCCAAATCTCTCCGCCGCGCGGTTGCTCTGGGTTCCGACCTCCAGGCACGTGACGATATGGCATGGGCCG
>Ga0228535_1002926_pt1 | contig 14158 bp, 13 predicted proteins | sample SJ1metagenome_FD_168457 | JGI IMG/M metagenome (GOLD analysis project Ga0228535, IMG submission 168457) | Enriched culture of PCE-dechlorinating microbial communities from Ithaca, New York, USA - SJ1 | ecosystem: Engineered > Modeled > Simulated communities (microbial... > Unclassified | place... | reverse complement strand
ATACCACAAGTATGCCACCGCGCGATATTTGAAATTAGCGGTCGGGCCATGCCCTTCCCCCAATTCCAAATATCTGTTTCCAAATAGCTCACTCGGTTGACTACATTATATACGAGGGAACGCATTGCCTGCGTTCCGTCCGGGCAATTCGTTCCCGTATCCCTGGTAGGGGACGCCGCCTGCGGCGTCCCGCCCAATCCCCAGCCAGTCTGGTTTCATAGCAATGACAACTTTTTTCTTTTGTCAACAGCCCGAGCCCGCTCGGTGAGCGGGCTCGGCCGGAACGGCGGCGGGCCGACCTGCCCCGCGCCGGCTATTCCAATAAATCACCGCCCTGCCGCTAAGCGGCAGCCCGGGCGGTCCCGGTTACGCAGAGGGGAAGGTCTTACTGCGTCCGCCCCTGTTTGGCCGCGATCAACCCATGCAGCCAGGCGGCCAAAGCGTCGACTCCCTCCGACTGCCGCGCGGCCAGGCGGAAGATAACGACTTCCGGCTGGATGCCCTGAATCTCCGCTGCCACCTTCTCCACGTCGTAGTCGACATAGGGCAGCAGGTCCGTTTTGTTGATGACGACGGCCCGGGAATTGCGGAACATAAAGGGATATTTCAGCGGCTTGTCTTCCCCTTCCGGAACGCTGAGCACCGTCAGCTTGAAATCTTCGCCTAGGTCGTATTCCGCCGGACAGACCAGATTACCGACATTCTCGATAATCAGCAGGTCCACCGGCCCCGGCAGATCGTCCAGGCAACCGAAAATCATTTTGGCGTCCAGGTGGCAGCCGCCCATCGTATTGATTTGCACGGCGGGCACATCCAGGCGGACGATCCGTTCGGCGTCACGGCTCGTCTGGACGTCCCCCTCGATCACGGCGATGCGCCAGTCTTTTTTCAGCAGCGGGATGACCCGCTCCAGGACCGTCGTCTTGCCGGCCCCCGGCGAACCGGTAATGTTGATCACCAGGGTCTTCGCCTCGGCAAAATGGTTTCGCAGCCGTTCCGCCTGCGTCCGGTTGTTGTCCAGCACGTGCGTTTTCAGATCCGCTTTCATTCTTTATCTCTCCTTCGCTCTTCTTTGTCGCCCTGCGGTCAACGGAGCCTTAAAGATTGCTGCCCGTGGTGGCCATCGTCAATTTGCCGAGCATCACGCCTTTGGCGCTGATGAGGCTGTCGGCGATCCGGGTGATCTCCCCGGCCCGGCCCTTGACGACGATCACTTCCAGACAGTTATGGTGGTTGATATGGACATGCATGGTCGACACAATCTTCTCGTACGAGGCGTGCTGGATGTCCGTGAGCTTACTGTTCAGGTCCCGCACATGGTGGTTGTAGACCAGAGTGATCGTTCCCATGGTCTCCACGTCTTCGGTCTCCCATTCGTGTTCGACCAGGTAATCACGCACCAGGTCCCGGATCGCTTCGGAACGGTTCTGGTAATGTTTGCTCGCAATCAGAGCGTCGAAGCGTTCCAGCAGGCCGGCATCCATGGAAATGCCGAAACGGGTTAGTTCGCTCATAGCAACCCTCCGTCGTGTTACTTTTTACCATCTCGGTGCCACAATGATTGTAACAATCCGGGCCGGGCTTGTCAAGCCAAAGCCGGCGGAAACTTACTTGCAGGCACCGCGACCGGCAAACAGCCGACAATATTGCCCATAGATTGAATCGGCACGAGGGCGCATTGCATGCGTTCCGCCCGTATTATCTTTCCCTGTTTTCAGTAGGGGCAGACGCCTCTGTCTGCCCGGCTCTCAGTAAAGCCCGCATTCCCTTATGTTGAGGGGATGCCGCCTCCGGCATCCCCTCCGGTTTTCAATTATGTCTCAACCGGTTTCTTGTTTTACCCACTTATCCTGGCATATATCATTGCTGACTCCGGAGCCACTTATTACGATTCGGGACAAGAGCCGGGCGGGTGGACTGAGTCGTCCACCCCTACGTACGCAGATACCTGCATGCGGATGCAGCCAAAGCTCGTTCCCGACTTCTTCGTGCCCCTGCTGCACACACGGCCCGATCATAAGCGACACCGGCATCGCCACGCCTGTGTCATTGCAGTCGCCGGCAACCTTAGCGGAACTCAAAATAATTCCGAATTACGCATTCCGCATTCCGAACTAGAAAGTATAGTGAGCCGGCGCCAAACGCCACCGGTGTACCTTGCCGCCTTTTCAGCCTTGGCGGATTATGATATACTACTGACAATGCCAATTAACCCTAGATGTGGGATTTTAAGTCAAATCAGACGGGAGGTTGCCTTATGCACTTTGCCAAAGATTTTCTCTGGGGCACGGCTACCGCGGCCTATCAGATCGAAGGGGCCTGGAACGAAGACGGCAAGGGCCCCAGCATCTGGGACACCTTCTGCCGTCAGCCCGGCCGGATCCGGAACGGCGATACCGGGGAAACAGCCTGCGATCATTACCACCGCTACCGGGACGATGTCCGGCTGCTCAAGGACCTCGGGGTAAAAGCGTACCGTTTTTCCCTCTCCTGGCCGCGCCTTTTGCCGCAAGGGACCGGTCCGGTCAACCAGCCCGGCCTCGATTTCTACAAAAAACTGCTGGACGAGTTAGGCGAGGCCGGCATCACTCCCTTCGTAACCCTCTACCACTGGGACCTGCCGCAAATCCTGCAGGACCGGGGCGGCTGGCGGCAGCGGGACATTGTAAATTGGTTTGCCGAATACACGGCGACCGTGGTCAAATATCTGGGTGATCGCATCAACGATTACATCATCATCAACGAACCGTCCGTCATCGCTTACGTCGGTCATTACCAGGGCGTGCACGCGCCCGGCCTCAGAGACAAACGGAGCTTTTTTGCCGCGGTCCATCATTTGAATCTGTGCCACGGTGCGGCGGCCCGGCTGATTAAGAGCGCCCGGCCGGCCGCCCGGGTCGGTTCGACCTTCACCTGCTTCCCGATCCGACCCGCAAGCGACGCCGAAGCGGATATCCGGGCCGCAAAAGTGATGGATGCCGCCTGGACCAGAGTTTACCTGGACCCGATCTTCCTGGGCCGCTACCCCGCTGTTTTCGACCGGGACCTGGCCGAATTCATCCAAGACGGCGATCTGGAGAGCATCCATGTGCCCGGCGACTTTATCGGCGTCAACCATTATTCGCCCGACTACGCACGGGCGGAAAGCGCGGATGCTCTGGGTGCCGTCCTCGATTACGCCCACGACTCTTTTGACGGCAGGCAGGACGATGACCATACCGATTTGGGCTGGATCATCGAGCCGCCCGCCCTGACCGAAGCGCTGCTGGACGTAAAGAACAATTACAATTCGCCGGTGATCTATATTACCGAAGGCGGCTGCGGTTACAACGACGGACCGTCGGCCGACGGAAGAATTCACGACGCCAGAAGGATTAAATACTATCAGCGCTATCTGGCGGCCGTAAGCCACGCCATCCGGGCCGGCGCCGACGTCCGCGGCTATTTCGCCTGGAGTTTCCTCGACAATTTCGAGTGGGGCGAAGGGTTTTTTGCCCGCTTCGGTCTTGTGTACGTCGATTACGCGAATGACTTGAAGCGAATCCCCAAAGACTCGTATTACTGGTATCAGAAGCTGATTAAGACGGGTAGTCTGGAATAGGATAACACTCGACGTACCGCAAGGCGGGAAGGATCCCGCCACCCCAGACTTTACCCACAATGACCGGGCAGAGGCTATTTGCCGCTGAGACCGTCCGCACCGGGCGGTCTCAGGCATGCTTTCCAGCGAATGTGAAACAACCCCGCAAGCCGACCGGCGATAGAACGAACGCGTAAAGCGAGGCGTCAACGATGAACGAACAACGCAAAGCCGACCTGATGCTGCTCATGGTGACCATGTTCTGGGGAGCCTCCTGCATCTTGACAAAGATAGGACTGAACGGTATCCAAGAGCTTAATCTGGTAGCGCTTCGCTTCATTATCGCTTTCATTTTGGCCGCTTTGGCCTTCCGCAGCAGAATCCTGGCGGCCGACAAACAAACCGTAACCAAGGCGGCGCTGCTTGCCACGCTCCTCTTTGCCGTCTTTGTCTTTATGAGTTACGGAGTAAGATATACTTCGGCTTCAAACGCCGGTTTCCTGACCTGTTTGGCGGGCATTTTTGTCCCGCTGATCATGTTTTGCCTTTACCGGACCAAAGTCGAAACCAAGATTCTGCTCGGCGTCTTGCTGGCTTTTGCCGGCGTTTACCTGTTGACCGGGCAGGCGACAATTCGTTTCAATACCGGGGACTTCCTTTGCATCCTGTGTTCTTTCGCTTTCGCCTTTCACATTATCGCCACCGGCGCTTTGACCAGGATGGTTGACTCGGTCGCCTTGGGAGTATTGCAGCTTGGTTTTGTGGGACTCTATGCCACTGCCTTCTCATTTCTGTTCGAAACGCCCAGACTGCCGGCGACGCCGGCAGTCTGGGGGGTGGTTCTGGCGTTGAGCGTATTCTGCTCGGCTATCGGCTTTATTGCCCAGACCGTAGCGCTGCAGCACACCTCCCCGGCTCACGCGGGGTTAATCTTCACCCTGGAACCGGCCTTCGCGGCCGGCTTCGCCTTTGTGTTTCTGAACGAAGTCCTGACCTTGCGCGGGTATATCGGCGCTGCACTCCTACTCGGCAGCATTGTGATCGTGGAAACCGATATCATGGGTAGCTTCGGCAAGCGCACTGACTTCCGGGCATAAACCGGAAAAACGTTTTTGTCGAACTCACCCCGGCAGCAAAACAGAAAAACAAGCCGCCTCGCTCGCTGAGGTGAAAGCTATTATTACCGGTGACTCTATGACCTCTAATTGAAAGTCATCTGCCCGCTTTAGCGCTCACCGCACCACCATAATAAAACAAGGAAAAGAGCCCGCAGGCTCTTTCCGGCGCCGGATATTGACTTTCGCACCCGGCCTTATCATCCTCTATACTTTATTCTTATTCTTCCCGCCGGCCGCGTTCCGGCCGAACACCGGCCGGAGCGGGCCGGCTTTTCTTGCCCCGGCCGCCTGATAGTTATGCGTGATTTCCAACACGATATGCATTATTACCCGCATGATTATCGCCGTCACGACCATGAACAGAAAAGAACCGAAGTACGACCAGTTATGAATGACCAGGATGCCCATCCTGGCCAAAAACGGCAGGAAGACAAAAGCGATAATCCCTTCGACACCGACCGTCAAGGCCAAAAACGTCACCCACGACTTGGCGTACTGGTAGACCAGCATAAAGGCCAGGGGAACCACGGTCAGGTCGTTCAGGAACAGGCTGATGGGTGGCTTGCGGAATAAGTCGATAATATAGGTCCACCTGCCGTTCAATATTCCCCAATCGTCAAAGATAATCCTGGCCACCGCGATAAATGAGCCGTACAGCAGTAATTCCGGCAGGCGCCGCTTGTCGACCAGTACCCACCAGACGGCATAGGAAACGGCAATGACGATGACCACCGTCCACCAGCGGGCAGTCAGGAAGTTTTGCTGCCAGAGCAGGTCTTTAAGAGCGGCGACCTCCAGGCGCGCTTGGCGGAGCAGTTCAATGGTATCCATATCGGCGCTGTTCCTCCGTGATGATTTATCCCCGGTTATTATCGTCTTTATCTTACGCCGATATGTATAAATTTATTGACTTCATCCGACGGCTTTCGCCCCGGCTCCGCTCTCCGGTTTCTCCCATTCCCTGAGTTCCGGTTTTAATTCGCCGCAGCAAGTACGTACGCCGCAACCCCGCCCATATTCTGATGCTTCCTTCCGCCGTCAGAGGCAGCAATTCACCGTCAGCGATTCGGGATCCGCTGGATGCGCTCGGCCAGGGCATTGAGCAGGGTCGCCTTCTCCCGCAGCCAGGAGCCGTCCGGCCGGCCGGAGATGAGGTGTTCGAAGATGCTGTCAACGGCAGTGAAAGTATCGCGGAAAATCTGGATTTCTTTTGCGCTGAGAATCCGCCGGGGCAGGGAATTTTTGAATCCTGTATAGCTGGTGAAGAGAAAATCACGCAGGCTGTCGTCGAGTTCCCCCGACCCGGCAACCCGGCTGAGCAATTTCATGTACTCCGTCAGTTCGTATTTGCCCCGGTTGAATTCCCTTTTTGCGATCCGCAACGCATCGCAGCGCCGCCGCCAGCCCGTAACCAGCCAGGCGGTTACCGCCGCGATTCCGCCGACGACCAGCATGTCCCCCGTCGTCAGGGTTACCTCCACTTCCACCACCTCCGTCTGCTTCACCCTCCCGCCGTCCGATTCGTTGGTCACAACGCCGGAGGGTATGACTAACTGTATCCTGATCAGCTTTACGCGGAACGCATACAATGCGCTCCCTACCTTTTTCCGGATAGAAGCTGCAACGTAACTTTACTCTTCTTTTTCGTTCCCCTATATGCACATGGACCGGGCGCAAGCGATACCTGGCATCGCCACGTCGGTGTCATAGCTGCGAAAGAACGCATGCATGGCCCATGAATACCCCTGTCACCTGCGGTGACATCCCCCTTTAGCAAGGAGGACGGCAGAATCAAATCCTCCCCTGCCTAAGGAAAGTGCCAGCAGCCGCCGGCTTCCGGTCACTTTCTTGCTTGCGCAGCCTTACCGGTGTCATTGTTATGAAAAGGTACAATACAGGCGGAGTACCACGGCAGGCATTCCCGCCAATACATCCTGTATTCATTGAGGGGGCGGTCTCCGAGCCGCCGACTTCCATTGCAAATAGGTTTCTCTAAACAGCGAGCCATTTTCTATGGTTGTCGGCGGTTGCCGCCCCGGCAAGAATAAATCGCCGGCAAATACTCTCAGGCCGGGCGGGCATGGAAACCCGCCCGTACCAGGGATACGGGGAACGAATTGCCCGGGCGGAACGCATACAATGCGTTCCCTACCTTTTCTGGATAGAAGATACCGCAAGACTCCACTCCTTGTTCTCGTACCCCTATATGCAAGCACGGCCTAGGCGCAAGTGACACCTAGTGAACATCGTGCCGTGTCCGGCAAAGACTTGGCCGAAGGCGGGACCGAGCCATGGACGGCGAGGCGACAATCGAGCCATGGATGGTGAGTTTGTCGGGAACCCCCGCCTGAGTCTAAGGCTGAGACGCTGACACGGCCGATGCGAAACGTTGTCACCAAGACTAGGGCGTAGAAAACCATCCAGCGAAGCATAGCCGCAATCCCTTCTCTTGAGCGCTCTTCGGGTATTCTACCATCGCTTTTCAATGCTATGGCCAACCTACATCCCGCTACCGGCGAATAAATATAGATTTTACATCCGCTGCCATTCTCCTGCTGCCGCAACTCCGGACGGTACCGCCGCGCCCGGCCGCAAACGGCGTAGCCTTACGGCCGCCGGCCGGACAGCCCCACAGCATATTTTTCGGACAAACAAAAAGCCGCCCGTCCCGGCAGCTCTCTCCTGGGTATGAATTGATACAACGGATGAAGTTTGGGGAAGCTGCGGAATTCAAAGAGGGGATTGCCTCGGCATCCCCCCATTGCGATGCTGCTATCTCTTCTTTACATCCGCCTCGTATACGCCATAGCCACCCATCATACTCGCCAGTAAGAGAAGCAGGATGAGGAAGATGAAGAAGGCGCTTTCTCCACCGCCGTAACCACCAAAACCGGCCATCAGCCGCACCTCCTTTCGCCTGTGGGGTTGAACCGTCTTAACTTCGTGTCTCCGGGGACTGTTTACGCTATATCATATGTCGGCCTGGCACAAACGGTCTAGTTCATTCGTACTACTTTCCACCCGTTTTCCGCCGGCCGGACGGCAAGACAAAAGCGGAAAGGGCGGTCGCTTTTCCCTTCCCGCTTCTGACTCCCGTCTCCTGACCTTTGTTTAGAATTCCGAATTACGCATTCCGCATTCCGAATTTCTCCGGTTTACCGCACCTGATTCGGATTCACTTCCGTGACGGCGTTCGGCTGCACGTTCGGCTGATTTTTGGGGAGGTCCGGCGACACGGTGGACCGGACCACTACGAACAAATCATTGATGATTTCATTAATTGGCTCATCGCCGTTGATCCCGTCCGCCATCCGCCGGATTGCCGTCACCAGGGCAGCGTCGGTTGTTATCACCGTTGTGGTGATCAACGGATCCGCCGCCTTGATTTGCTGCCGGATTTCATCCAGCAAAGCGGGCGCTTCCTCCGGCGACGTATCGGCCGTCAGGGTGACCCCGACCAAGGCGACGGTATTCGCCTTTTGGGTTGAGAAGATATCGGCGATGACCCCGGCGGCGTCCTCGACTTTCTCATGCCGCACCACGAGTGAGATCAGTTCGTCCATATCAATCGTGGGCATGAGCTGTTGGTCGTTCGCCGCTCCCGGCGTCTCCGCCCCGGGCGTCTCGTCCGCCGGCGGCAGCGGCTTGGGCTGCCCGGTGCAGGCCGGAATGAAAGCTAACAGGAGTAACAAACCCAGCAAAGACAAAGTCATTCGTTTTCGTAGCATCGTTTCGACTCCCTTCTCGAATCGGTTTCCTCTTATTATTGCGCTTTGCCGTTCGAAATAAGCATCGGACGGTCCGCCGGCGGCACAAAAAAACCCGGCCGGGGTAAAACGACCAGGCAAGATACAGCGGACGCCGAGAAATTAACCATAAATATTATTTATCGTCACCATACCATATATTAATTTTACAAATAGTCCGCTGCCTGTTACAATGCAGTTAAACGGAACGAAGGAGGCAAAAAGATGAAGATTACCGTGTTGGGAAGCCATCTGTGCCCGGACACCATGGAAGCGGTCAAAACCCTGGAGGAAAAAGGCGTCGCCTTCGATTTTCATGATTTCTCCGCCGACCTGGCCTATCTGAAAGAATATCTGGCCCTCCGGGAAGGCTGCGAATTGTACGCCCCGGTCAAAGCGGCCGGCCGCATCGGTATTCCCTGCTTTATCCGGGCGGACGGCAGTCCGACTCTGGACCTCGAGACAGCGCTCGCCGCCGGGAAATGAGCGCGCTCCGCGCTCCCGCAGTCGCCGGCGCCCGGCCGACGTACAGCATCGGCCGAAGCAAATCGACCGCTTGTCCGGGCAGAGCGACAAGGCCCGGCCAATGGCCCTGCGCCGGCAATAGTTACCGCTTTGCCTGATCCCGACGGTAAAGAAGCCGCTGATTGCTGCCTGAGCAGGCAGTAACCAGCGGCTTCTTTTGCTCCGGACTTCACTTTTCGTCCGCTTAGTACCCGTATTCTTCCGCAAAATACTCTTCCAGCGTTACTCCCCGGGCGAAGACATCCGCCGCCGTCGGCTTACCGAGATAGCGCAGGTGCCACGGCTCGTAACTGTAACCGGTGATATCCTCTTTACCCTGTTCATAGCGGATGATAAAGCCGTACTTGTACGCATTTTCCGCCAGCCATTCGCCCTCCGGCGTCGTTCCGAACTCCGTTTCCAGGCCAAAGTTCACCTGGCGGCAGGTCACGTCCATCGCGAGTCCCGTCTGATGTTCGCTCTGGCCGGGACGGGCCGACGTCCGGTTGGCTTCGGCTTCCCCTCTGGACGCCGCTTTGTTTTCGAAAATCGCCTTCTGTGTCGCATACGAGCGGTAACCGGATACCGCGTACAGCTCCAGCCCCGCTTCTTCGCTCGCCGCGAACAGTTCTTCCAGTGCCGTCGCGGCCGCCTGCCGCATGTACTTCTTCGGGTTATCCCCGGAGAATGAGAACGGTACGGCCGGGACGGTCAGATCGTCCGGCACGTAATCGGCGGGCAAATTCCTTTCTTTGTTCACCAGTACCAGGAGGCTGTCCGGATTCGTCACGATCTGGCGGCCGGCGTCGTCCGGCCGGGTCGTGCCGTCGGGATTAAGATCTTCGCCGCCCGCCGGCTCGTCCGGAACGGAAGGCTCGTCCCCCGTCGGCGGCTCATTTCCGGGCTTGTCCGCACCGACGGGAGGATCATCGGCCGGCGGCGCTACCGCCTGAATTATCCCTAACGGGCGAATGACGGCGACGACAACCAGCACAACGACCAAAATCGCGATCGCCGACAGAGCAGTTTTTTTCCGGTTCATCACTTTTCCCCCTTCGACTAACCGACTTTATCATAACATGAGCGTCGGTTTTTGTCGACAGGTGGGAAGGATTGTAAAAAGCCGTCCGGCGATTACAGCCGGACGGCAGACGGATTTTTAACGCTTGTCCTTCATTTCTTCAATAATCCGGCGGTTCAAAATCCGGTATTGCACATCGGCTTCTTTCCCGTCCGGAACAGCCGCGCGACTGCCGGCGCGTACGCCGGATCGGACAGCGTCGCCAGACCGTAATCGAGCAGCGTCAGCAATTCCGCCGCGCCGATGACGAGCGCGGAAAACTCGGTGACGCCGATATTCAATTCGATGTCCGCCGTTCCTCCCGGACAGATTTCCGGACAGCCGTTCCGGAAATCCACCAGCGTACTGCCGGCATTCGCCGGGCAGAATTCGTCCCGGAGGTTGATTTGCAGCCGCAAGTGCTCCGGCCCGAAGCTGCCTTTCCCCAGCTGCCGGAACACTTCGGCCGCATCGAGCACCCGGAACTGGACGCCGATCCCGTCCGTGCCGTACTCGATATGGAAGGAACCGAAGGCGGCGTTGCTTCCGTTGGCCGGGTTCGCGAACAGCAAGTGCAGCAGATCTTCGGTCGTATGGAAGATTACCCGTTGGAACTGGTCGCCCTGCCGCCGCAGGAACCCGAGCAGGCCCGCGAGCGCCGACGGGTCGGTGTAGACAAGTTCGTGAACGACCAGGTTGTTCCGAAAAACGTATTCTTTCTCATAGCTGACGGATACATAGCCGCAGAGGCGGCCGTCCCGCCGGTAGCCGACGAGTTTCCGGCCCCGGCCGAACAGACGGTCGCAGTCCTCGGCGGTCAGCTCGAACAGAGTGTCCCGCCCGGCCATGTACCGGTCGTGGCAGTCGACGACTTCGAGCCAGTCGTCCGGCGTCAGATACTCGATCCCCTCGTTCGGGCCGTCCGGCAGGTATTCCGGCTCCACCCGGTACTCGCGCATCTGCGAGCCGTAACCGAACCCCATCCGGTGGTAAAAATCGACCCGGAACGGGTGGAGGGCTGCGAACGCCGTCCCCCGCCGCCGGAAATGTTCCAGTGCGTAGGCGATCAGGTCCCGGGCCGTTCCTTCTTTCTTGTGCAGCTGCCCGACGGCGACGGAGCCGATACCGCCCGCCGGCAGGCGCCGGCCGCGCAGTTCCATCCGGTAGTTGATGAGGCGCATTCCTCCCGTCAGTTCTCCCGCTTGGAATACACCGTACAACTCATTCAGCTCCGAATCGAGCATCGGCCGGAATTCCCGGTCCATTATCCCCAGCCGCTCCTCCGAAATCCCGAAGCCCGTGTACGCGTGCATCAGAATTTCGTAGTAAGCCGGCAGGTCCTTCTCCGTCAGCCGTCTGATTTCCCGCATCCGCTTCCCTCCCGCTGTGCTGTTCGTGCCTTTTGGCCTCATCGGTATATTTCGGCTCCAACGCCGGCTTCCCTGCCGGAATTTTGCCTGCCCGGCAATTTGGCCGGCATTTTGCAGGAAGCAGTTATAATCTGGCCCCTTCGGCGCTTTCCTTTCCTGCCCGGGCACAAGCGGCCTTTAATAGCTGCCGGCATCATTAAACCTCTATAATGCACAAGCGGCACTGTCTGAAGAATGAAAATTCTACCTCAGGGTAGAGGTATGAAACCCGAGATTGCCGCGTCGCCGTAAACGGCTCCTGCCGCCGGCATCATTAGCAGATAGGTATCTCTATGCAGCAACCCGTTTTCTATGGAAGCCGGCGGCTGCAATGACACCGATTAGGTTACGCAAGCAAGAAAACAATCGGTAGCTGGCTGCAATCCCCACGCGTATACGCACCACGGTAAACGAAAAGACCGGCACGGTGCTTTCGATGCAGCGGACGGGGCAATCCGGTTCAGACCGGTAAGGATGAGATCCTTCGCTCCGCTCAGTCTGACCCTGCATTACACTTTACGCGAGGTAGGGAACGCATTGCATGCGTTCCGCCCGGCGTTCCCCGCATCCCTGGGACGGGGTTCCACGCTGGCCCGCAGCAGTTCACCGGCAGGTACGGTCTCGCGTTACGCAGGTACCGGTAACCCACCGTTTCGCCAGTCTTTGTCCCTGCAGGTACTGCGGCCCGGAACGACGAGGTCGTCATTCACTGCACAGGTACGGTTCAGGCTAAGCCTTCGGTGCCGGAACGCATACAATGCGTTCCCTACGGTAATACACACTTCTAGTGATGCCAGTGGCATCACTAAAGCATGGCCTTCTCCAGGCAGTAACCCATTTGCAATGGGAGCCGGCGGCGGAGGCCGTGTTTGTAAGTTTACCCCGTCTGAAGCCGAGACTGAGACGCTGACACGGCCGATACGAAACTACGGAGCAGCCGCTGGCAACCATAGAATATGGCCTTCTCCTGGCAGTAACCTATTTGCAATGGAAGCCAGCGGCTAAGACCGGGCCGTAGAAAAACCCATCCCGCGAAGCAAGGCCACAATCCATTTTCTTAGGTATTTCTCAGGCCTTGCCTCTATCATTCACCGCTCTGCCCGGCCCATGCTCCCGTCTTCTTTCATTCGTACTGTAGGGGCGTCCACGGGACGCCCACCCTTTGCCCGCTCCCGCAGCGCGGATACTTCAGTCCGCTCGTTCGCGAGAGCCCGCTTTCATTCCCGTTACCAATCGTTGTAGGGGCGTCCACGGGACGCCCGCTCGCCCTGCAGTGCGGCACTGGCTTAATCCATTGTCCAGGTCCTGATAAGGAAAGGCTCCTCCGCAATGATTCACATTTCACTTTACGTCAGATATTAGGGACGTCCAGGGATGCCCACACTTGTTTACCCTTTTATCATTACAGCACCAATTCGGGTTGACCTCTGCAGCCTGACTGGCGACCCGTAGTCGCCCCTAAAAGGTTCCAGGCACTAATCTCTCTATACTCATGCCTCTCATGCTATCTCTATCCTGCTCTGTCAGTTGTTGGCAGCGGAGCGAAGGCTCCCTATCTATCCCTTGACCCGCAGCCATACATTCGCCGCCACGAACGAACCCCAGAATACCACCATCAGCCAGAACAAGTAGTCGAAACCGGCGTTGCCGTTGATGGAGATGTAATGGGCCCAGAACGTGTTGATCGCCGCCGCCGTCGTATAGAAGGTGAAACGGACGGCCCGGTCCCCGATGTATTCTTCCCGCTCATCGCTGTAGAGACGGTCCGCCGCTTCCCCCCGGCGGGCGAAATAGAAGGTCATGGCAGCCCCCAGCAGCAGGACAAAAATACCGGAAAGCAGCAGTTTGCCCGAAAAAGCGCTCGGCAGCAGCCGGGATACGATGATCAGCGGCAAACCGATCAGCAGACTCAATACGGCGTTACTTTTCGCGGTACGCATTGTTATTACTCCTCCTCAAAAATAAAGACGTCTTCAATGGCCAATCCAAAGAGCCGGGCGATTTTGTGGGCGAGCGGCAGCGACGGGCTGTACCTGCCGTTCTCGATGGAAATGATCGTCTGCCGGCTCACCCCGGCCTGCTCCGCCAGGTCTTCCTGGCGGAGACCGGCCATCCCGCGCAGTTCCCGCAGTTTATTTTTCATCCATTCCTGACTCCTCTCCTTCAGTCATGCGTGTCAAGCAAGCTTTACACCAATTATATCCCACCAAAGAAACAATGTCAAGCTTACTTAACATTATTTCTTTCTGCTCGTGTCAATGCCTGAATTTACGTATTTAAGGCCGATTTACGTTAAGGTTAATGAAAACAGACAAGATATTACCATTTTTTGTTGACGCGATGTGGCAGAGATGATACAATCTCAATAGACGGTATTTTCTGATTATTCATAATAATCTAAATAGTCGAATTTTGACATCTTTTGCCGAAATCTCCACACCTGCTGCCGGAAGAAGGTTTCCGAGGGGGTGATTGCCGGAAAGCGATTTTTGTTCCCGCCTGACGAATATTAATAAGGGGGAAAAAAGCAATGGCAATGTTGGAGAACATCGTTGGAACCATCAGTAATTTCTTCTGGGGACCGCCGCTGTTCATCATGGTCCTCGGCACCGGCCTTTATCTGACGATTGTGACCAAAGGCGTCTATCAGCTCCGTTTTGCCTTCCACGCCAAGAACACCTTCGGGAAGATGTTCGCCGGCAAAGGTGAGGGCGAAGGCACTGTCTCCGGGTTCGCGGCGG
>Ga0228535_1002922_pt1 | contig 14176 bp, 15 predicted proteins | sample SJ1metagenome_FD_168457 | JGI IMG/M metagenome (GOLD analysis project Ga0228535, IMG submission 168457) | Enriched culture of PCE-dechlorinating microbial communities from Ithaca, New York, USA - SJ1 | ecosystem: Engineered > Modeled > Simulated communities (microbial... > Unclassified | place... | reverse complement strand
ATAACATGCTGATAATACGAAAAAATAACCGGTAAAATTGCAATGTGCTCTTCCACCAAAACTCGTATTTCCCATCATTTTTTTCAATGGAATGTTCAAGCGGTTTAACGAAATGTGAAAAAAAAAGGAAAATAGGCTGAAGGCAGAAGACAGGAGACAGAAGTCTTAAGCAACTGAGGATTGAAGGCAGAGGATTTATGTGTAAGATGCCGGATTATGGGCAATTGAAGGCCAAAGAAAAGAAAGGTGGATATTGTTGCAAGTAAGAGTTTGTCGACAATCTTATGTAATTGGAGATATTCAGGCGGCTGTATTATTGACACGGGGATGTCCAATGGATATAATACCTCCGGAATTTAATAACATTCATAAGGTGTTTTTGTGACTCGTTATTTTAATACAATCCAGTTACCATTGGCCAGTAAGGCATTTAACGATGCCGAAAAACTGGTTTCACGCCATTTTCGAATCAGCGAAGAACAGTTGAAAAAGAGCAGGTATGATGTAAAAACGCTTGCTTATTTGGAGCAACATGAAATAAAAGAAGGCGCATTTGCCCACCTGTGTAAATACGCTTACGAGAAGCAGGATGATCCGGCACAAGAGAATAAGGAAAGTTTTGATTTTTATCGAATCTGTTTGCAGGACAATATTATTCTGGATGCGGTAGAGAGGGCAAATCCGTTTATCAAGTTCAACACCTTATTGCTTTATATCGCCGTGCATGAACTGATTCATGTTTTACGATTTGGCAGTGGAGAGGTTGATTTTGATTCATCCTGGGAGAAAAAAGAGCAGGAAGAGGCGATAGTTCACACTTTAACCAAAAGCGCCCTGCAACCGGTAAAGTATCATGATTTGGATATTGTTTTAGATTGTTTCAGCAGCAGTTTTAAAATTTGCGATATATATAATTAGTCAGGAGGTTTTTATTATGCCGATTTATGAATATAAATGCCGAAAATGTGGTAAACAATTTGAAGCATTTCAAGGCATTACCGATCCGGAATTGAAAAGCTGCAAATTCTGCAAAGGTAAAGTTTCGAAAATTGTTTCCCTTTCTTCTTTCAGCCTGAAGGGCTCAGGGTGGTACGCTACGGACTACGGCGGAAAGAAAATACCATCGGCATCAACACCGGCTAAAGAAGCAACTACCGAAACAACATCTGCCGCAAGTGAACCGGCGCCGACAAATACTAAAACAGACAGCAAAGCAGATTAGTGCTTGAAGAACAACTTGAGTAAATAAAAAGGCAACGTTCCCGGCGTTGCCTTTTTATTTAACCTGACTTCTCTTTCCCCGATGAAAAAATTCAGTCCGGTAAAAGCTTTAACTCTGATTATGAATTAAAATACGGCTGCAGTTCGCGGCATAATTCTTCCGGCACAACCGGACAAATAATTTCATTGTGCAGTTTTTCAAAATAATTGATATCGCTGGTACCTAGCGGATTAACCACAAAGCGCGGCACTATTTTCCCCTGCACCCAAAAGTTATTATCATTAATCATCGGAGCATAGAGCGATATATTGAAACTTATAAAGTTATTCAAATGCAGGTAACTGAATATTCTGGAAAGTCCGCTCAGCAACTCAGCAATATTCGCTTCCGTCAATTCAAAAAAAGACGATTTTTCCTGAAAAATAAAATCTATTTCTCCCCCCATGCTTTTAGGTGCAAAGCTGGTAAGCCAGCTGATCGATCCTGTAGAGGCAATAAATCTTTCCTGCGCCTCCTTTTCCAGGACAATCAGATTGCGCCATAAATTACCATTGGCATTACCGGCATATTTTTGGGCGCTCTCCAGAAGCCGCTGTAAATAATTCGTGGGTTTTAAACCAACTACCGTCTGTAAATGCGGATGAATCACTCCACCACCGGCCGGCGGCATATAATTCCAGTTTATGGAACAATATTTATAGCCCAGATTCATCTGGGCCATCCGGTGGAAATAATCTCCGCAGACCTTGAATCCGTTTTGCATAAAACCCGGTGTCAATTCATTCATCGGAACAAAATGCCGCGGTGAAAATATTGCCACCGAGTGATTTTGATCGTACGGAAAAGCATTGGGAAAAAGATAAGACTGGCCCCGCTGAAACCTTCCTTCAGAAATGATATCCGGAGTAAACTTCGGTGTCAGCTTTTCAAAAAGACCGGGACAAAAAGGACATAAAGATTCCGGAGATTTTTCCAGATAGGAATCAACTTCGGGCTTGAGAGACATGCGCGAGCGGTAGAGTAAAATACGGCTGGAAACGCCGGTAATGTCATCATAACGCACTTCAAAAGAGACCTGCTTTTCCTGAAAATTATTAAATGGATCAAGATAACGGCCGACAGTTGTTTCCTTTTTAAATCCCAGTTTTTTCATCAATTCTCCCTTCCGGTATGCAATGATTCCGGTTTTGTCCTTTGGGCTTTCTTCAGGTTTTCAACAAGAAACCTATCAACATTTTGTTGGGACAGGTTAACATCCAGATGACGGTCCAAAATCGCCAGAGGGATTTCCATCCTGGCTGCGCTTTTATGTCCTCCTCCGCTGCCGTACAAACCAAACGCTTTCTGGGCAAGCGCTCCGCAATCCTGTCTGTAGCCGTCGCCGCGAAAAGTAATAATGAGCCTGTCTTCAACAATGCCTGCTACCACAACATAATAAGTACCGATCAAACGCAGATAAAAATCAGCTACCTGAACGCAGACATCGGAGCTTTCTACTTTCCCCAGAAAACAAACACGCCTGCCGCGAAAATTTTTCATGTGATGGAAGGCATGGTCGAAATATTTTAAAAACCGGCCCGGCGTCTGGTTAAGTTCAACCCGGCGGATCAACTGCATATTGGCATATTTCATATGGTAGGTGTAAGCGCTGATATCCTCGGCGATCGTGTCGCGGTCAAAGTTATCGGTATCCGTTTTGATCCCATAGAGGAGGGCTGTATGCAGACCGCGGGAAATCTTAACACCGGCGCACAACAGATATTCCGTCATTACAGTGGATAAAGCCCCGTAGTCTGGGCGGATATCCTCCACCGGAGCGTGCCAGGCGCCTTCACGCGGATGGTGATCAAGAACAATGTGCGGCTGCAGAAAACTTAACATGCCGCTTAAAAAAGAAGGCTGGGCATCGACAAGCGCAATTAAGCGATAGGAAGCCAGATCGATATTATTAATCAACTGAACGTTAATCCGCATGGCAAAAATGAGATCGTTGTTTTGTTGCCTGCTCACAGGTTCCGTAGAGGCAATAACACTCCGGACAAGCCTGCGCCGCCGCTGCAAAAGTTCTCGCAGAGCCAGCGCACAAGCAATAGCATCGGGATCAGGACTGCCGCACATGAGCAGAAGCAATGAATCATCCGGCGCGACAATATCCAGGAGCTTTATCAGATTCAGCTCCGTCTCTTTCTTGATAAAAACCGCTCCTCTTCCCATGAATTAAAGATACCCGTCAATCCGTTCAGTAAACAAATATTCTGCCGGGATGATCTGCAACAACTTCACCGACAATAGCAGCATCATTGACTCCGGCACGATGCATTTTCTCGAGGAGAACCGGGGCCTGTGCAGCAGGCAGGCTGAAGAACAGTCCGCCTGCCGTCTGGGGATCAAAAAAAACATCGGCAAGCCATGCCGGACAGGTAGAGGCAAATTCAATCTGAGAAATACGAAAATCTTTATTGCGGTAGAGGCCGCCAGGAACAAAACCTTCCTCAACTAATTTTTTCAGGCCGCCAAATACGGGAACGGCAGCCGAATTTATGCTTAAACCAACAGTACTGCCTTCAATCATTTCAGCGGCGTGGCCTAAAAAACCAAAACCGGTTATATCGGTACAGGCATGAATACCGCCGTTTTCCACAATCAGTTCAGCAGCCTGTTTATTAAGCCGGGTCATGGAATCGACAGCCTTATTCAACAACTCAGAATCGGCCTCGCCGCCTTTCAGAGCTGTGCTTACAATCCCGGTACCCAGAGCCTTGGTTAAAATGAGACTGTCTCCGGTAACAGCGCCTCGGTTAAACAAAACCTTGTCCGGATGAATCAAACCGGTTACCGCAAGTCCGTATTTGATTTCACTGTCCTCGACGCTATGACCGCCGACGAGCAGTGTTCCCGATTCGCGCATTTTATCGAGGCCGCCTCGAAGGACGTTGTGCAATATGCCGATATCCATTTCCTTTACCGGAAAGCAGACAATATTCATCGCTGTGAGCGGTTTTCCGCCCATGGCATAAATATCATTGAGTGCATTTGTTGCCGCTATCTGGCCGAAAGTATAAGGATCGTCAACAGTCGGAGTGAAAAAATCAACCGTTTGCACCAAAGCAAGTTCGGAGCTCAGTTTATACACTCCCGCGTCTTCCGCATGTTCTATCCCGGTAAGTAAATTCGGGTCAGTAACTAGCGGTAAATCGCGCAAAGCCTCCTGCAGGTCTCCCGGACCTATCTTACAGGCTCAACCGGCGCCGTGTACTGTTTCCGTAAGACGGATAACCTTTTTTTCTTCCATTTTTCCCTTGCCTGAAAGTTTGTTGATAAACGTTGCCAACGTCCAACACCGTTTTGTTGTTTCTACCACATACAGCCATATTTTCCAACGGGATTTGCCGGATTTTTTATATTGCTCTTTCCGGTTACGCCCTCTATTTTTTATTGATTTATTTCGGGCAATAAGCTTAAAAGAAGAAAAGATTTTAAAAAAAGGATGACTATGTCCATTCGCTATTACAGCACCAATCGCAACTTAATAAATGTCTCCGGAATTACTCCCTTCACCGGTCTTGTTTCCTTTAAAGAAGCATTGCTTACCGGACAGGCTTCCGATGAAGGATTATTCGTTCCCGATTCGATTCCGCAACTTTCTTTAGCAGATATTCATGCCTTGAAGGATAAACCCTACCGGTCAACCGCATTGCTTGTGGCACAGGCATTTCTTGCCGATGAGTTTTCCGCCGATGTTCTGGATAGCGTAGTTCGTGACGCCTATAACTTTCCGGTTCCGCTCGAAGAAGTATATCCGCAAACATTCATCATGCGTCTGGATCAGGGACCGACGGCTTCTTTTAAGGATTTTGCCGCAAGGATGATGGCACGGCTGATGAGTCACTGCCGTCCGCAAGGCGAAAGGCTGAACATTCTGGTTGCCACATCCGGCGATACCGGCAGTGCGGTAGGCGACGCTTTCCGGGGCGTGTCCGGAATTGATGTCACCATTCTTTATCCGGTTTTGGAAGTAAGTTTACGGCAAAAGAAGCAACTCGACACGATCGGTGGTAACGTTCAGGCGCTTTCTATCCACGGCAAATTCGATGATTGTCAGAATTTGGTCAAACAGGCTTTCTCCGATCCGGAACTTACGAAATTTAATCTGACCTCGGCCAACTCAATTAATTTCGGCCGGATTCTGCCGCAGATCATTTATTACGTTTATGCTTATGCGCAACTTGCCTCAGCCGGTGAACAAATGGTTTTTTCCGTACCTTCGGGAAATTTCGGTAACGCCTTGGGCTGCGAATACGCAAGACGCATGGGATTACCGGTAGCCAGACTCATAATGCCGACCAACGAAAATGATGAATTTCCCGATTATCTGAAAACAGGCATTTACCAAAGAGTTTCCCCGTCGCGAGCCTGTATATCGAACGCCATGAATGTGGGACATCCCAGCAATCTCGCGCGGTTTTTCGAATTATACGGCGGCACAGTGGACCGCTCGGGCCTTGTACACCTTTATCCGGACCTCGCAGAGATGCGGCGGCATATTTTTTCAGTAAGCATCACGGATGAGAAAACCAGGAAAACCATTAAAAACACGTATGAAAGCTACGGCGCGATTTTGGAACAGCACGGCGCCGTGGGCTGGGCCGGACTGGAAGTATATAAAAACCTAACGGCGGATACTCATCTGGCCGTATCACTGGAAACGGCACATCCGGCTAAATTCCCGGAGGAGATCGAAAAACTGTTAGGTTTTATCCCGGAATTGCCCGCAAGTATGAAAGGCATTGACGGGCGCCAGGGTAGGGCCATAGTCATGGCCAACAATTTTCCGGATTTCAAAAATTACTTACAAAACAATCTAAAGATAAAAGAATAGCTTTTCCACAACAAACTTATTGTAGAAAAAGACAACACGTGCAGTCGGTTGTGCACTTCTTCAAAATGCTGAGGATGGTTACAGAAAGCGGAAACAAATTCTGCAATCCGATTTTTCGGCCGGACCAATTCTAAGGTGGTATGCTATCAATGAGCAACGCGTCTGATTTCCAGATCAGCGAATTTAAGGAAGATGAGTTGGGTTTTGTTTGCCGGTTGATCGACCACATCATTGATGTCTGCTATACCGGTATATATCCTCCCCGTGCATTACAATACTTTAAAGAATTTCATTCTGCGGAAAAAATTATGGAGCGGCACCGGAAGGGAAATATAATCCTGGAGAAAATAAACGGAACGCTGATAGCTACAGGTTCAATCGTTGGAGCCGACATCTTCGGCGTTTTTGTTCATCCTGCTTTCCAACGCTGCGGGTATGGCCGGACTTTGATGATTGAGCTGGAAAACAGAGCTAAGTTGAGGGGATGCACCGCGGTAGAATTGAGCGTTTCTCTTCCGGCAAAGAAGTTCTATGAAAACCTTGGCTATGAAATGCGGGAAGAACTCTCGATTGATGTGGGCGAAGAACAGTACCTTATCTACTGGAAAGCAAAAAAACCGCTGGTGTAAAAATCATCCGCAGTCTGATTACGCCATTGCCTGTCCAGGCATGATTCTCGCCATATAAGTTCCGCCTTTTAACTAACGGTTTGACTGAATAATGCAGTTCTGTTGTCAGCTCGCTTATTATGGGAAGCAATATTCCTGTTCTGTTCCGGCTATTTCTTTTCATCTTCTTTTTTGGCAGGTGTATTAGCTGCGTCGGTATCGCTACCATTCATGGCTTTCTTGAAACCTTTAATTCCCTTGCCCAAAGCCGATCCTATTTCCGGCAGTTTTCCAACTCCGAAAATAATTACTACTATTACCAATATTATCAAAAGTTCCGGTACGCCTATTCCAAACATTTTTCACCTCTTTTAATGTATTTTTTATTATGGCAGCCGCAAATGGATCACCTGACCAGATTTTCCCAATCCTTCTATGATTTTACCTTTAAATTGTATTTTAATTCCACCGGCATTTCCAACATCCACTTCAAAATCACTTCCTTTGCGTTCAATTGTTTCTCCAGGTTTTAAAAGAACTTCAAAAGGCGGATTCCGATCAATGGTTATCCTCAGCCATGTATCTTCAACGGCTTTAATTACAAGGCTTTCCGTCTCTGTATCAACTACAACGGGTTTTGTTTTTTCAACTTCCGGTGGGGGTTGTTGTACCACCGGTTTTAACTGGGTCATACTTTTTTTTTGAACCGGTATTACCACCTGTTGAACTGGTTTCCCGGTTTCAGCGGTAACCGGTTCGCTTATTTCTTTTGCCGGTTCCGGCGTTTTTACATCCGGTTGGACAGCCACCGGGGGAATTACAGGCTGGTTGCCGGTAATTCCCGGACCTCTTTGGCACTGTTTAAAAATTATAAAAACGGCAATGACAGCTATAATTACAACTGCTGTTATTATATATGTTTTACGATGGCTGATTTTACCGATCGGCTGGCCTTTTTCGCCTTTTTCCGGATTATCCACCCGCACCTGCGGCACGTTTGTTTTCAATAAACTAATATATGCTTCGTAACCCTCCAGAATCGGCCCACTATCTACAGCAAGTATCCGGGCATATGTTTTAATAAAATTCCTGGCATAAAGCGGAACTGGTAATGCGGAAAAGTTTCCGGTTTCAATTGCCTCCAGATTAACTACACTAATCCTGGTAAGGGCAAAAACATCTTTGAGCGTCAATCCTAACGCTTCTCTTTTTGCTCTTAATTCTAAAAAATCTTTTGGGGGGGTCGTTTCTTCCGTCATATTAAAGAATCACTAACAAAAATATTTGCTTGAGATTGTCTAGCATTAATTTCCGGTAAGCGCAACTTTTTAAACTTTCCATTTTAAGCCTTTATTTTCTTGGGGAATTTTATTACAAGTATCCGCAACTCATTATGAAAACAGGAGTAATTATATAATGCCGCCAGTGAAAAAGTTTGCCGTAAATTTAGCCTGGGAAGCAGGCGCCCTGCTCATGGAAAAATTAAATAAGTTACTGGATATTCAATACAAAGGCGATATCAATTTGGTTACCGAAGCCGATAAAATGTCGGAAAAATTAATTATAAAAGCAATTAAACGGAACTACCCCGACCATGGGATATTATCGGAAGAATCTCCGGCCATATCCGGCGAGTCGAAAATGCGCTGGATAATCGATCCTCTGGACGGAACTACCAATTATGCCCATGGCTATCCGGTTTTTTGCGTTTCCATTGCCCTGGAAAAAGATGGAGCAATAATATTGGGAGTGGTTTACGACCCAACGCGTCAGGATACCTTTGTTGCTGTGCGTGGCGAAGGAGCACAGCTCAACGGCAAAAAACTTGCCGTGTCCGAAACATCAGATCTCAACTACAGTCTTTTGGCCACAGGTTTTCCCTACGATATCCGGGAAAGCGAAGAAAACAACCTCAATCACTTCCAGACAATGGCAAAAAAAGCTCAAGCCATACGGCGTGCCGGTGCAGCAGCACTCGATATCGCCTATGTCGCTGCAGGACGGTTCGACGGTTTCTGGGAATTGAAACTCAAGCCCTGGGACACGGCAGCCGCATCTCTTATTCTGGAAGAAGCGGGTGGAAAAGTAACCGACCTCGGCGGCCGGCCCTGGAATCTTCTTTCACCAAATGTTCTTATTTCCAACGGCCGGATTCATGAACAAATGGTGGCTGTTTTCAGAAAAGTCATCACCGGTTAAAATCAACTTTAGTGCGACAATAATGAACTATTGTATTCGCAATGCTTTGCTGAATGAGATTGTTTTAATTCCGGAGATATTGTAATTTCTGTCAAATTTTGAGCGAGAGCAGAGTATATGAACGACCTGGAAAAAATCGTGGCAGCATTGGAAAAAAATCAGGAGATTGCTCAGAAATTTTTCGAGATTGAAACGAGTGTTCTGTCCATTCTGAACTTCAGGGATTTTCTGGAAAAGCTGCTGACGGAAATTCAGAAGAAACGGAATATCCCCTATGTCTGGATTTCGCTCATCGAAGGCAGCGATATCGCCTGTATGATTCAAAAATCAGCGTCTTCGGAAATTCTTAATGGACGCACGAATTTCATAGCAAAAGGGGCATTTCTGGCACTCATCAATAATTCTATAGATCCTGTCCTGGTCAATGATAATCTGAAAGCTTTTCAGGCCTTGCTCCCTCAACAGTATAAAAATCGTCTGCAATCTCTGGCTGTCACTCCCCTTACCCTGGATGGAGAAATTATCGGAAGCCTTAATTCCGGCGACGATTCAGCATTCCGCTACAAACCGGGAATGGGTACGACTTTGCTCAAACAACTGGCAACAATTGTTTCCCTTTGCCTGTCCAATGTCATGGCCCATGAAAAACTGAATATCCTGGCCTCCAGAGACCCCCTCACACAATTAATAAACCGCCGGGTGCTGGAACAGATATTATCCAGAGAATTTGAGAGGGCTTTGCGTTATAAAACCCAGCTTGCGGTAGTTTTCCTGGATGTCGATGACTTCAAAATAATCAACGACCGCTATGGCCATAAAGCAGGTGATTGCGTCCTTGCATACATAGCTCATAATTTGCTAAGCATGACTCGTGGAAGTGATGTCGTGGCGAGATTCGCGGGCGACGAATTCGTCATTGTTCTTCCCAGTACATCTCTGGATAAAGCATCCGAACTTGTCTACCGTCTGAAATCATTTTTTGCAGATCGCCCCTTGGATTTCGAGGGTATACCCATTACTGTTTCCATAAGTTGTGGTTTGTCCTGCATGGAATATGGGGTAAGCGATGCCGGTACCCTGCTCAAAAAAGCGGACGCCATGCTGTATAAAGCAAAAAAACATAAGAGCACAAGGCGTTCCTGAGCAAAGTATATCAACAGAAGAACCCATTTGCCAACACAGGTGGTTGGAAAATTTAAGACACTAATTATTGGGGACTATCGGGGAAAAGCAATTATCCTGCCACAGCCTTGATTATCACTTTGCGGAGGCGGGGACCGTCAAATTCGCAGAAAAAAACAGATTGCCAGGTACCCAAAACAATTCGGCCGTTTTCCACTAAAACCAGCTCGGAGGCGCCGATAAGAGATGACTTGACATGAGCGGGGGAATTCCCCTCGCTGTGCCGGTAAGAAGCATTTTGCGGAATCACCCTCTCCAGGGCGGCGATAATGTCGCGGGGCACATCAGGATCGGCATTTTCATTGATGGTAACGGCTGCTGTTGTGTGAGGCGTGAAGACAATGCAATAACCGCTCTGGATTTTTTCTTCCTGCAGAGCTTTCTGAACGGCGGAGGTAATGTCAATCATTTCCACCCGCGTATTTGTCCGTATGCTGATTTCCTTCATCAATTTTTCGCCGCGAAAATATTTACTTATTTCCCGTTTTGTTTACGGCCTGATAAACGTCTGCAATAATCTGCCGGGAAAGTTTCTGCATCGCCTGACTCATCGCCCGGCAGTATCCTTTGGGCGACTGTTCATCAAGCGGTTCTTCCCCGCGGTATTTCTTCTGGAAAAGAATTCTTTTGACCGGTTCCCGCTGCTTTACATCCTTAACCGTTATATCGAGACTGAGAACAGCCTTGTTACCGCTTTTATCCGTCCGCAGAAAAAATTCTTCTATGCCTCCCTGCAGAAGATATCTGCCTTCATCCACGGCATAGCGGGAAAAAGCGGCACGGAACAATCCGCTTGTCTGCAGATCACGCAGCAGATTGTCGCCCACCATATCGGCAGGATTCACCGCCCAGCGGTTATAGTTGAAAGAATCCACGGCATAACTGTTCCCGCGGAAAATCATGTTGGTATTGTTGTAGGCGGAAGCAATGGTAAAACGGCTGATGCGGATGGTATCCTCGATCCGGGAGCGCGGCTCCCAAACCGGTGCCGGATAATCAAGCAGATAACTTTCCGTCTGCAACTGCGGTTTTCCGGTGCTGACACAGCCGAAAACCAGCGCAAAACAAAAGAGCGCAAAAAAAGTGTTTCCGGTAGTCCGGCAATGTTGTTTTATGAACAAGAAAAAGGTTTTCATTTGACTTCTCCCGTTTATTCCATGGGTTTTTTAGGCGGCGCAGGCCTGCTGAAAATCAGTTCCGAAGGATCATTATTTAAGCTTTCGGAAAGTTTCTGCAGATATTCGGATGTAATGCGGAGATTTTCCGCCGTATCCTGCAAATCAAGAGAAATGGACTTGGTTCTTTTATCAACAGTCTCCAGAATTTCTCCGGTTTTAACCGTCTGAGCAGCGAGGTCTATGGATTCGATTTTCTTTCTGGTGCTTTCGATCAGCTTACGGGCATCGATCAGGGCCTCTGAGGTTTCTTTTAAAACGCCTTCGATTTTTCCTTCTTCAATAATCTTATTTATCCGGGCGACCGATTTATCAAGGTTTACAGACATGGATTCCAGATTTTTCATTGTGCGGTTGACACGATCTCCGGCTATGAATGTTTCAATGGCTTTAGTCGTATTTTTCAACTGATTGGCTATACCCTGAAAATCAATACCCTTGATGTTTTGCATTATTATGTTGGTATCGTCCAGAAACCGGCTGATTTCCGAACGGCGGGAAGGAATGACCGGATAAGGGGCATCAAATTTATAGGTCAGCGAATCAATAATTTCCCCCGAACGATAGCGGTCGAGTTCGACAAAAACAATACCGGTAATACCGGCGGTTTTCAACTGGGCATAGGTGTGCGTCCGCAAATCGCCGGACAAATTAATTTTCATAACCACTTCGATTAAACGCTCGTCCGGCGCAACCTTGATGCTGTCCACCTTACCTATTTCCACTCCGCGATATTTAACGGCGGAATCGGTTTGCAGACCCTGGACCGATTCATCAAAATAAGCAACATATGTCAAGCCCTTGAGGAAGAAATCGGATGCACTGACCCAGATAATTGCAAAAGCGCCTATCAGCAAACCGGTTATGACAAATAAACCTATTAAAAATCTGGAACTTCTAACGGACATAAGACCTATCCTGATTACTGTTTTCCGGTGCCTGCCTCAAGAAGAAACTCTTCACCCGGGGATCAGTTGATTTTTCTCGTAAATCTTCCGGGGTTCCTTCTGCTATTATTCCCTTGGATTTTTTATCCAGCATGATAACTCTGTCGGCAATTTTGCAAATGGATTGCAATTCATGAGATACGACCACCATTGTTGTCCCCAGCGCTTCGTTGGTTTTGATGATTAAATCATCCAGCTCGACCGCCGTAATGGGATCAAGGCCTGCGGATAATTCATCAAAAAAAAGAACGAGCGGATCAAGAGCCATTGCGCGGGCGATGCCTGCCCGTTTTTTCATTCCGCCGGAAAGTTCCGAAGGATTATGATTTTCATAACCGGCAAGATTCACCATGCCCAATTTCATCTTAACAATCAAGTCAATTGTCGCGGCATCAAGGTTTGTGTATTCCGTGAGCGGCAGGGCAATATTTTCCCGGATCGTCATTGAACTGAAAAGTGCGCTGGATTGGAAAAGCACCCCGATATTCTGCCGGAAATCGTTTAATTCCCTCTCCTCCGCCGCCATTATGTCCATTCCACCAAAAAGTACTCTGCCGGATGTGGTTTTCTGCAAACCGATCATAACTTTGAGCAGCGTCGTTTTGCCGCAACCGCTTTCACCTACAATAACAAGAATTTCTCCTTTTCGCACCTGAAAACTGACATCTTGCAATACCGTATTACTGCCAAAGCGAACAGTGGCCTTTTCCACAACTATTATCGGTTCGTTTTGAGTTGAATGCAAAGCCTGCTGCTCCTTATCGCATATAATAAAACATTATGGCAAATATAGAATCCGCTACTACTATCAGAAAAATCGCCGAAACAACGGCGGAAGTCGTATATTTACCGACATCCTGCGCACCCGAACGCACCTGAAATCCTTTCTGGCAACCGACTCCGGCAATCAGCACGGCAAAGAAGGCCGCTTTAATGAGACTTGTCACCACATCAAAAACCTGGATGGTTTTTAATGACTGGATAATATAGGTATTGGCGGTCAGATCAAGACCGGTTACTCCGACTATTAAGCCGCCGAGAATACCAAAAAAATCTGCATAAAGCGTCAGAACCGGCACAACTATTACTGCAGCGATAACTTTAGGTATGGTCAGAAACCGGACTGCATTAAAGCCCATCGTGTTTAAGGCGTCGACCTCTTCATTAACAACCATGGTTCCAATTTCCGCGGCAAAAGCCGAACCGGAACGGCCGGCGACCAGAATGGCAGTCATGATCGGCCCCAGTTCTTTCACCATGGCAAAACAGACCAATGATGGAACATAAATATTAGCACCAAGCGTGCGCAGTTGCAGGTAAGACATAAACGCAAGGATGAGTCCGATGAGCACGCTGATCAATCCGACAATCGGTAGACCGTCCACACCCGCTCTTTTCATATAAAACAGAACGTCCCTGATCCGCAGCGACCGGGGATGCAAAACGGTATAAGCAATTGCAAACAGCAGTTCACCGGTAAAAGTTATGAAATTCAATACGTCACGCATAATACTGATGGAGGCTTCTCCAACCTGGGTCACGAGTCCTGTGCGTGTGTGACTGGCCTTAAAGGGCAATTGAGTCAGTGCTTTTTCGTAAATGACGCTGAAAATTCCCTTTGTTTCATCACTCAGGTTAATGAGAGAACAATCAACATTTTCACTTGCTGCGTTTTTTTGGATTTGCAGTATGGCGAGTGCGGCGGCACTGTCGATATAAGAAATACCGGAAAAATCAATATCTGCCGCTGAGACCTTCCGTTCCCGGAATAAATTTCTGATTTCCGCGGCAAAAGAAGTAAGATTTTTCAAGCCAAGGTCTCCTGTAAGGTAAATGATCAGTTTGGAATCCTGTCTTTTACAGGAAATCTTATAGCGTTTTTGCCAGTCTTGTTTAACATCTATAATAATGAATAGATAATGCCGACCAGAACAAGATAAATAATTTCTAAAAGGTTTTTGAGT
>Ga0228535_1002920_pt1 | contig 14201 bp, 8 predicted proteins | sample SJ1metagenome_FD_168457 | JGI IMG/M metagenome (GOLD analysis project Ga0228535, IMG submission 168457) | Enriched culture of PCE-dechlorinating microbial communities from Ithaca, New York, USA - SJ1 | ecosystem: Engineered > Modeled > Simulated communities (microbial... > Unclassified | place... | reverse complement strand
GGGAGCCGGTTTTTGGGCCGAGGGAATATTCCGAATTCACCCAGCAGTACGTCGACGAGGAAATCACGCGCATTATCAAGGAGCGATACGAAAAGGCGGTCAAGTTCATCGAGGAAAAAAAGGAGACCGTCGACAAGATCGCGAGGAAGCTGCTCGAGGTCGAGACGCTGGGCGAGGAGGAATTCAAGGCTCTCACCGGCGCCCCCCTCATGGAAAATCAACGAATGACCCGATAAAAAAATGCCGGGCGGTCAATGGGCATGGAATGGCCGACGGCTTGCGCCGCCGATTCCGGCGGGGCGCTTTCAGGGCTGCGCGGCCGCGCCCGTGTCTTTTTCCTGTCCCGCCGAACGGATGGCTTGATGCCGGCGAAGCCGGAATCGGCATCCGCTTTTGACGCCGGCTCGGAGGGGCGGTTGTATCGGCCCCCCCTTTCTGTTACGATTTCAGCGCGGAACACGGATCCGTTGGATATGCACGACGGAGGAGGTCTCACATGAAGACGCAGATTCGGGCGATCGCGCTGGGATGCGCCGTTCTGGGCGTCCTGGCGTTGGTTTCGTTCTCCGAAGCGGGGGATGCAACCACGGGCGCGGCCGATTTGACCGAGGATTTTTACGTGAAGCTGCCGGAACAGGTTCTTCCGCTTCCCCGGCCTCTGCCGGCCGGGCAGGCGGAGCCGGGTTTCAGGATCCGGGGCACAAAAGGCTGGGCCTGGACCGCTGACCAGTATCTCGAGGAGATCCCCGTCCTGGCCGCCCACAAAATGAACTTCATGATGAACTGCTATCTGTCGATGTTCAGCAAGTTTCCCGAGCGCGTCAACGAATGGTGGCTGCCGTTGAGCGATTCCGTCAAAAAGCGCTACGCGGAGGTTTTCCGCAGCAGCCGCGAACACGGCATCCAGTTCTGTTTCGCCATACATCCCCAGCTCTTTTCTCCCCGGCCGATTGACCTGGCCAGCAAGAGTGATTTCGAAAGCCTCTGGCGGCATTTTGCCTGGGCCCAAAGCCAGGGGGTCCGATGGTTCTGCGTCCCCCTCGATGACGTTCACATCGAGAGCATGGCGGGCAAAATCAGGATCGACGGCGCGGAACATGCCCGTTTCATCAACCGGCTGTTTGAACGGCTGCGCCGCAAGGACAAAGGGGCGCAGATGATTTTCTGCCCCACCTGGTACTGGGGAAACGGGGACGATCCGGAACACCGGCCCTACCTGGAGGCGCTTGCCGAAAACCTCCATCCGCAAGTGTATCTGTTTTGGACGGGGCCGGAAGTCGTCCCGGCCCGGATTAAGGCCGGCGACGCCGAGATTTTCAAAAGCATCGTCAAACACCGGGTCATCCTCTGGGACAATTTTCCCGTCAACGACGGCCATCCCACCATGCACCTGGGCCCCGTTTCCGGAAGGGCGGCCGATCTCAACCGGTTCGTGGACGGCTACATGGGCAATCCCCTTTCTCCGCAGAACCAGATCAACCGCATCCCGCTCCTGACCTGCGCCGACTATGCCTACAATCCGTGGGAATACGACCCAGGCCGCTCCATCGGACAGGCCATCCTTCACCTGGCGGAAAACGACGCCCAGAGGACCGTTCTCAAACAGCTGGTGGAAGCCTACCCGGGGACCTTGGTCCTTCGCGCGGACAAGGGATACCCGACGGGGTACAACCACGTCCGGGAGCAATTCAAACGGCTGATCTCGGTTCCGCATTCCCGGTACCTGGGCGAGATGCTGATCGCCCATTTGAGGGATCTCTCCGCGCGCCTGGCGGCCGCGTTTCCATCGACTTTCGCCGATGCCCGGAAGACCGTGGATGATGATGTCGCCTGGATGACAAACGAGCTTCAACTCAAGTACGAATAACCGGGCATGGCCTGCCGCCCCGCGCCGAAGCCGGCGGAATCAAGCGGACACGCCGCCCGCTTTCCCCGGACTCCTCGATGGGAGATGCCCTAACGGGCCGGCGTCTTTTCCCGGGAGCCGCATTTCCATTCGATCCCGGGGATGGGCGGGGCGCATGGCGTTCATAGGAAGGGAAGCAGCCAGGCGAAGAGCATGGTGAATACGAGCACGGCGATGCCGGTCATGGCGGCGGCGATGCTGAAGGTTTTCAGGGTTTCGACCTCGGTCAGGCCGCTCATTCGCGAGACAACCCAGAAACCACTGTCGTTCATCCAGCCTCCGACGATGGAGCCGCCGGCGATCACGGCGGCCAGATAAACGAGGTTGAATCCGAGCGCCTGCGAAGAAACGCCCATCGCGGCCAGCGTCGTGGCCGAGGTGATCATCGCCACGGTGCTCGAGCCCTGGGCGATCTTCAAGACGGAGGACATGGCGAAGGCCGCGAGAAGGATGACGAATCCCGCGCCGCCTTGCCCGGCATGAATCCAATCGGCCATGACTCCCTGGATGTCGCAGGCGCGGAGCATAGCCCCGAATGCGCCGCCGGCGGCCGTGATGAGGACGATGACGGCGCCGCTCATCAAGGCTTCTTCCATCGCCCGTCCGAGGACCCTGAAGGACAGGCGCCGGGTGCGGACGAGAACCGCCATGGCGATGAAGGCGGAAAGCAGCAAAGCCAGGTTGGGGTTGCCGATGACCTCGGTGCAGGCCTTGACGCGCGTCCATTTCAGGGACTTGGAAACGGTGTTGACGGAAATCAGCAGGACGGGGAGGATGACGGGCAGGATGGACACGAGGAGGCCCGGCCCGGCGCTCCCCGCGGGCGGCGGCTGGTCGGGCGATTCATTGGCATAGGGCCTCATCGGGATGTCGTTGAGCCGGTTGATGATGACGCAGACGAGCCCCGCGGCGACGGCCGAGGGTATGCCGATCATCAGCCCGGCCATGATCATCAGGCCGAGGTCGATCCCGAGCGTGGAGGCTATGAACAGCGGGCCGGGCGTCGGCGGGACGAGCGTGTGGGTGATGGACGCCCCGGTGCCTATGGCGCAGATGTAAAGGACATAGTTTTTGCGCGTCCTTCTCCACAGAGAGCGGGCCAGGGGGACAAGCAGATAGAAGACGGTGTCGAAAAAAACGGGTATGGAGAGGACAAAGCCACTGGCCATCAGAGCCGCCGGGGTCCGCTTTTCGCCGAGCAGGTTGAGGAATGCTCGGACGATGCGGTCGGCCGCCCCGCTGTCCATCAGGCACTTGCCAATGATGGCCGCGAGGGCGATGACGATGCCGATGCTGCCCGCGACGGCGCCGAACTCGCGGGCGACCCTGGCGATTTTATCGCCGAGCTGGCCCGGCGCCAGCAGACTGATGACCATCGCCGAGGTGATGAGCGACACGAAGGCATTGACCTTGAGGACGACGATCATCCCCACGACAAGGACGACGCCGATCAACAGGATCAGCAGGGGGCTCATGCTTTGCCCGGGCGGAGTCTTCCACGGCTTCTCCAATCTTCCGGAAGTCCGCTCCCGCCTTGCTTCCTGAATGGTCTTTCAAACGTCAACTCGGCCTCGTTCGACAAAAGGCGATGATAAAACCCGCGCGCCGGGATGTCAAGCAAGTCGCGGACTCCGGGGCCCGGATCTTCAGCCGCCGCCGCGCCTCATGTCCTGACATGACGTTCGTCCGGGATCGCGTTGAATGGCGGGACATGATGGAAGGCGGCCCGGCCGGATCCCGGGTTCGCGCGCCGCGTCGTTATTTCAGCTTCTGCCAAAGGAAGGTGAAGGCCAAGGCGCTCATGTGGGCGGCCTGGGCGTTATTGGCGGAGCCGCCGTGCCCACCCTCGATATTCTCGTAGTAGCGGACGTCGCAGCCCATGCCCATCATCTTGGCCATCATTTTCCGGGCATGCCCGGGATGGACCCGGTCGTCCCGGGTTGACGTTGTGAACAACACCGCAGGGTACTTTTGCCCGGCCCGGACGTTGTGGTAGGGAGAAAATGTTTGAATGTAGGCCCATTCCTCGGGCTTGTCGGGGTCTCCGTATTCGGCCATCCATGAGGCTCCGGCGAGAAGCTTCGAGTAACGTTTCATATCGAGCAGCGGCACCTGGCAGACCACGGCTCCGAAAAGGTCGGGGTAGCGCGTGATCATGTTGCCCATCAGGAGGCCGCCGTTGCTTCCGCCCTGGGCGCCCAGGTGCCGGGGGGAGGTCACTTTGCGGGCGATGAGGTCTTCGGCCACGGCGGCGAAATCCTCATAGGCGCGGGGACGGTTCTCTTTCAAGGCCGCCTGGTGCCAGGCCGGGCCGTACTCCCCGCCCCCGCGGATGTTGGCCACGACATAGACGCCGCCCCGGCTCAGCCAGGCGCGGCCCACGCCCGCGTTGTAGCGGGGCGTCTCGGAAATCTCAAAGCCGCCGTAGCCGTAGAGGAGGGTGGGCCGGGCGCCGTCGCGCTTCAGGCCTTTCGGGGCGACCTGGAAATAGGGGATACTCGTCCCGTCCTTGCTCCTGGCGAAATGCTGGCTCACCTCGAGGCCGGCCGCGTCGAAGAAAGACGGGAGTTCCTTCAGTTTTTCCGGAGCCTTTCCGATCGTGCCATAGAACAGGGTTGAGGGAGTCAGGAAGCCGCTGACGGTCATGAAATAGGCGTCATCCTCATCCGGGTCGATTCCCGCGGCGTAGACGGCGGCGAATCCCGGCGCTCCGGCCAGGGGCCGCCGGCTCCAGCCGGTTGGGCCGGGAGTCAGGACGGTGACGGCGTTCTTGACGTCCTCGAGGACATTGAGAATCAGGTGGTGGCGCGTCCAGCTGCAGCCGGCGAGGGAAACCCGGGGGGTGGGCTCAAAGAGCACGATGAACTCGCGCCGGCCTTTCATGAAATCCTCGAAATCGGCCGCGAGCAGCGATCCCCCCGCATACGTCCTTCCCGCCACGGTCCAGGGGCTGCGAAGCTCGATCATCAACCACTCCCGTCGCGCGAAGGCATTGGCGTCCACGGGCACTTCGATTCTCCGGAGTTTTCCGTCCTCGCTTCGCAGGAATGTCTCGCTTTCGTAGAAAGCGATCGCCCGATAGACGAAGTGGCGCTCGAAGCCCTCCGTATCATCATGGGCGGCGCTGACGGACATGTCCGTGGCTTGGCCCTCGTATACCGACTCGGCCGCGGAAAGGGGGGTGCCGCGCTTCCAGATCTTGGCGACGCGGGGATATCCGGACGTGGTCAATGACCCTGGACCGAAGTCCGTGGAGACGTACACCGTGTTTTTGTCGATCCAGGACAGGCCGCCCTTGGCCTCCGGGATTTCGAAGCCGTCCTTGACGAAGGACCGGCTTTCGAGATCAAACTCCCGCACCACGTTGGCGTCGGCGCCGCCGCGGGAAAGCTTGATGAGAACATGCCGGTATCCGCCGGCTTTGAGGATCTGCGCTCCGTGCCAGACCCAGTTTTCCTTCTCGGCCGCGCTCAGGGCGTCGAGGTCGAGAAGGACGTCCCATTTCGGCTCCGCCTTGCGGTATTCCTCGAGCGTCGCGCGGCGCCAGACGCCGCGGGGATTCCGCGCATCCCGCCAGAAGTTGTAGTAATAAGGCCCTTGTTTGTAAACGCCGGGAATTCGCTCCTTGGAGTCCAGGATATTCAGCAGATCGGCCTTCAGCTCCCCGAATCCCGGGGCCTCGGCCAATTCCTTTCCGGACTCGGCGTTGCGGGCCTTGACCCATTCAAGGGCCGCGTCTCCCGTGACGTCTTCCAGCCACAAGTACGGGTCCTCCGCCGGAGGCTGTTCTCGGTTGGCTTCCGGGTTTCTGGGCGGCAAGGTCAATGCCAGGGCGAGAATTATGGGAATCATGGGAATCCACAGACGTGTCATGAAGGTCTCCTTTCCCGTCGGCCGGTATCAAGACGAAAACACCGGCGGAGAGGAAATAATTCGTGATGATGTCAGTGATATTAAGCCAGGGTGTTATCGGATGTCAACCCGAGTCCGGGGACGGCGCTTACCCTCTTCAAGGGGGACACATTACCCATTGACCCTATGTCTTCGCGACTTCCCCCGCGGACGGCGGAGGTTTTCCGGGAATCCGCTTTGATCCCGCCGGAGCCGGCCTCACCTGCAGGGAATCCCCGGCGTCGGAAAGCAGGATTTCAGGAATTCGTCGACCGGGCCGTCATAGAGAGCCCTCTTGATGTTCATCCAGGAAAGCTGGTCGCCGACGGCATAATACAAGAAGGCCTTGCCGCCGAATTCGACAAGGTCCGGGTCCGAGGCGTTGATCCCGTCGTCGATGGCGTCCGGTGTCAAAACCGGATTCGCCGCGCTGGACTCCCAGTTCTTGAGATCCCTCGATCGGGCGACGTATGTCTGGAAGAACCATCGGGGTTCGCGATGCTCCAGATAGAGAACATAATAATGCCCGTCCGCGAAGCGCAGCGCCGGGCAGGCCGCGTAACGGTCCCTGCCGAGCGCGGCGTCCGGCACCTTTTCCCAGGTCTCGAGATCCTTCGAGCGCGCGAACTTGATCGTGAACGGCGGCCACTTCGGGTCGTTTGTCTCATAGGCCATGATGAAGCCGGAGGGACACCCGGCGACCGAGGAATTGAACAGATGCTCGGCGGGTTCCTGGGCGATGACCACCCTGCTCTCCCAATTCTTCAGGTCGGACGATTTGAACATCGTCACATCGTTCCAATTTTGATTCTCGAATCGCGAGGCGAAAGCGTAGAACACGCCGTCTCGGACATAAGCCGACGCAAGGCTGTGGCCGGTCGCGAACCTGGCGACCTCGTGGCCGCTGCCGGCATCCACAAGGCTCAGCCAATAATCCTCCCGGGTGCCCCCGCTGGCCGGGCGGGCGGAAAACAGATGATGAAGCCTCCCTTTCCAAACGACGGGCGCGACCTCGCACATGTCGCGGCGGATGACCGTGTTGTCCTTGACGAGCCCCGCATGTCCGGACCGCGGCCTTGGAGGAAACAGCTCGTCGAAGGCATCAACCGGCCAATTGCCGATTCGATGGAATCCGGAGGGGACCTCCTGCTGGAACTGCACGTAGGCCAGGCATGAACCCTTCGTCGTGTATCGGATGTCTTTCTCGGTTTCCTTTTTGACCTTGACGCCGAAGACTTTATAGCCCGCCAGGACGCAGTCCTCGAAATCGACGGCCAGGCAGTCGCCTTGCTCGACGCTCTGGACGATCCCGTCCGTGGGCGTTCCTCCGGGCTGGGAGAAGTTGAGCGTGATCAAGCGGCAGCGCTTGAGGGCGACGCGCGATCGCGTCGTGAACCCGTAGTTGCTGGCCTTGAGCGAGCACTGCGGTCCGACCAGCCGGCAGTCCTCGAAAACGGCGTCCGGATGCTCCGGCATCGTCGGATTCTCCACCCGGACATAGGCGGCCGACGCGTCTCCCCATACATCGAGCGACCAGAGATGGCAGCGGCGGAAGGTGATCGGCTCTTCGGGCCGCGATAGGCAGCTGGCGACTCCTCCTCCGAAAGCACGGCCGACGGCGACGCAGTCCTCGACCACCACCGAGAACGGCTCGACCTTATCGGTGCAATCGAAGAAAATGCCCGCGTCGCCGCCGGTGACGTACAAGTTCCTGAAAACCCACCGGTCCCAGCCGACCGCCGAGAACGTGGGCTCGGTGTGATCCTTGGACCATCCCCGGCTGGTGGCCCTGAAGGAGCTCCACCAGTCATAGCTTTTAAATCCTTTTTCGGGATCTCCGGAATCGATGACGGGCCGGCCTTTCACGCCGCCGCCGAACAGCCCTTCCGCGTCTCCGATGAGAGTGTTGTATGAGCTCTTGGCGCCTTTGTGCGCCGCATAAAGATTCGCCTCGACGTACGTGTCCGGCCTGACGATGATGGTATGGCCGCCCAGGCCGTCCGGGATTGCGTCGAGCGCCCCCTGTATCGTCCGGAACGCCTTGGCCCACGAGGAGCCGTCCGTGTCGTCGCCCAATTTGGAAACGTAAAGAGTCGTCCCCCGTCTTTCTTGAAGGGGTTCCGCTCCAACGGCCGCCATCGGGCCGGCGGCGAGCAACCAGGCGATTGTCAACAGGCCTGCGGCATTCATGGCTCTCCTTTGTGCAGCGGGGGCGGCCCCATCACGTTTTTGCTTTCCCAAACGCCGGGCGGCGATCCCGAGTTCTAAGCCGGTCTCCGCCTTCCGGCATCCCCCGGGAGTCCGGCGTCCGCTAGACCGGCAGCTTGCCCAGTTCCGCCCGGTTTCCCCAGATTTTATCCACGGCCCTGACGACGTCCAGGGCTTCCTCGGGAGCGGCCAAAAGCGATTGCTGAGGCAAAAGGATGCCTTCCCGGCTGAGCTTTTCGGCATTCGGAAGGAACATCGAGCCGTAGTCCGGATAGTCTCCGGGGGGGAGTTTTCCGCGGTCCATGAGAGCCGGTTCTTTGTAGAGCGGGAAGCCGTACCCGCCCCCGATGAGAATGCCCTCGGCGTTCATCGCCTTCAGGAACTGATCCTTGGAAACGCCGTCCCATTCCTCGGCGATGTACCGCAGGAACATCCCGTGGTGGCTTCGCCGCGTGGATTCCGGGACGTCGGGAGCGAGCGTCCTGATGTAGGCCCGGCCCTGGAGCTTTTCGTAAAGGCAATCATGGGTGCGGATCCGGCGCTCGATCTGCTCGTCGGCCCGGGACATCTGCGCGAGAAGAAGGGCCGCCTGGAATTCCGTCATGCGCATGTTGGGCGAGATGTTTTCCATGTGATACCAGGGCTTGCCCGGCCACCGGCCGCAGTTCATGAACGACCAGGCCTGGATGCTCGTCGGTTCGTCGTTGGTCAGAAGAATACCGCCTTCGGAGCAGGTGATGTTCTTTGATACCTGAAAACTGAATATCCCGGCCCGGCCGATGCAGCCCAGGCCCTTATCCTTCCAGCGGCCGCCCCAGCAATGCGCGGCGTCTTCGATGACCAGCAGGCCGTGCTTTTCCGCGAGCGCCGTCAGGCGGTCCATGTCGAGAGGCCGGCCGAAAACGTGAACGGGGAGAATGGCCTTGGTCTTCGGCGTAACGGCCGCCTCGACCTTGTCGAGATCGAGGTTCATCGTATCTTCCTCGACGTCGATATAGACGGGCACGGCTCCGGCCGTGATGACGGCCGTGCTCGTGGCTATGAACGTCAGGGGCGTGGTGATCACCTCGTCGCCGAATCCGATCCCCAGGGCCCGGATGGCAATTTGGAGCGCGGCGGTCCCGGTCGAGCAGGCGACTCCGTAGCCGGCTCCTTGCCAGGCCGCGTACCGCGCTTCGAATTCCTCCACCTTCTCTCCGAACCACCATTTTCCGGAATGGAGGACTTCGAGCAGGGCTTTCTCTTCCTTGTCATCCCAGCAAGGCCAGGAATGGAGGGGCTTGGTCCGGACGGGCTGCCCTCCGAAAACTGCGAGTTTGCTCATGCGATCCTCCTAAAGATTTCGATATTCCCACGCGTCCGCGATCCGGCGGCTCAGCCGCCGACGCGCTTCATGACGTCGCGGCAGGCCGCCACCATGACGTCCTCGGCCGAAGGCTCATAAATGCAGCCGTCCACTTCGTAGTCTCCCTGGATGAACTCCTTCGCCGGGGGCAGGTATCCCGATGTGCCGGTGCCGTTGGCAATGCCGAGAAGGAACGTCCAATCATAGCGGGACTCGGCCTTGATGCGCAGGCCGATCTCCGAAAAGACCTCTCCCGGGATCGTCAGGAACACGGCTTTCCCGACGCGGAGCGCTTGATGCTCGATTTTCAGGAAGGGGACCCATCCCTTTTCCTTCCGCCTCCGGGCGACGGCCAGCCTCTGGCTCGTGGAAAAAACCCGGACACGCGCCTCATCCAGCCGGCGCGTTCCGGCGAAGGCCGGGTTTTTCTCCATCTCCGTCAGCTTGGCTTTGGCTTCTTCCGCATCCCTCGCGGCCTCGTCCGGGGTCACGGGGTATTCTTTGCGCAGCGGGTAGTCAAACAAACCGCTGGCCAGGGAAACGTCCAGGCGGGATTCCGTCTGAATACCGGGAAGCGCTCCAAGAACAACCGCGGCCAGCTGGCGCCCTTTTTTTGCGATGAATTCATAATTGCGAATGGGCATGTCAACGCCGACGGCGGACAGCTCCGATGAATACCCGCAGTTGATGTCGCCCTGGGCTCCCTGCAGATACGCCGACCAGATCTCTCCGCCTCCCATCGCGCATTTTTTCATGATCTCCGCGTGAGTGTAATGAGGCCAATCCTCGGAGATGAGCGTGTTTTGCCAGTCCAGGGTCGAGGGGTGGCATCCGTAGTTGAAGGCGACGCCCCTCAGGTTCCCGCCGGCGTCCTCGATTTTCATGACGAGGACCTCCGGGTCCGGATGGAGTCCTCCGTAGAGAAGGGCCCGGCGGTTTCGCCCCATCTCGAAGACCTCCGTCCGGCCGAATCCGATGCGCGAGGGCCGACGGTCCAGGTAAGCGGCTTCGGCCGAAGCCGCGACCTGAGAGACGAGGTAGGAAGGATACGTCCCCGGGGTGGGCGCGGTGTAGAAATCCGCGGCCAGGGCGGGGCCCGCGTGCGTATGAGTGCAGGAAAAGATGACCGAACCCGGATCGGCTCCCGTCCGGCGGGCGATCTCCGCCCGGATGGATTCGACGAGCTCCGGTGTCAGGTAAATGAGCGAGACCGCGATGAGGAAGGCTTTGCGGCCGGCCCCATCCTCGAGATAAAGGCTTTTGGCGTAGAGATCGTCATGGACGCCGGTCGACATTTGGCTTCTGGCGAAGCCCGACATTTGGATCGGCTCGCGCGGCGTGATGGCCTTGGAGCCGAGTCCCGCGAGAATCTGGGAATCTGCGGCCATGATTGATCTCCTTTTATCGTGTTTTAACGGGAAGAATCGCCGTCTTCCCCAACCCGGAGGAGCCCGGATCCGGCGATCGGCCGGCAAACGAATATCGACGGGAACGTTCCCTCGGGTTCGTAATACCTGGATGTCAGCGCCTCCCGCAGGGCCGGAACGGCATCACGGCGGGCCAGGACCATCATGCAGCCGCCGAGCCCGGCGCCGGCCAGCTGGGCCCCAAGCACGCCTTCGGTCCCCAGAGCGATATCGACCATCCGGTCGATGGCCGGAAGACTGCAGGCGTAGCAGCCCGGCTGCCAGATGAGCTGGGCACGCTCGACGCGCTCGGTATCCTGGCTTTCCAGATCTTCCATCAAGCCGAGAAGATAGCCGTTCGATGTCGGAGCCTGGAAAGGGCGTGTTTCTCCGCCGGAGTCCGTCACGGCGACACGATCCCCGTCGTGGGAAACCTGCATCATCCGGCCGATGTCCTTCATACGGCCGGACCGGAGGAACTCGGAATAGAGGCGGGCCCGTTCGCATTCGGCCAAGCCGTATAAAACAACGCCCCGGATGGGATAAAAGCCGTCCGCGGGCGGCTTGTGGGTCATGAACAACGTGTCCGTCTCTTCGCCCGGAAGCATGGCGCGCAGTTCTTCCCGGGTGGCCCGCTCCGGCAAATGGAGAAGGATGCGGTAGATCCAGCTCAAAGGCACGCGCAGGTTTCTGACGTTGATGTCGCGAAGATGTTCAAGGAGGGGGGCGTGCTGCGGATAGAAAGCGCGCACCAGCTTCAGGCCCAGGCGGTAGCAGGCGACGCGATGATTGAACTCGTCGCGGGCCTTGGTGCTCTTCTGGGCCCTAATGCCGGAATCGCCGACGACCATGACATAATCATCCGGGAAGTCGACCGTCTCCTGGACCGCGAAATCGAAGAAAGTCACCTTGATGACCTTGCCCTTGCGGCCCAGTTTCATGGCGGCGTGGTCCGCGCTTCCGCCCCGCGTCCCGACGAACCATTCGCCTTCTCCGCAGAGGTCGACGAATTGCGCGGGCATGAGGTCCAGTCCGTTGGCGGCGATCGTCGCCTCAGCCGTACCGACGACGAGGCTTGACGAGGAGCTCAGGCCGGCGGCCTGGGGTATATTCCCCGTGACGACGATATCCATCCCGCGCAGGCGAAGGTGGGGGAACTTCTTCTGGAGCCTCAGGACGGCCGCCTTGATGTATTGTGACCAGTCACCGCCCGCGTTCCGGGCTATTTCCAGCGCCTTTTCGCTGTTAATGAGAGACATCCAGTCGTCCCAGGGCAGATCGGCCACGAGATCCCCGATCGAGAACTCCCTGTCGCCGAATCGGTCCCGGTCGAGATTGAAAAGACGGACCCGGTCGTCCTCGCGGGGGCTGATGGCCATCAACGTTTCGTAGCCGATCGTCATCAGGTTGCAGTTGCCTCCTTGATGGTCGACGTGGCGGCCCATGACGTTCAGACGTCCCGAGCTTCTCACGATGAAAGTCCGGCCGCTCTCTCCGATGACGGACGCGGCATAGGAAAGGAGGTCGCGGTAGGCTTCCAGGCGTTCCCGGAGGACGCTCTTGTCTTTTCCGTATATGGCCTCGAGCGCCGCGGCTAAAGGCGAATCCGAAAACGATTCATCATCCACGGCCTCTCTTTCGAACATGGCTTTCCAAGCGTTGAGAGGCTTGAGGGATTCCGTCTTGAGCGTGATTCTCGGCCGTGCCCCCTTTTTTCTGGCCTGAAAGATGGATTCGACCTCGAGAAGCTCCGCCGGATTGTTGTATCCGAGGATCGCTTCCGGGTCGTCGACGTGCAGCGCCCGGACTTTGAACCGCCCGTCCCCGGCGAGGATGCCGACGATGTCGGTGAGGTACTCCTCGCCCTGGGCGTTGACCCGGTCCAGGCGTCCCAGCGCTTCCCCGAGGGCCGACGCTTTGACGACATAGACCGAGGTGTTTCCCCAACGAACGTTCCGGACTTCCTGGGGGGTCATGGAGAGGGTTTTCCCCTCCGGCGTCTTCAATTCGAAGTGATCCCCGCCCTCCGGGATGAAAGAGTCCAGATTGACGGACTCCGGGCCGCCGCCCTTGACTTCCGTCCATAATCTTCCGAAGGCGGTTTGAAGCTTGCTTTCGGACGCGGGCGATCCGGGGCGCGAGAATCCCCGACGGATCAATTTCCGGATATCGCCCCTGGATTTCAGCGCAGACGCCCGGCTCCGGAGATCCCGGAAAACCTGACGCTGGCGGATTTCGGGCTCCTCGATGACGCCGAGGATCCGCCCGTCCTCGTCTTCCACGACCCGGCCCTGGGTGGATTCCGGGGTTCCCGCGTTGGCCAGGAAGGCCAGGTCGCAGGATTCGCCGTCGTAGAGGGAGAAGAGCCTCTCGAGAACCCCCGTATCGATGATGCGGTCGCCGACGACGAGCAGGATATCGGGATCGTCGCCGACCATGGTGACGGCCCGGAGTCCGACGCGGGCGGCGTCGGCGGTTCCCGCCTGCTCGACCTGGTAAGCGAAGAGGACGTTCTTGAAAGCGCGGCCGACCGTGTCCATGACCTGGCCGGCCATCGTTCCGACGACGATGATGTGCCGCTCGAGACCTAGGGAATTATAGTTGGCGATGGCCCGGTTTATGGTCGGGATACCGTCGATGGGAAAACAAACCTTGTGACAGGTCGTGGACTGCATCCGGGTCCCTTTTCCGGCGGCCAGGATGACGCTGTAGCGGGGAACTCGGCTCATGATCATTTCCTTGAATGGACGCGGGCGCGGTTCTTTTTCTTGCCCGGCACGGGCGTTCCGAACCAGCCGGCCATTTTTGATTTGAGATCCTTAGCTTGTTAGGTTAATGCGAAGGCACGAGTTTGTCAAACACTAAGGCGGGGCGCGCCCCGGAAAAGGGAGACGGGACGCTTTCTTTTCGGAGAAAAGCCCCGTCCTGGGTGAACGCCCGCCCCGGAATGTTTTTTTAGCTGTCCGCCACGCGCATTTTGTGATATGATGTCACAAAATAACAAAAAGGAGTTCCCTTGGCTAAAAGCAGGAGGGCGTATAAGAGCGCCAAAAGGGCCAAAGAATTGCTGCGCCAGAAGAAAAAAGAAGAAAAGATGCGCAGACGGCAGGCCCGGGATAAATCGTCTCAGGACGAGGAAGCTTCGACTCCCGCTGAAGAAAGCTCTGAATCGCAAGCCACCGAGTCCGAATAGCAGGAAAGACGGTTTTCCCGGAAGTCTTATCCCGCTTCATCCAAACGCGATCCGCTCAAGGGGACAGGTTCGCGGGTTCTCCCCGAAATTGACAGGACTGTTTCGTTAGCGATATATTATAAACCTGGCCGGTCGGCGGGATCTCAAACTCTGCGAGGTGGATTTCCCGCGGCCCGGTAACGGAATTTCCGACCCGTTATAAAATATTCAGAGGAGGATTTTCTTGGAAAAGAAACCGTTCAATGCCTTTGA
>Ga0228535_1002919_pt1 | contig 14216 bp, 14 predicted proteins | sample SJ1metagenome_FD_168457 | JGI IMG/M metagenome (GOLD analysis project Ga0228535, IMG submission 168457) | Enriched culture of PCE-dechlorinating microbial communities from Ithaca, New York, USA - SJ1 | ecosystem: Engineered > Modeled > Simulated communities (microbial... > Unclassified | place... | reverse complement strand
GTTTCAAAGATTCTCCTTCGCGCTGCGACCCGCTCTTCTATGACTTCAAGCTGTGCCCTGCCGATTGCTGCCAGAATATTGCTCATTCTGTAGTTGTACCCGATCTCGCTGTGCTGGTAATGGGGGGCCGGGTCACGGGCCTGGGTTGCCCAGAAGCGGGCTTTGGAGAGCATTTCAAGATCATCGGAAACGAGCATACCTCCGCCGCTGGTGGTGATGATTTTGTTGCCGTTGAAGGAAAGCACTCCAAACTTTCCCAGCGTTCCGCACTTTTCCCCCCCGTATGTTGCCCCCAGGGCCTCTGCCGCGTCTTCGAGTACGGGTACGTTGTAGGAATTGCATAGATCAACGATAGGGCCATAATTGGCACTTTGCCCGTACAGGTCAACTGTAACGACGGCTTTGGGAAGTTTGCCGATTTTCTCTGCTTCCTCAAAGGCTTTCTTGAGGGCGGAAGGGGACATGTTCCAAGTTTCCCGGTCCGAATCTATGAACACAGGCACGGCTCCCTCATAAATCACAGGGTTTATCGTGGCCGAGAAAGTGAGGGAGGAACAGAAAACAATATCTCCAGGCTGAATGCCGAGCAGTTTGAGCCCAAGGTGCAGGGCCGCGGTCCCTGAAGAAAGGGCCAGGGCTCCTTTGCACCCCACATATTCAGCAATTTCTTTTTCAAAGGCATCTACGTGAGGGCCAAGAGGAGCTATCCAGTTGGACTCAAAAGCGCCCTGTATGTATTCCATTTCTTTTCCCGTCATGTGGGGAGGGGAAAGGTATATTCGTTTATTCGCCATTTCGTTCACCTCGAGATTTTTCTCGCAGGGCAGCCTGCAACTGTTACCTCTGCGGGTATGTCGCTTATTATAGTACTTCCGGCCCCAGAAATTGCCCACGATCCAATCTTTTTATAAGGAATGACCGTTGTTCCCGCGCCAAGAAAGACGCCTTCTTCAGCCTTCACTCCTCCGGTAACTGTGCATCCGGGAGCAACGTGGCAAAATTCGCCGAAGGAACAATCGTGGTCTATCAGTGCGCCGGTGTTCACGATGCAATGGGCCCCAAGAACGGTTTCGGGTTGGATGACAACCCCGGCAAATACTACGGTACCTGCACCGATTTTTGCTGAGGGGTGAACAGAGGCTCTCGGGTGGATAACTGATATCCATTCAATTTGAGATGTGGAAAAACGCCCGAAAACAGCCTTTCGTGTACGATTGTCTCCAATGGCAAGAATCGCTCTTGCTTTTGCTCGGCGGGAAATAAAATCGGCGGTTTTTTCCAGGACCGGGATGCCGAGGATCGACGAACCTATTTTGCTGCTGTCGTCGTCAAGTATGCCGTCAACGGAAAAACCGCACTGGATCAGAGTGGAAACCACTACCTTGCAATGGCCTCCGCCGCCGATAACGAAAAGAGGGCTGTTCATTTCCATTCCTCCGATCCCATGAACTCCGAGGCAGTCGCCTGACCTTCCTGGGTTATGCCTTCTCTTTTAAGAATTTTTACAACTGTCATCCAGAGTATTTTCAGATCAAGGGAAAAGGAAGCGTTATCAACGTACCAGACGTCAAGGGAGAATTTCTCCTCCCACGAAAGGGCATTTCTTCCATTGACCTGGGCCCAGCCGGTGATTCCCGGGCGGACTTCATGGCGACGGGCCTGAAAGGTTGAGTAGCGGGGCAGATATTGAACAAGTAAAGGCCGGGGGCCCACGAGGCTCATGTCACCCTTCAGGACGTTGATCAGTTCCGGCAGCTCGTCGAGACTGGTGCTGCGCAGAAATTTACCGAAAGGAGGAAGGCGGTTTTCATCCGGCAGCAGGTTTCCTTCCTCATTTCTGGTATCCGTCATGGTCCGGAACTTGTACATGGTAAAAATTTTTCCGTTCAACCCCGGTCGCTGTTGTTTAAAAAAAACAGGGAAGCCAAGTTTTCTTCGGACGAGAACGGCAAGGACGAGCAAAACAGGGGAAAGCAGGAGAATGCCTGCCAATGCCGCAAAAAAGTCGAATAACCTCTTCAAGACGGGGAAGATTTTATTTTTACCGGTCATTCAATTGCTCCGTTAATTAAACACAGGGGAATGATCTTCCCAAGCAGTTCCCGTATTTTATTCCCGTCTTCATTTTCAGCGGCCTCCCGAAGTTCCTGCAGCAGTTCGGGGAAATCTTCAGTTGAACAGCTGTTCTTCGCGGTAAATATCTTCTTGAACCGGGATGCTTCCGTGCCTTCTTCAGCAGTAAGCAGTTCCTCGAAGAGCTTTTCCCCCGGGCGGATGCCGGTGAAGACGATGTCGATATCCGTGCCGGGCTCGAAGCCCGAGAGGCGGATGAGGTCGGTGGCAAGGTCGATGATCTTCACGGGTTTGCCCATGTCGAGCACGAAGACTGAGCCGTTCCGCTTCATTCCCCCTGCCTGGAGGACGAGCTGTGCCGCCTCGGGGATGGTCATGAAGTATCGGGTCATCTCCGGGTGGGTGACGGTGACGGGGCCGCCCCTGCGGATCTGTTCCTTGAAGGTGGGGATGACGCTGCCCCGGCTGCCCAGGACGTTGCCGAAGCGCACGGAGACGAATGCCGTTCCCGGTTTCGCTCTTTCCGAGGCCCCGGAGACCACCATCTCGGCCACGCGCTTTGATGCGCCCATGACGGATGTGGGGTTTACGGCCTTGTCGGTGGAGATGTTCACGAAGACCTCCACATTGTGCTCAAGGGCCAGTTCGGCGAGGTTTTTCGTGCCGAAGACGTTGTTGAGGATGGCCTCCTCGGGGTTGTCTTCCATGAGGGGAACGTGCTTGTGGGCAGCAGCGTGGAAGACCACCTGGGGCGAGTGGGTCTCGAAGACCCGCCTCAGCCGCTCCCGGTTGCGCACGTCGGCCACCACCACGGAAAGTGAGCGGAAATGGTGGGTGTTCCGGAGTTCCTGTTCGATCTGGAAGAGGCTGTTCTCCCCCCGGCCCAGGAGGATGATCTTCCGGGGCTCGAAGGGGAGGATCTGCCGGACGATCTCGCTGCCGATGGACCCCCCCGCGCCTGTGACGAGGACCGCCCGGTCGGTGATGTATCCCGCGATCTCGTCCAGGTCGAGCCGGACGGGTTCGCGGTTCAGGATGTCCTCGACTTCCACGTCGCGGATGCTGGAGATGGAGACCTTGCCGGAGAGGACCTCCCATATGGCGGGGATGATCCGCGCAGGGACGTCTGCCTCCCGTGCCGCTTCGAGGATGGACCGGATGGCGTCGCCCATGACGGAGGGGATGGCGATGAGGATCTCGTCCACCGAGTTGGCCCTGACCACGGAGGCGAGGCGTTTCACCGGTCCGAAGACGGGATAGCCCACGAAGGTGGTGTTCTGCTTGGTGGGGTCGTCGTCGAGGAAGCCCACTGGGGTGAGACAGGATTCAGGATGGCGGAGCATCTCCCTGACGATCATGGTGCCGGCGTCCCCTGCGCCGATGACCAGGACCCGCTTGTTCTGCCCTTTGCCCTTTCTGCGGACGTGCCCCTCGAGGAAGAGACGGACGAGGAGACGGGCGGCTCCCCAGCAGGTGAGCAGCAGCAGCCCGTCGATGAGGGGGATGCTGCGGGGGATGCGGTAGTAGGGCGACAGGAGGAACGCTGCCGTGAATGAGAGCAGTGTGAATATGCCCACAGCCCTGCCGAGGCGGGTGAGGTCGCGCACGCCGATGCTGCGCCATGACTGCTTGTGGAGACTGAAGCCGATGACCACCAGGGCCTTTATCCCCAGGCTGAGGAGAATGTAGGCCATTTCGCTCCTCTGGTAGAGCTTCGGGATGGGCAGGCCGAGTCGCATCGCAAACGCCCCCCACGCTGTGAGGGCCGCAATTGCGAGGTCGATGGCGAGTTTTTGGTAGAGCGTTGACCGGGGATGCCTGTTTTTCATGGAAAAGGCGCCATACGACGCGTTGCCCCCTCCTTTCATATGCACAAATACAGCCCCGGATCACTGCCGGAACCTGAAGAGCGTGTTCCGATACGGGGTTGAGTACAAAAAATTATACCACTTTCCGGCGAAAAGATTCCTTTTGTTCATAAAGGTTTTTTCTGAATGGGTAAAGATTTCAGGCTTCCTGTGAGCTTCCCCGGAGAAAATCTTTCTTGCGAAAAGAAAACTATTTGTATATATTACGAGTCGAGGGCACTCTTATAGATGGCAGGGTATGATTCCTGCCGATATTTCAATGGGGAGGTAATTCGAATGGCAGTATATTCGCCGCTGAAAAGTTCCGTCGTCTTCCGGCTTAATGCCGGCACAGACGGTGAAGGAAAGATGATCACCCGCTCGGTGACCATGAGCAGGGTTCTTCCCACGGTGGACGCCACTGCGCTGAAGGCAGCCACCGATCTTCTGGGAGGGCTTCTCGAGCACCCGGTGATCTCGGTGGAAAAAGTGGGCACCGATTCTGTGGAAGCGGAATAGTGCATAAACGAAGAGGAGTGTGAGCATAGATGAAGACATTTCGAATGAAGTTCGGCACTGACATGGGGAAGACGTTCATCGTTTCCATGAACTACGCCAAGGAGACCATCAGCGACACTGAGGCCGAGGCGGCCATGCAGGCCGTTATCGACAACGACATCTTCGACCAGGTGCTCGAGAGCATTGTGGGCGCCGAGCTCGTGGACCGCACGGTAGTGGAGATCCTGTAGCAATAGTTTCCCGGGGAGGGGTCTCTCCCTCCCCTTTTTCTGAATGAACGATAAGGAGGGCAATCATGGAGGATTTTATGTCCACGGTGGTGCAGAACGGTTTCTCCGTGGCGGTGGCGGCGTTTCTGCTGGTACGCATGGAGAAGCGCCTGGAGGAACTTTCTCTCGCCATACGGGACCTGCACGCGGCCATAATTGCGGGGAAAATAGCGTCGTAATGAGGGGAATGGGAGTGTCATCCTGAGGGGCCGCAGGCGACGAAGAATCTGGCCCTGTCATTCTGAGGCCGGGTCCATGGCCGAAGAATCTCGTAGTGTCATTCTGAGGCCGGTTTCATGGCCGAAGAATCTCGTAGTGTCATTCTGAGGCCAGTTTCATGGCCGAAGAATCTGGGGTGAAAGGCATCCAGAAGCAAGACCAGGTCCTTCGCACTGCTCAGGACGACAAACAAGGGGTGTCATTCTGAGGCCGGAGGCATGAAGAATCTGGGGTAAAGGCATTCAAAAGCAAGACCAGGTCCTTCGCGCTGCTCAGGACGACAAACAAGGGGTGTCATTCTGAGGCCGGGTTTTTTTGGCCGAAGAATCTGGGGTAGGTTGAGGGTGTCATTCTGAATGCCGGAGGCATGAAGAATCTGGGGTGAAGGCATTTAAAAGCAAGACCAGGTCCTTCGCTGACGCTCAGGACGACAACTGGGCCTGTCATTCTGAGGCCGGGTCCATGGCCGAAGAATCTGGGGTGGTTTTTTAGAGAAGAAAAGCAAGTGCGAGATCCTTCGCTGACGCTCAGGATGACATCAAAACCAGATTCTTCGTTTGCGCTCAGAATGACATCAAATCCAGGTCCTTCACTGCGTTCAGGACGACAGATCGAAAGCGTTCACTACAACAGTAAAATCAATCCAGGGAGTGAATACATGACCACATCAAAACGCCTTAACGACTTTCAGATAGCCGAGCATTTCAAACTCAGGGAATTTGAATGCCCCTGCTGCCACTGTATCCGTCTTTCTCCCGTACTGGTGGAGAGGCTCGAGGCCCTGAGGGCCCAGTGGTGCAAACCTATCATAGTCACCAGCGGATACCGATGCCCGCCCCACAACGTACAGGTGAAGGGGGCAAAGAAAAGCCTCCACATGATAGGCCAGGCAGCGGACATCGTCGTTCCCTTCAACGAGCAGTCCGTGGTAGAGGTGTTCGCCCGCAGGGCCGGTTTCACCCAGGTGATCCCCTACGGCCGGCGGAACTTCATGCACCTCGCGGTCGCGTGATGGAGCGCATCCATGGGCCGGTATTCCTACAATATGGAACAGGAGCTGGAACGGTTCCAGCCCCTGGTCAAGGCCACGGCCAGGCGGTACGAGGGCAGGGGAGCGGAGTTTGACGACCTCGTTCAGGAGGGGTATGTCGCACTTCTGGAACTGATCCCGAAGTGCAGTGACCCCGGAAAACTCCCCCTTTACCTCAAGGAGCGTCTGCCCGCACGGGTTCGGGCGGCGGCAAGGAGGGAGTGGAGACACAATGGACTTTCTCTCGAAGATATCGAAGGCACCGGGGAAGAACCGGCCGACCTGGAAGAGCCTTCTTTTCCGGATCCTCTTATGGAAACTCTGGGGCAGAAAGAGAAGAAAATAGCCGATCTGCTGACCGAGGGATACACCCAGAAGGAAATTTCGGAGCAATTCGGCATCAGCCAGCAGGCAGTGAGTGCAAGAGTGAAAAAGATGCGGCAGAAACTGCAGCCGATGCTTACATAAACGAAAGGTGAGGGGAAGAAACCCTCACCTTTTTTGTAGGCAGTCATCCTGAGGGCCGGTTTCAGGTTTGTCATTCTGAAGACCTGCTTGTTGCCGAAGAATCTGGGCTAAGTGCCCTTTAAACAACCCCAGGTCCTTCGCTGGCGCTCAGGACGACAAATAAAGCCTGTCATCCTGAGGGCAGATTCACCGCCCGAAGGATCTTGCCCTGTCATTCTGAGGCCGGGTCCATGGGCGAAGAATCTGGAGTGGGTTTTTTATAGAAGAAAAGCAAGTGCGAGATCCTTCGCTGACGCTCAGGATGACATCAAAACCAGATTCTTCGCTGGCGCTCAGGACGACAAGCAAAACCAGATCCTTCCTCGCTTCGCTCCTCAGGATGACAAGCATTTTGCACAGGACGACAATATGGTGTCATTCTGAGGCCGGTTTCATGGCCGAAGTATCTCGGAACCTTTCCCTGGAGATTACCCCTGGAGATTATTCTTGACCCTCTCCATAGCATCCACTATACTTCATTCTGTATGAATTTCGGCTTTTTTCAGTCCTTGCCGGTTCATCGAACGATCATCGAAAACCGGGCGGCGGATGCCGCCTAGACAATCCGAAGAGGTGGCCCATGACGGAAAAACGGCAGAATCAGCAGATTCAGAAGCAGGAAGAAATGAAACCCACCCAGCCGGAGGTGGCCCGGCAGGAGTACGACGAGGACGAGATTTCCCTGGGGGATCTGTTTTCTACCATATGGAGGGCGCGGGGGAGGATCATGATCTACACCCTTGCCGCAGGCCTTGTCATATTTGCGCTTATTCTGGGAGTGTATTTCTTCCAGGAGAAGGAGTACGTGGCGAAGCAGGAGTTTCGGCTCGAGTTTACGGGGGCCGACCAGAACCAGTATCCCAACGGGATGAAGTTCAGCACGGCGGATATACTGGCCACTGAGGTGCTCAACAGGGTCTATAAGCAGAATGATCTCGGAAGGTACATGCCCTTCGGCGATTTCAAGGGGGGGCTGGCCGTCTACCAGATGAACGACAGGCTGAGGCTGCTGGAGTTCGAGTACTCCCAGAAGTTCAGCGAGAAGAATCTGAGCATGGAGAACCGCCAGCGTCTCGAGCAGGAGTTTCTTGAGAAGAAGAAGGCCCTCATGGTGCCCGTGTATTCGCTGACCTTTACGCAGGGCGGTCGGGCAGGGTCCATTCCCGATGCTGTGACGGCGAAAGTGCTGCAGGACATCCTGAAGGAGTGGGCGGTATATGCCGAGCGGGTGAAGGGAGCCAACAAGTTCCAGCTCGATCTCGTTTCCCCGAACGTGCTGAAAAAAGAGGATATAGAGGTCGAGGATTACCTGGTGGCCATGGATATTCTCCGGGTAATGGCCCAGAGAGTCGGGAAGGATCTTGAAGTCCTTGCCAAGCTGCCGGGCGCGACGGTTGTGAAGGTGGGCGAACGTGGAATAACCATAAGCGACCTGAGATACCGGCTGCAGGACCTGGAGCGTTTCAAGCTGAATCCGCTGCTCGGCCTTATCCGGCAGACGTCCGTGTCAAAATTTCCTGATCTTACCCTGGGATATCTGCAGAACCAGATTTTTGAGCTGAAGCTGAAGACGGACCAGGCAGCGGCGAACGTGGCTATCTATGAAAACTCCATGAACCAGTACATCACAAAGACCCGGGGGGCGGGGTTCGCGCAGTCCCAGGGGGAAACCGCTGTCGGGCAGCCCTCACAATCCGGTATGTTCACAAACGTACCGGCCATGATCCCTCAGTTCGGGGAGTCGTTCCTGGACAGCCTGGTGCAGATGGCCCAGGAAAATTCCGATGCCATGTTCAGGCAGAACATCACCAAGCAGGTGATCGATGCGGGGCTGGAAAAGGTGGAACTGGAATTCCAGTCGAAATTCTACGAGGATATGTGGTCAAAGATTTCCCAGCAGTTGCAGTCCGGCAACGCTTTAACCGACAGCGAAAAGGGGTTCCTGGAAGTTGCGGTCAAAAAGATTGATAAAGACCAGCAGGATATATTCGACGGTCTGATGCAGTCCATTATGGACCTGAACCTTATCTACGAGAGCCTCAGCCTGAGCAGTCTGAACCCCGAAGCAGTGCTGTACAGCGTGACGTCGCCGACGACCGTCTCCGTTCTGAAACCGGTGAGCGCCAAAAGGCTCGTGATGTTCGCCGTGCTCGGCATGTTCCTCTGCGAGGGCGTGATCCTTCTCACGGTTCTAGTGAAGGGCAGCGGAAGAGAGCGGACCGCCTGAGGCGGGCTGTAAACAACGGGGGTAAATGCGAGGCGGGGGAGTGAATCCCCCGCCTTTTTTGCGTTCTGAAGGAGGGCCTTGTCATTCTGAGAAGCGCAGCGACGAAGAATCTGGGGTAGGTTGAGGGTGTCATTCTGAAGGCCGCAGGCCTGAAGAATCTGGGCTGAAAGCTTTTTAAAAGCAAACACCCAGATCCTTCGCGCTGCTCAGGACGACAAGGGGCCCTGTCATTCTGAGCCCGGCTTCATGGGCGAAGAATCTGGGGTGGGTTGAGGGTGTCATTCTGAAGGCCGCAGGCCTGAAGAATCTGGGGTAGGTTTTGAGAAGATAATCAAGTGCGAGATTCTTCGCTGACGCTCAGAATGACAGCAACACCAGGTCCTTCGCTGACGCTCAGGACGACAACAAAAAAGTCATTCTGAGGCCAGATTCATGGCCGAAGAATCTCGTAGTGTCATTCTGAATGCCGAAGGCATGAAGAATCTGGGGTGAGGGCCTTTCAAAAGCAAGACCAGATTCTTCACTCCGTTCAGAATGACAATCAAAACCAGGTCCTTCGCACTGCTCAGGACGACAACAAAAAAGTCATTCTGAGGTCAGATTCATGGCCGAAGAATCTGGGGTGGGTTTTGAGGAAAAGCAAGTGCGAGATTCTTCGCTGACGCTCAGAATGACAGAGCAAGAGCGCTCAGAATGACAGCAACACCAGGTCCTTCGCTGACGCTCAGGACGACAAGGGGCAAGATTCTTCCTGCGTTAAATACCATAGTTCTGTCATCGCCTGAAATGTTTTCCTGAGTCACATCCTTCTCCCCGAATCAATAAATTTTTTTGCAATTAATATCCTATATGATATACTTGTCTCAAGTTAGAGAAAGGGGTTTTCCCAATGCGATGGAGAGTGCTCTTCTACGTGAAAGATAACGGTGAAAGACCGGTAGAAGAATTTTTGAGAAAACTCCCTCCCGGCCACCAGGGAAAAGCCATACGGGCAATTGATCTTCTTGAACAGTTCGGTATCTTTTTACAGCGCCCTCATGCCGCCGCAATAAGAAGCGAAAGATTTTCAGGATTGTGGGAGCTGAGAATACAGTTCGGCGGAGATGCGTCCCGAATTTTTTATTTTCTGCACAGTGATGATTGCTTTATTCTGCTTCACGGCTTCATTAAAAAGACAGATGCTCTGCCTGTGAAAGAAATGGAAATAGCCAGGAAGCGTAAAGAAGATTTTTTTAGGAGGTTTAAAAAATGAGCGGAGAATTGAGATCCTGGGAAGATGTAAAAAACGACCTTCTCAAGAATCCGGAAACGGCGTCCGCCTACAATGATCTCGAGGGGGAATATAGACTAATAAGCGCCATCATCCAGTCCAGGTTGGAAAAGAAACTGTCTCAGGCAGAACTTGCTGCAAGAATGGGGACAAGCCAAAGCAATATAAGCAGGCTGGAATCCGGACGTTACAACCCTTCGCTGCAATTTCTGAGGCGTGTTGCCCGTGCGCTGGAAAAGGATCTTGAAGTGACATTGAAATAAAGAAGAGCAGGCCCAGATCCTTCGCTGCCGCTCAGGATGACAGGAGGGTTGTCATCCTGAGGGTTGTTCCACCGCCCGAAGGATCTGGGGGGGGTTTTTGAAAAGAAAAGCAAAAACGAGATTCTTCGCTGACGCTCAGAATGACAGAGCAAGAGCGCTCAGAATGACAGGAAACCAGGTCCTTCGTTGGCGCTCAGGACGACAGCGTGGTTGTTATTCTGAGGCCGGGATTTTAGGGCGAAAAATCTGGCCCCGGTGCACTGTTGCAACAAGGGAAATGGCGGTTATTGCTGTAAATGTGGGGTATGGTTCGAAGGTATATTCCCGCAGGAAGCAGATCTTGCCGGCAAGAAAGGTTTTTCACTTCGCGGATCATATTGCCGCCTATTTTTTCGAGTACACTTCGCTTCGTTTCGCTACTCAGATGACCCATACTACCAATTGATTCTCATGAATCTCGTATATGACCCGAAAATCCCCGATCCGAATTCGCCATGCATTTACATCCTTGAGTTTTTTGGATCCACGAAGGTACGGGTCTTCAGCTAGCACCTCTATTGCCGCAGCTATTCTTGCCTGGTCGATACGTTCAAGGGCCGCTAATTCCTTTGCCGCTGTTTTTTTGAATTCGACGGTAAAGAGGGGGGTAGTCAAAGCCCGAGATCCTTTTTCACGGTTTCCCAGGGTATGGTAGGTTCATCAATTCTTTCTCTGATTGCCCTGATGTCTTCTTTGTCTTCTTTTTCCTGTAAAGACCAAAGGAAGGCCGCATAACTCGTCACTTTTTCCACATCTTCTTTTGGAAGTTGCCGGACGAGATTGTATAGAGTCTTTCGTTCTTCTGTCTCTGTCCTCAATTTCGCATCCTCCTTCCCTTGCCGGCGGGAATTCACGGATATTATACCCAATTAATGATCGTGAAGATACAGGAATTCATGTGTTATCCCGAACGCAGAGAAGGTCATGTATTACTGTCATCCTGAGGAGCCGCAGTCGACGAAGGATCTGGGGTGGGTTGAGGGTGTCATTCTGAAGGCCTCAGGCCTGAAGAATCTGGGGTGAGGGCCTTTCAAAAGCAAGACCAGATTCTTCACTCCGTTCAGAATGACAATCAAAACCAGGTCCTTCACGATGCTCAGGACGACAGGAGGGTTGTCATCCTGAGGGCAGATTCACCGCCCGAAGGATCTGGGGTGGGTTTTGAGAAGAAAAACAAGTGCGATATTCTTCGCTTTCGCTCAGAATGACAAAAGGATGTCATTCTGAGGCCAGATTCATGGCCGAAGAATCTGGGGTGGGTTTTGAGAAGAGAAGCAAGTGCGAGATTCTTCGCTTTCGCTCAGAATGACAGAGCAGGAGCGCTCAGAATGACAGAGCAGGAGCGCTCAGAATGACAAGCAAAACCAGGTCCTTCGCGTTGCTCAGGACGACAAGAATCAGGTCCTTCATTCCGCTCAGGACGACAAAACTCCCCTTTCATCCCCACTGCATTCTTGAATAAAATACACCTAGAGGGTATAATATTCTCCGTTAAATGAAAAAATTCTCAAAAAGGCGGTGTTTGAACGTGAAACAGTTCGACATCATAGTGATAGGAATGGGGCCGGCGGGAATGGCCGTCTCGGCCATGGGTTCGGCCATGGGGCTGTCGGTGCTTTCAATAGAGAAGCACAAGGTGGGCGGCGAGTGCCTGAACTGCGGCTGTATCCCCAGCAAGGCCCTTCTGAAGGCCGGCGAGGCCCTTCATTCCGCGAGAAACCTGAAAAAATACGGGGTGGACGCCGAGCTTCACCTGGGTGCCTCCGACCCCATGCAGGTGGTGCGGGACAAGATCCACGGCATCAACGACAAAAAGTTCCAGAAGGCCTTCGAACGGGCGACCCTGGTGATGGGAACCGCAGAGTTCCTGGACGAGAAAACGGTGCAGGTAGACGGAGAGAGCTATACCGCGAAGAAGATCTTCATCGCTGCAGGAACTGAGCCCTTCATTCCCCCCATCCCTGGCCTGCGTGAGATTGAGGGTATCCTCACCAATACCAATATGTTCGAGATAGAAAAAATGCCCGAGTCGCTCACCATCATCGGCGGAGGAGCCATAGGGTCGGAGATGGCCCAGGCCTTCACACGCCTCGGGACGAAAGTGTCCCTCGCCCACATGGACCCCCACCTTGTCCCGGTAGGGGACGAAGATGCGGCACGGGTGCTTCAGGATGCATTCGAGCGTGAGGGGATCGCAGTCCATAACGGCGCGAAGATCACGGAGATCAAGCAGGAGGGCGGCAGGATCAAAACCCTGTTCGACGTGGGAACCCTGGAATCAGAGCGGATCCTCGTGGCCACTGGCCGGAAGCCCGTGCTCGAGCCCCTTCACCTGGAGCGTGCCGGCATCGAGTTCACCAGGCGTGGCATCACGGTGGACAGCCACATGCGCACGAACAAGCCCCATATCTACGCTGTTGGTGACTGTAACGGCCAGAGCCTTCTCTCCCACGCCGCCATGCACCAGGGGATGCTCGCTCTCATGCACTCCCTTTCGCCGTTCTCACTGCCCGTGCTGAAGCGGGAGCGGTACGTCGTGCCATGGTCGGTGTTCACCGAGCCAGAGATCGCCCAGGTGGGTCTTACCGAAAAGGAAGCCCGTGCGAAGGGACTCAACATACAGGTGATCAGGAAGGAATTCCGCTCCTACGGCCGCACTGTTGCCGACGGTCATCCTGAGGGGTTTATCAAGATAATCACCGACAAGCGCGGGAAGATCCATGGCGCCACTATCGTCGGGGAGGCCGCCAGCGAGCTCATCCACGAGTGGACAATGGCCATCCAGTACAAGAAGCGCATGCACCACGTCATGATGATGCAGCACTCCTTCCCGTCAGTGTCCATGATCAACAAGATGATCGCCGAGGACTGGATGATGGAGAAGATGAAGTCCGGCTGGATGCAGAAGCTGGTGAAGCTGCTGAAGTAAAATATTGTCGCCCTGAAGGAAAATGTTTGTCATCCAGAGGATCCGCAGGCGACGAAGGATCTGGTCGTGTCATTCTGAGCCCTGCTTTTTAGGGCGAAGAATCTGGGGTAAAAGGCTTTCAAAAGCAGGGCCAGATTCTTCACTCCGTTCAGAATGACAGGCAAACCCAGGTCCTTCGCGTTGCTCTGACGACAGCGTGTTTGTCATTCTGAGCCCTGCTTTTTAGGGCGAAGAATCTGGGGTAAAGGCCTTTCAAAAGCAGGGCCAGATTCTTCACTCCGTTCAGAATGACAAGCAAACCCAGGTCCTTCACGTTGCTCAGGACGACAGCGTGGGTGTCATTCTGAGCCCTGCTTTTTAGGGCGAAGAATCTGGGGTAAAGGCCTTTCAAAAGCAGGACCAGATTCTTCACTCCGTTCAGAATGACAAGCAAACCCAGGTCCTTCGCGTTGCTCAGGACGACAAAGCAGAACCAGGGCCTTCATTGCGCTCAGGATGTCAACCGGGCTTGCGCTCAGGACGACAACAAAAAAAGTCATCCTGAGGAGCCGCAGGCGACGAAGGATCTGTTTGAGGTTCCTGTCATTCTGAGCCCTGCTTTTTAGGGCGAAGAATCTGGAGTAAAAGCCTTTCAAAAGCAGGACCAGATTCTTCACTCCGTTCAGAATGACAGAACAGGAGCATTCAGAATGACAATCAGTACCAGGTCCTTCGCGTTGCTCAGGACGACAGAGTGGTTGTCATTCTGAGCCCTGCTTTTTAGGGCGAAGAATCTGGAGTAAAAGCCTTTCAAAAGCAAAATCAGATTCTTCGCTAACGCTCAGAATGACAAAACAGGAGCACTCAGAATGACAATCAGTACCAGGTCCTTCGCGTTGCTCAGGACGACAGCGTGGGTGTCATTCTGAGCCCTGCTTTTTAGGGCGAAGAATCTGGAGTAAAAGCCTTTCAAAAGCAAAATCAGATTCTTCGCTAACGCTCAGAATGACAAAACAGGAGCACTCAGAATGACAATCAGTACCAG
>Ga0228535_1002917_pt1 | contig 14241 bp, 13 predicted proteins | sample SJ1metagenome_FD_168457 | JGI IMG/M metagenome (GOLD analysis project Ga0228535, IMG submission 168457) | Enriched culture of PCE-dechlorinating microbial communities from Ithaca, New York, USA - SJ1 | ecosystem: Engineered > Modeled > Simulated communities (microbial... > Unclassified | place... | reverse complement strand
CATGTGGTGGCCGATGACTTTGTTCGTGCCCTGTCCCATGAGCAGCGTGCCATTGAGACAGCGGATTTCGACGACATCGTCAGCGACAAGCCTGTGCCCCCGCTCGATAAGTGCAAGCGCTGTCTCGCTCTTGCCTACGCCGGATTCGCCCAGAAGCAGAATGCCGATGCCAAAAACCTCGACCAGGACGCCATGCATGATAATTTTCGGGGCGAATATATCGTGCAAAATCCTGATGACACGAATCGAGAATTCCACCGAACTCAGCGTGGTGATAAGCACAGGGCAGCCTGCTGCATCCGCAGCCGCTGCGAAGTGCGCAGTAGGCTGAATATTATTGGTAAAAATGCAGCAGGGTATCTGATACGAAAACAGCTTTGCATAGATCGGCTCGTCGACTCCATCAGCTTCGATTTTATTGATGTAGGCGCTTTCGCCCCTGCCGAAGATCTGCAGGCGCTCCCATGCGAAGGAATCGTAAAAGCCTGCAAGCGCTAGACCTGGCCGATTGAGGTCCGGCACGGTGATCTCGCGAGACAGGCCGGCCCTTCCAGCAACACAGCGCAGCGAAAGGTCGTTCTGCTCTTTGAGCTCCAGGCTGAGCATGTCCAGAACGGTAAAATTGACCGGTTCTTGTTCTTTCACAACAATATTCTACACCATTTGTACATTGTGGTAAATCAAACAATAAATGCGGCGGTTCTCTGCTGGCTGCTATGGCAGTCTGGAAAGGCCTCATGCCATGCCCAAGCTTGTTTTGGCCTTATGGTGCAGAAAAAACCGCCGCCGATTGCTTACTTCTTTTCCTGAATTTTTTCTTTTTCTTTGACTATTTTCTGATCGAGCTTGTCAATCAGCACATCGATGCCAGGATTGAGTTCCAGGGAAGTCTCGACGATGTGCGCTTGCTTGCCCCACCGGAAGTTGGCGGTTACTTCGAGACGGAACTGCCCGGCGTCTTTAGTAAAAACAAAGAGGAGATCGACGATCATGTCCTTCGCGTAATCGATCCGGCTGATTTTTGTATCCAGATACTGCCTGCTCTGATCGCTAAGATCGAAATGCACGGAACGAACGTCGATTTTCATGGTGACCTCCTGAAAAAATGCTGGCGCAACGGCTATGCCCTGCGCTTTCGCGGCGGCCCGGCATAATGAGCCGGCTCGATAACCAGGCTTATTTGCCAAGCTCGCTGCGATATTTCGCCACCGTCCGGCGAGCTACATTGATGCCGCGCCGGGCGAGGATTTCCGCAATGATTCTGTCGGAGATTTTTTCTCTTCTCGAAGCAAGTTCATCGATTATCTGGGATATTTGCGCTTTTGCAGCCTCCTTTGATATATTTTCGCCGTTGTCATGGTTGACGGCGTTGGTGAAGAAACGGCGAAGCTCAAATGTGCCCCAGTCGGTCTGTACATATTTGCCATTCACGACCCGGGAAACCGTTGCTTCGTGAACCTCGATTTTCTGTGCAATTTCCTTAAGGGTGAGAGGCTTCAAAGCTTGCGGGCCTCCTACGAAGAAGGCTTTCTGGGCATCAGCGATGGCATAGGCGGTTTTGAGCAGTGTCTCGTTGCGCCTTTTTATGCTGTCGATAAAAAATCGCGCATTTTCGACTTTTTCGCGAGCGAATTTTTCGGCTTCCCCTCGTGAAGCGCGCGAAGCCAGTTCAGTATAGAGGCGGTTTATGCCGAGCTTGGGAACTATGTCGTCGTTCAGGCGCACTTTAATTTCGCCATCTTCGAGCCACATCGCAAGATCCGGAACAATATACCGTGGTCTGGCCCGTGAAAAAGAGCGGCCCGGGAAGGGATCGAGCGTTCGTATAAAATCGATAATATGATCGAGCTCACGATCATTGAGACCAAGTGATTTTTTGATAGCGCTGCGATTGCGCGTCTGCAAATCCTCAAAATGACTGGTGAGCACTTCGATTGTCTTGCGCGGAGCATTGGCTGCGATTTGTGCTTGCACAATCAGGCTTTCGCGATAGCCTGAAGTGCAGGTGCCTGGAGGGTCCAGCCTCTGGAGGAGAGAGAGAATCCGCTCCAGAGTACCTGGTTCGCAATCCGGACAAATTTCCTGCGGCGGAAGAATATGGAAGCCATTTTCGTCAGTATTCTGGATGAGACGCTCAGCGACTTGGCGTTCCGCATCATTCAATGGCAGCAGACCTAGCTGGCCTGAAAGATGTTCCTGCAAGGATTCTTCTGTTGCGATGGTCTGTTCAATGATGGCGGTTCGGTCGTTTTCATCGTTATTGAATCCGAATGCTTCATCAGAGTATTCGGCTTCCCGGAGGGTTTCATCGCTGTCTCTGAATGTATCGAGGCTGTCTTCCATTACATCGAGCGAAAGCTCGGCATTATCGGTCAGAAGTTCGAGCGCGGGGTTTTCTTCAAGTTCCTGGCGGATTTGCTCTGAAAGTTCCTGGAGCGGGAGCGCGAGCAGACGAATTGCCTGAATCATCCGAGGGCTGAGTTTAAGCTGTTGCTGTTGTGCAAGGACCGGACGCTGTGTCTGCAAAGCTCATCCTCCTGTAATTAAATGTAAAGCACTTTGCGTGAAAGTCAAGGCGGAGGAAAGTATGTGTTCCTAAGATTGTGCTGGCCCTGCGGCTGGCTCAATGGCCCTTCATCAAAGCTCTTCTTCAGTACCTTTCAGTGAATTAGCCGATTCTTCATCTGCGGGCAAAATCCTGCATGCCTCTTTGCTGAAGATAACCGAAACCGGGTCTCCTTTTTTGGGGAGCTCGAGCTGGGGATTGTTGAACCGATCCATGTACATGAAGGTGTCTCCGAATTTCATGACATAACGCACTGTAGAGCCGAGAAATTTTATCGTTTCTATGGTGCCGGACAGCACATTGGTATCGGCTGTCACAGGGTCTGCAGGATTTGCAAAAGAAAGCGCCTCTGGCCTGACTGTCAGTTTTACCGGCTTGTCCTGCATTCTATCGAGTGAGCTGGCGGTTTTCAGCTTCATAGATCCGATGGAAACAATGCCATTATTGGCATCGATAACGGTGGCTTCCAGCAGATTGAGGGTTCCGATAAATGAAGCAACATAGCTTGTCGCAGGTCTATTGTATATTTCGAATGGGGTGCCGATCTGCTCAATTTTGCCGTTGCGCATAACAGCGATTCTGTCGGAAATCGACATAGCCTCTTCCTGGTCGTGTGTGACATAAATCGTTGTGATACCGAGCTTTTGCTGGATCGCTCGAATGTCGTCTCGCAACCGAACACGGATTTTGGCATCAAGAGCCGACAGGGGCTCGTCTAATAGAAGGGCATTTGGCCTTACTGCAATGGCTCTCGCGAGTGCAACGCGCTGTTGCTGACCACCGGAGAGCTGGTGAGGATAGCGGTTGGCGAATTCTTCCATATGGATAAGTGCAAGCATTTCATCGACGCGCTTTTCTATCTCGTGCGCAGAGACACCGGCTATCTTAAGTCCGAATCCTATATTTTTCCTCACTGTCATGTTCGGGAACAGCGCATAATTCTGGAAAACCATCCCGAGGTTCCGTTTCGCAGGGGGAACATTCGATACATCCTTTCCATCGACAAGAATTTTCCCGGAAGAAGGGATTTCAAAACCAGCAATCATGCGCAGCGTAGTTGTCTTGCCGCAGCCTGATCCACCCAGGAATGACACAAACTCGCCTTTTTCCACAGAAAGAAACAAATTGCGGACAACAGTATTTTTCCCGAAGCTTTTTGATACTCCATGGAGCTCAATGAATCCCATATTATCGACTCCTCGAAAAGATTAGTGCAATCCGCCGACATTGGAGCGGGAGCCAGGTATCCCACGGCTCAGGATCTGAATAATGCTGATCGATCCCCATGTCATCATAAAACTGAGAATTGCGAGTGCCGCAGGCTCATAGGCCAGGTCGCGACCAACATGCGCCATATAAGGGCCGAATGCAGGCCAAGCGAGCAGCACCGCCAGGGTCAGTTCGCCGATAACGGTTGCAAATGTAAGGAAAATCGCAGAAAGAAGCGCAGTCCTCAAATTGGGCAGAATAACACGAAACAGAATGCTCCCCCATCCTGCACCAAGGCTCTGTGCTGCTTCAGTGAGAACTTTCAAATCTATTGACGTCAGGCCTGTATCAATGGAGCGGTAGATGTACGGAAAAGAAATGACAACATAACCAGCAACCAGAAGCGCCGGGCTTGACACGAGAGCGAGCGGTGGCCTGGCATAGGATTTAATAAGCCCGAACGCGAGTACAACAGGCGGAATGACGAAGGGCATCAGAGAGAAAAGCTCGATGAGAGGTTTCACCTTCGGAAGCTTGAGATTTATCCAGATGGCAGTAGGGACAATCAGGATAAGCCCAACCAGAATGGTATAAATAGACATCTGCAGAGAGAAGGTGAATGTTTTCAGGAAATTGGGATCGGCGAATACATGCTGATACGCGACAAAGCTGAGGACTCCTTTCTTGCCTTTAAGCGAAAAAAGAAAGGTTGAAATCAGCGGAATAAAAAAATATGCCAGGCCCAGAACGAGCCATACCCAGGAAAGCGCTTTGCGCCCTGTTTTTCCATTGCTCATTTTACCCACCTTGACGAAATCTTCTGAAGCCATGAATAGGCAAGAATAGTGATGGCCATAATAAGCACCATACCGAGCGCCATTGCATAGCCAAGGTTCGGGTCATGGAGCACATCTCCGCGGATCTGTGCGCCGATGAGAATCGGCACAATATTGATAAGCCCGCCTGTGAGGGAGAATGCGGTGGCATAGGCTCCGAATGCATTGCCGAACAGCAGTATCAATGCAGCAAGAAGCGATGGTAGCAGTACAGGAATTCCAATATGAAACCAGTACTGAAAGGTTGAAGCTCCCATATTTTCGGAAGCCTCGCGCCACTCTTTCTTCATCCCGTCGAGCGCTGGCTGGATAATCAGTACCATGAGCGGAATCTGAAAGTAGATATAGGTGAGAGCCAATCCCCAGAAACTGTAGAGATTGAATCCGGATTCGTATAAATCTATACCAAACACTGTTTTGAGAATAACCGTCACTAATCCGACGCGGCCCAGCGTGGAAATAAATGCAAACGCAAGAGGAACGCCAGCAAAATTGGATGCAACTCCGGAAAAAGTTGACACAAAGGAACGGACTCCCTCCGGAAGTCCTCCAATGGTTATCGCATATGCGAGCAAAAAACCTATCAGACCGCCCAGGAGCGCAGTTGTCGCACTCAATCGGATAGTGATGAGATATGAGCTGATGATATTCGGCTTGAGAAGATGCGAAAAATTTATAAGAGTAAAAGAGCCATCACGATTCTGAAAAGCTCCGACAAGCAGAGACCCGGCCGGGATTACCATGAATGCAAAAATGAAAAGAAAAAAAGGAATAAGGCCGAGCCAATCTTTCCAGTTCGATTTTGCAGCGGAGTGCAAAGAAAGGGCGCCTGAGGCCCCAGTGGTCTGTTCGGCGCCCTTCTGATTGCTCCGCTCCTTTTTCAAGGAGTCAGTCATTGTGTTTATCTCTTCTGTACATCGATTCTAACGATATTGTCCCACTGCTCGGCAATATATTTCTTTGCAATATTCTGCTCTTCGATGGTCGGGAACACGGCCTTCGCATATGCTGATGCAGGCGGAAGTTTCGCCGCAAGATCGGCTGGGATTTTATTTCGCTTGGCGAGATCGTTGAACCGTGCAGGATGTCCGTAACCTTTGAGCCACAGAATCTGTCCCTCGTCAGAATAGAGGAACTCCATCCACAGGCGGGCGGCATTGGGATGCGGCGCATATGCGCTGATTGCCTGGACATACACGCCTGCGACAACACCAGTTTCAGGAATAATAACAGCGATATTGGGGTTGCCTGCGCTTTTGTCGCGGTTGGAGAGAGCGTTGTAATCCCAGCGTACAGTAATCGGTGTCTCGCCGGAGGCTACCGTGCCTGGCACTGCGATAAGCGGAACGAAATTTCCGGCTTTATTGAGCTTGTCAAAGAACCTGAGTCCGGGTTCCATATTGGTGAGGCTTCCGCCCTGCGAAAGGGATGCGGCCACGATAGTCATGATCGCCTGGTTCGAGGTGCGCGGATCGCCGGAGAGGGCAAATTTGCCTTTGTATTCGGGCTTCAGAAGATCGGACCAATCTTTGGGGAGATTCTTTACAATATCCGCATTCACTTCAAATGCCAGAACACCGTAATAGTCGCCATACCAATAGCCATCTTTGTCTTTGATTTCATTCGGAATCGAGTCCCAGGTCTGCACTTTGTACGGTGCAATCAAGCCTTCCTGCTTGGCGAGCGGGCCGAACGAGAGGCCGACATCAATGACATCCGGTGCCTGAGGACCTTTGTTGCCCTTGTTTGCTCTGATTGCCTCAAGCTCCTCACCGGAAGACCCTTCCGGGTTCAGTTCGTTCACCTTTATTCCATACTTTTTGGAGAAGGTATCGATGATTTCGCCATAATTGACCCAGTCTCGAGGCAAGGCGATGACAGTCAGCTGTCCTTCCTTCTTGGCGGCGGCGATGAGGGCATTCATGTCCTGCGTCGAGGTAGCCTGAGCGAAAGCCATCGAACCAGACAGCATTGCGACGATGAGTACGATGCTGATTTTTTTCATAAGGCCTCCTTGAATAGATGTATCTGAATATTTCAGACCTTCTTATATTAAACCGATTTTCTCAAAAAAGAAAGCTCAAATTTTACGATTCATGATTGGTAATGATTGGCTGAGAAAGCTGCCCGCTTCGGGGAGCGTGCGCTCGCCCTTCCTTGGCGCTCATTTCAAGGCGCCGAGAACCCGCTTCAGAACTGCATCGACAAGGCTTACATCGACTTGTCCACCGAGCTTGGCCATGACCGCTTTCTTGACGGCATTGAAGGTCTCGTCATTCTGTTCGTTCCGTGAATTTTGGGGAGCAGTTTCGGTACGCCCGGCACGAGCCTGTGCCGCAAGCATGGCCGAAGGAGGCTGTGCTGTCATGTTGTGGGAGATTGGGCCAAGCGCGACGGGCTTCTCTCCTGTGTAGGGTATGATGCGTACTCCGGCATTTCGCAGGCGATCGCGGGCGACATCGGTGATCGTGACCTCGGGGTGAACAATGAGCGTTGCAGGATGAGCGGCGAGAATGTCGTCTATATCGGTTGAAGTCAGGATGAGGCGGCCTCTGGAAGCAGAAAGCTCCATAGAACCGCCCGAAACGTTGTTTGAAACAGAACCAGTATCGACAGATTGCGGATTGGCAACTGCGGAAGAGCCGATTGTAGCGAGGAAGTCCCTTGCAGCCGGCGTAAGGCGGGCGCCGGGAGGAATTTCCGGCATGGTGCCGTGGCCGTTCTTCCATGCCTCGCGAAGTTCCGCTTCGGTGATAATCATATCCTATCGCCCTTCTACACCATTCAGCGATTCCAGCGCGTTTATTGCAGCATCGCGGGCCTGCAGAATTTCCGATTCGCTTCCAGACAACCACATGCGCCCGAACCTGCCGACTGAAGAGATATGGATAAGCTTGATAGTAGCACCTTTTTCAGCTTCGTTGGCTGCAAAATTGATATATGCGGCGGGAGCGCACTCAAGCACGAGCATCGTTTCGCCCGGCACAATCATCGAGCCGCGTCTGAAGCGGTTGAGCAGCTGGGCCTGATACGGATCGACATTGGTGATAACCTGCACCGAGGCGATAAACGGTTTGATCCGTTCTTCCTCATGCAGAGAAAGCCTGTCGAGCACGATGTGTCCGGCCTCAAGAACCTCGGCCTGCGAATGGGAATGTATCTCGAACATGCCGAATTCGCGTTCGACAATCTGCGCACCAGGGCGCGCTTCGGTCGTTTTTACCGCAATATCAACAAGCCTGAAAACTTCGTTGCCAGGAGCTACTTCTATGTAGAGCGCAGCCATGCCTGCCGTGGGAAGGTCTCCCTGGGTAATTGTCCCCACAAAGGCTGCGAACTGCGGCTGCATCCTGTCGAGGTAGGAATAGACCCGTAACTGGAATGACTCTGCCATAGTGTGTTAATCGTTCCCCCGGCCGCTGAACGATCCCTTGGTTTTCTGCGGAAGAATCATCTCGACTGATGGATCCGGCCTCGGGATAACGTGGACGGAAACAAGTTCACCAACGCGTTTTGCAGCTGCTCCACCGGCATCGGTTGCTGATTTGACAGCGCCTACATCACCGCGCACCATCACTGTCACATATCCGCCGCCCACATATTCCGAGCCGATCAATGTGACATTGGCTGCCTTGACCATAGCATCGGCTGCTTCGATAGCACCGACAAGCCCTTTGGTTTCAACCATACCGAGAGCAATCTGCGATAACTCTGCCATTTCTGACCTCCTGAACGAATGTGGTTATTGTACATGCCGATTCTGCAATTCCGCAAGCACACGCTGTGCAATTTGTTCGATTTCTTCTGCGCTCACGGTGGTACGTGGTGCATGCAAATGCTCAAAATCGGTTCCGTCTGTCATTGCAGGGGCCGGAGCATCCCTTAACCCATAGACAATATTTTTTACAGTAAACAAATGCTGGACGCTGATATTGTCGCCGGTAATCGCTCCGCCCACGCCGCCAGGCCCCAGCGTCATGCTAGGGGCAATGCCTGTTGTCACTCCGACAGCGCCCAGCGAGCTCATGGTGTTGACAACAATGCGATGGACGGGTTTTTCGAGGCCGAATGCGGTTATGACTGCTTCATCGCGGGCATGCAGGGCGATGGAATGCCCTTCTCCTCCGAAATGAATGAGTTCGAGGCTCCGGTTGCATCCTTCTCTCCAGCCGTCAACTTCATACCAGCCGAGCACGGTGGTGAGTTTTTCGCGCGAAAGCGGCTCTTCCGGGCCGACCTTGCTCAGCCGCGCAATGAGAATCCGTGCGGAATCCGGCACAGAAAAGCCTGCCGCCTTTGCAAGAACCTGTGGCGATTTTCCAACTGCTGCAGGGTTGATGGCCCCATCGGGTTTGAAAAGATATCGTCTGAGCGCATTCGCTTCACTCTCCGAGACAAAATAAGCCCCCTCGGCCTGTACAAGTTCAGCGAAACGTCCCGCGATCGGCTTGTCCACAACCGCTGCCTGTTCTGTCGCACAGATGACCGAATGATCGAATGCCTTGCTCGCGACGAGGAGACGGGCGGCTTGCGACAGGTCCGCGCTTCTGTCGATATAGCACGGCACATTGCCGGGCCCGACACCGTATGCAGGTTTCCCGACGGAGTGCGCTGCCCGCACCATCGGTGTCCCGCCAGTGGCAAGAATGAGCGATGTAGCCTTGTGCCGCATAAGGGCATCGGTTCCTTGCAGGGAAACGTGCTCCATGCAGGCAATAAGGCCTTCGGGAGCGCCGGCTTTGACCGCGGCTTCTGCCATGACGCGTGTAGCCTCGAATGTGCATCGGACAGCTGAGGGATGCGGCGCTACGACAATAGCGTCTCGCGCTTTTACTGCGATCATGGTTTTGAAAAACGCAGTGGACGTGGGATTGGTGCTCGGTATCAGAGCAACGACGACACCCATCGGATTGGCGATGCGCACAAGGCCGCGGCTTTCGTCGCGACCGATAATACCAACGGTTTTGACATCACGAATGGCAGTCCACAGATCTCTGGAAGTCAGAAGATTTTTAAGGACTTTATGCTCCACGACACCGAAACCTGTTTCCTCGACCGCCAATCTTGCAAGCTTCTCGGCGGCCGCAGCTCCTGCCTCAGCCATTGCAGCACAGACTCTGTCCACTTCTTCCTGACTTGCGCCAGCCCATTTTTTCTGGGCTTCTTTTGCGGCGTTTGCCAGTCGTCGCGCTTCCTGAATGGAAACCAGATCGGCATCGAATATTTCCGTCATTTATCCTTCTCCATTACGCAATACAGCTTAATACATGATTGGATGCTGCGCGACATCCAGCACCGCTTCCTGAAATGCAAGGGCTGCAGCCTCGCAGGCCGACTGCTCCCCTGTAATGATGGCTCCCATAAAGTTCGTTTCCGAAGGCGGCGCAGTATATGCGGCGATTCTTACCGCCGCTGCCTTGAGCGCAGCATCCAAGGCAAAAGAGCCTTCGAGCGGCGGCGCCACCAGATATGCAACCGGTGCCCCCTGCGGTAAACCGCTGACGCTTGCCAGATAGGAACCTATTCTGGAGACGACATGCGGAAAGAATGCGACACCATCATGAGCATCCGCCGAATACCAAAGCGCTCTTGTTTCAAGATAACGGATAGCCGCATCCAGGCCCGCTTTTACTTCTGTGGGGTCGGGCCCGGCAAGCATTGCGATAATTTCGCCGGAATAGATCCCCGACGAATGTCTGGCTCCTGCATAGAATGAGTGGGCATACACGACTTCGACATCCGCCATTTTGGTTGCTTCATCGATGGAAACATAGAGCGCATCATCGTTATCTGCAGTGATGAAGCCAAGGCTTGTCTGAGAAGGCTCTAGTCCGATTGCTCTGGCATACTCATCCGAGACCTTTGGAATGATACGCACCGCAAGTGCATGGGCAAAAATCGGATCGAGCACGCTCATTTTGCCTCACCTTCCAGGAGTTTCAGCTGTATGCCCGACGCGCCTGCCTTTATCATGCGTTCCGCAAGACGGATTGCGTATGCACCGGCTTCGAGCGGATTGACCCCTCCGCCATCAAAAATGTTGCAGATGACATCGCGATCAGCATCGGTCAGGCCTGCATGCGGCTTGTAGCCCATGTAGGCGCTCATCGAGTCAGCGCGCCCGAGCCCGGGGCGCTCGCCGATAAGAAGAATGACCACCTTCGGTTCCAGCAGGTCGCCGATATCGTTCATTACACCGACGCGGCATCGCTCTATGAAAAACGGCGTTCCCATGGAGAGGCCCGCCGTCTCGCATCCTGCTTTCAGAACCGGGAAGATTTTTGCAAGGTTGGCTTCGATTGCTCGTGCGCTGAGCCCATCGCCGACGCAGATTTGAATATCGGGATTTCTGATGCAGCGCTCTGAAATGATTTTTTTCGCTTCGTCGGAAAGTCGGCGGCCAAGGTCCGGGCGCAAAAGGTATTCCTCCTTGCCTCCAGTAATCTTTGTCCGCACGGTAAAGAGGCCGAATTCTTCGAGAAGCAAAGGATCTACCTGTTTTTCAAGCGCGTCTTTTGTGATGGCAAGATCGGCCTGAAATGCCAGAAGGTCTTCAGTTCGCAAGCGCGGGCCGGCACGACCGGCACAGATGCGGGCTGTGGTGGTCTGTTTGAGCGCAAGAAGACCCTCCGGATCAACAGGGTTTTTAACGCCGGACATGAGCGCGGTCTGCATGGCAGGCGCTACTTCTGATCCATCTGCAGGCTGAGATTGCGGCCCTTGCTGTGGCTGAGGCTTTGCAGCGGCTATCTTCGGCTTTTCAGCCAGCGACTCGAGCTCACTGACGACCGCATCGACAAGCGCCTCAATCGTTTTCGCGTCTATCATCGTCTCACCTTGAAAGGAAAAAGCTGGCGTCGCCGGCGCGCTCAGTCAAGCGGCCATTGCGCATAAGTCCTATCGATTCCAGCCAGGCTTCAAATTCAGGGCTCGGCCTGAGACCGAAAAGCTCCCGCAGTGTGGCAATGTCATGGAATGACAGCGATTGATAGGAGAGCATCGCGTCGTCGGCCATCGGCACGCCGATGAAAAAATTGCAGCCAGCCGAAGTCAGCAGGACAGAAAGATTTTCCGAGGCATTCTGATCGGTATTGGCATGATTTGTGTAGCAGACATCAACGCCCATGGAAATACCAGACAACTTGCCCATGAAATGGTCCTCCAGGCCGGCGCGGTGTATCTGTTCGCTGTTATAGAGGTATTCGGGCCCGATAAACCCTACAACAGTATTTACAATGAATGGCGAATATCGCCGGGCGAGTCCATAGTTGCGCGCTTCCATGGTAAGCTGATCCCAGCCATTATGGGCGTTTGCGGAGAGCGCCGAGCCCTGGCCGGTTTCGAAATACATATAATGCGGTCCGCCATGATAACAGTATTTTTTTGCAAGCGTGAACGCTTCGTCCAGCATTCCAACAGAAATGCCGAATGAAGCATTTCCTCTTTCGGAACCGCATATTGACTGAAAGACGAGCCCGACCGGCGAACCGGATTTGAGACAGCGCATCTGTGTCGAGACATGGGCAAGCACACATGTCTGGGTCGGAATTTCCCATGTTTTTACTACGTCATACGACATGTCGAGCAGGCGGGCAACTGATGCATAACTGTCGTCCGCCGGGTTGATGCCGATAACCGCGTCTCCTGAGCCATAGGAGAGCCCTTCGTACAGCGCGGCGCGTATACCTTCCGGCGAATCTGTGGGGTGATTGGGCTGGAGCCTGCTTGCCAGCATGCCCGGCGAGCCTATGGTATTCACCGCGTGTCGTTCGACCCGGATTTTGCTTGCCGCATAGACTAGATCGATATTCGACATCAGTTTGGCGACTGCGGCAATCATTTCCGAAGTAAGGCCAGTGGAAATGCGCGCGATATCATCTCCGCTTGATTTTTCAGAAAGAAGCCATTCCCGCAGTTCTCCAACCGTCCATCCTTTTATTTCGTTGTAAATTGTTTCGTTGATACCATCCTGGATGACTCGGGTGACTTCGTCCTGTTCGTAGGGCACTGCGGGATTTTCCTTCAGGGCGCTGAGGGGAATATCTGCAAGGACAATCCGAGCCGCCGCTCTTTCTTCCGCGCTGTCGGCAGCGAGTCCTGCGAGCCGGTCTCCCGATTTTTCTTCATTTGCTTTTCCCATGAGGACGCGTATGTCAGGGAATTCCCATGTCTTTCCGAAAAGCTTCGTGCGCAATGCCATCTCGTTCTTTCCCTTCAGTGATAAAAAATGAGCGTCTTTACCACGAGCGGAACGACGCGTCCATCCATGAGCGGCGAGCCGATGTCGATATAATCCCCTTCTTCAAGGCCGACCTGATCGATAATGAGGAGAGGCCGATTCTTGTCTATGCCCTTGATGGTCTGGCCGAGAGACTGGGCATAATCCCGTTTGGTGATGACAATGAGTGGCTTGTCTGGAGGAAGATCCTTTGCAAAAACTGCAAGATTCTCTGCAATCCTTGAGAGCTCCTTGTAATCGAGGCCATGTTGCATATCAAGTGCAATGGCGAAAATGTCGTTTGATGGATTGAGGTCCCAGCGGCGAAGTGCTTCCGTGATGTCAGAGGGGTCAGACCCCGAAACAAGCGCCGTTACCGGCACATTCTTTAAGGGAAGAATTGATGGATCAGCCCATATTGTCGAACCGGAAAGCGTGAGTGTCTGGGCGCTCGCCCCCAGGACAGTCGCACGTCGTGTTTCTTTGGCCTGAAGAATGGTATAACGGCTGAACCTTGTTTCTTTCCTCAGGCTTTCTGCGAGAAGCGGGCCTATGTCATCATGGCAGGCGACATCTTCCACACTGTTCAGCTCGATAGGGTTATAATAATAGTACCCAATGCCGCCAGAAAACATGATGTTTTTCAGATTGGCATTTCCGGGAAGCGGTGGAGTCTGGTAGAGTTTTTCAGCGAGAGGCGATGTGCCTCCTTCGACGAGAAGGATAGTGAGCTCTGCCATTGCATCAGTGATTTTTCTCAGGTCTCCAAGAGAAGGGCGATCGCCCGGCTTTAGTTTGATGCCAACGGATGCGCAAATTGCTTCCCCGGCATTGGTAATGGCGCGAACCACAGGCCCATCGAGTTCGATGACGCGCCCGCCGAAATTCATTGCGGCCGATGCTTCGATTTCTCCAAGGCGGAATAGTGCACCATTGGCGCTGCCGCCGCCGATATCGATATTGGCAACGGTCGCAAAATGCTGGCGGGAATAGGCTGCAGCCCCTGAACCGCGCCCGGCGATCATGCCTTCCACATTGGGGCCGGCCACCGTTACGACAAAATCTCCTGCTAGACCTGCTATTGCGGCAAGCACCTTGTCTGCATTCTGCTTTCGAGCGGTTTCTCCGGTAATGATCGCCGCGCCTGTCTCGACCTGCGAGGGCAGGATGCCGGCCTTTTCGTATTGGGCGCGGATTATTGAGGATAACTTGTCTGCATCAATAGTCCGGGAATCGATAAGCGGCGTAAAGACGATGTCGCTTTCAAACAGAACAGATCTGTCAGCTATATCGAGGCGGGGTATCTGGCCGGCTCTCGCTATTGCGACGAGGCTAAGTTCACTGAAAACGACTTGCGTGGTAGTCGTTCCGATGTCAATGCCGACGCTGATCATCCGCCGAGTATTGTCCAT
>Ga0228535_1002915_pt1 | contig 14251 bp, 6 predicted proteins | sample SJ1metagenome_FD_168457 | JGI IMG/M metagenome (GOLD analysis project Ga0228535, IMG submission 168457) | Enriched culture of PCE-dechlorinating microbial communities from Ithaca, New York, USA - SJ1 | ecosystem: Engineered > Modeled > Simulated communities (microbial... > Unclassified | place... | reverse complement strand
CGACTATTCCCCGCGCTGTACAGGAAGGAAAATTTTACCCGGATTGACCAGAACATGAGCCTGGCCAACTATCAGTCAAACGGCGGTTTTTTGTGGGACCGCGTGCCGCTCGTCGCGAACAACACCATTGTGGCGTATTACGGGAGCCCGCTCTCTGACCGGATGGGCATTCTGGGCCGGTATCCCAAAGAGAAAATCGCGGCAATGGTAAAGGAGACTGCGGGCGAGTATGACCAGGCCAACGGCAAAGACGGCGCGATCCCCGCACTCTACATCATTTACGGAACCTGCTGGCCGGGCGGGGAAATAGGCTACCTCGACGACAGGACGCTGATCGACTACATCAAGTATGCGCAATCCGAGGGCATGCTTGTCTTCGTCGACCACCAGATAGGCAAATACAGCGTGCGCGAGGCGATGGAGAGAATCCTGCCCTTCCTGCAGTACCCCAATGTGCACCTCGCGATCGACCCGGAGTGGCGCACGCTCAGCCCCATGAAGGAAATAGGGTCTATCACGGCAAAGGAGCTGAATGAGGCCCAGGATTACATGGACGAATACATCCGGGAACACAATATACCCGGCATCAGGATGCTCGTGGTCCACCAGTTTGCGGATAGAATGATTCAGACTCGGCAGAGCGTGGTATCGCACAGGGACCGGGTCATCCTCATCCATACCGCGGATGGATTCGGCACGCCCCAGATGAAGAAAGCCACCTACCAGCGGAATGCGGTCGCCCTGAACATGCCGATCAAGGGATTCAAGCTCTTCTTCAAGTCGGATTTCCCCGCGGCGGGTTTTGACATGCCGCTCATGTCGCCCGCCGAGGTCATGCAGCTTGATCCAAGGCCGAGCCTCATCATTTATCAGTGATGGGGAGGTCCTGAAGTTCGGCTTCCGCTGTGATAGATTAAAGTTGAAGCCTTTTGGATAAAGAAGGGGATATCGATGAAAAAAGCCCGGGAATTTGCGATAGGACTTGTGCTCCTCCTCGTGGGTCTGAGCGCTGCATCTGCCTATGATCCGCCCAAAGGGGCGTCGCTGCTCGGCAGGATATACGGCCCTTGGACCATGGGCAGCGGTGTGTCGCTCACGGAAGAGAGCGCCGGCGCATGGAGCTTTTTGCTCAATCCCGCCTCAACGGCGGAGACCGAGCTTCCCGAGCTCGCAGTGTCATATACGGGCATTGTCGATATGTCCTCAGGAAGCCCTCAGGGATTGGGCGGCGCGGCGATGGCCGCATTCAGTCTGCCTAAATCCTACGGCGTGTGGAATGGCTCGGTGCGCCTGTTCAGCGCTCCCGGCGCCATGACGAGCATGCCGCTCGGAACCTTTGTCACGGCCGGCGGGGGCTTTTCCAAAAAAGTATCGGGCACCCTGTCGGTCGGTATGTCGGCATGGCTGGCCATGGGCGGGAACGGGACCTTCGGCTGGGGAATCTGGTCGGACATCGGCGTCATCAAGGAACTGGGCGATCTCGGTTTTTTGAAAAATTCCAGGCTCGGCTTTGTGCTGAGCGGGCTCGGCAAGGAATTCAACTATCAGACGCCACCCGTGGGTATGTCGATAGGCAGCACCGCCTCGACGGGCTTCCCCGCGGCCTTCACTCCCGGAATCGGGTTCAGCGGAGACCTGCTGAACGAATATAACCTGCGCATGCGGGCGAACGTGGACCTCCGGGTCCCTTCGTTCAACGACATCGAAGCCGAACTGGGGCTGGCGTTCTCCTACCGGAACCTCCTGACGCTGCGCCTTTCGATGGCGAGCAGCCTGTACGATATTCAGCAGAACTCGGGCAGGAGCCTCTGGCCTTCGCTCACGCTTTCGGGAAGCATTCCCCTCGGGAAAGCGGGACCCCAGAGCAGGAGCGTGTCGGAGGTAGCGCCTGCAGCCGGCTTTATGCCACTGTACGATTCTCTGGATGCGTTCAGCATCGGCACGCAGCTTACATGGGGGCAGCGCGACAAGAGCCCCCCTGAGGTGACACTGAAGCTCCCTGCCACGACGAGCGGCACCCCGGTCGCGTATGTCTCGCCCAATGCCGACGGCAGACAGGACTGGCTCGAACTCCCCCTCACGATAAAGGACGAACAGAGAACGATCGCCGGCTGGCTCTTCAAAGTTGAAGACCGCTCCTCGGGCAAGGTCGTGCGGACCATCACCGAGCAGTCGAATGTGCCGGAGAGCATCAATTCTTTCTCTACTATGAAAGAAGGCTTCGGCTATTCGAAGCACAGCGTCATTGTCCCCGATGCCGTGCGCTGGGACGGCAAGGACGATGAGGGCAACCTTGTTCCCGAAGGGACGTATATCGTCAGCTTCCACGCGTGGGATGACCTCGGAAACACCAACATCGACTATGACTCATCGATGAATGTCGTGGTGGACCGCAGCCCGCCCACGGTGAACGCCTGGGTGATGGGCGACGAGCAGCTCTTCCAGGGCAACGATTCGCTGATATTCAGCCCTGACGGCGACAACAACAAAGATACCATTTCCTTCAGAACCCAGGGCTCGATAGAGGATAACTGGAAGTATGAAATTCTCGACGGGAACGGCGTGGCCATGCGCACCATCGATCAAAAGGGACGCTCTGCGCCGCGCGATTTTGTATGGGATGGCACCAACGATGCGGGCAAGCGCGTGCCCGACGGGTATTACCAGTTCAGGCTGTCCAGCGTGGACCCGGCGGGGAATGTAGGATTCAAGATAATCGGGGCCGCTGCCGACAAATCGGATTGGATCGTGGTCGACACGAGCCATCCGGCCGTCCGCGTCGCGGCGGACAAGAAGGCCTTCAGTCCTGGCAAAGAAGGAAAAACCGGCACGATCGATATCGACTTCGACCTCGAGTCTCTCAACAATCTCGTCTCATGGAAAGAAGTCATCCAGGACCAGAACGGCAAGACCCTGTGGTCCTCCGCGGGCGACGGCAGCAATCCACCTGTCTCCTCGTTGACATTCAGCGGTCTGGACGCTTCGGGGAAAGCCTTCCCGGACGGACAGTACCGGGCAGGCATCGAGATGAAGTACCGCAACGGATATTCTCCCATCGTCTACTCGGATTCCTTTGTGCTCGATGCGACAGCTCCGTCCGCCGAGCTTGTGCTCGACGACGTGCGGGAGATATTCAGCCCCGACGGAGACAGCAGCCGCGATACGCTGGCCTTTGCTCTCACGGGCAGCAGGGAAGATATCTGGAACCTGAGTATCAGAAATAAGCAGGGCGATACTGTCTACACGCAACAGTATCGCGAGGCGCTGCCCGATAGATTTGTGTGGGACGGCAGGGATTCAACGGGTCGCCGCGTCGCGGATGGCAGCTATACGCTCGAGCTTGCGAGCACGGATGTCGCGGGCAATGAGTTCCATACGAGCTATACGCCAGTCGTCGTCGATACCAGGACGCCCGGCGCTTCCTTTGCGCTCAACCGGGAGGCATTCAGCCCGAACGACGACGGCGTCGCCGATATCATCGGACTGAATATCAACATGGAGAGCAAAGAGGGGCTCCAGACCTGGAAACTGGACGTCGTGGGTGGGGCCAATGGACAGGCTCCGCAGCGGACGGCCCAGCAGGGGGCCTCCCGCTTCTCGCTTCTTTCAGGCGATGGTACCAATCCTCCTCCGGGAACGCTCCAGTTCGACGGCAGGAGTCAGGGAGCGGCGCTACAGGAAGGATCATACCATTTCGAACTCGCGCTCGAGTATGAGAACGGCTGGAGCACAAGTCAGTCGAGCCAGGATTTTATCATCGATACAAGCGCTCCGACGGCCCAGGTCTCGCGCTCCCGGGAGTTCTTCAACCCCCGCGGCAGTGCGCAGCAGTCGCAGGTGATCATCTCTCAGCTTGGTTCCAGGGAGAACCTCTGGACGGGCGAACTGCGCGATGCCCAAGGGACCTTGCGGCGCAAATGGGAATTCAAGGACAGCCAGCCGGCAGAGATCATCTGGGACGGCCGGACAGCCGACGGCGCCCTGCTGGCCGACGGAATCTATTCGTATCGCCTGCTCTGCGTCGATCCGGCGGGCAACAGCTTTGCCTCTGAGCAGCTGAAAATCGGCATCGACACCGCTTCGAAGCAATCCTCGCTTTCGGCGAACTATATGGCGATAAGCCCGAATGGAGACGGCATTCAGGACGAGATGTCGCTTGCAATCGCTGTGACTGCGCCGGAGAGCGTGCAGGCCTGGCGGCTTACCATTCTGGCCGGACAGGAATCGGTGATGGAGTGGAAAGGAACAGGGAATGTTCCCAAGTCCATCTCATGGAACGGCACGAGTCTGGCGCGTCTTTCCGTGCCCGACGGGCGCTATACGGCAGCCCTCCACGCGGAGTATCCCAACGGGGACTCCACTGAAGTGAACCTCGGCCCCCTCGTCGTCGACCGGGTGGCCCCCAAGGCCGAGGCGAAAGTGGGCGGCACAATCTTCTCGCCCAATGATGACGGCATCAATGACAGTCTGCCCATTCAGCAGACATCGGTCGCCGGCGATACCTGGCGGGGGACTATTCTCGATTCGGCCGGCAAAGAGCTGCGCAGCTGGACATGGGAAGGCACTGTGCAGTCCTTCGAGTGGGACGGCAGAGACAGTGCGGGCAATGTCGCGGCCGACGGCAAATATCAATACAGACTCGAATCGAAAGATGCGGCGGGCAATGCGTTTGGCTATACAAGCCCGCTCTTTGAGATAGAGACCGAAAAGAAAGCGGTGCGCCTGACGCTGAGCGACCGGGCATTCAGCCCGAACAGCGATGGTGTCAAAGATATGGAAGTGTTCACGGCCTCTGTCGTTTCGCCTGAAAAAGTGAAGGAATACGTGCTGCAGGTGGTGGGCCAGGATGGACCGGCGGCGCTGAGCGCAGTGCGGACATGGAAGGGCGAGACACCGATGGAGCGGTTTGAGTGGCGGGGCGAAACCGACGCCCAGATCTCTACACCGGACGGGCATTATGCAGCTTCTCTCAAGGTCGTCTATCGCAATGGCGACGAAGCGGAGGCCGCAACGGGCACCTTCCTCCTCGACAGGCAGTACCCGCAGATCGAAGTGAAGGCCGAGGGCAGCATTTTCTCGCCGGACGGCGATGGCCGCAGCGACACCATGACGATAACCCAGAAATCAGTGTCGGGTGACGATTGGAAGGGCACAATCAAGAACAGCGCAGGCAGCGTGGTGCGCACCTGGACCTGGCAGACAGAGGCCAAGGATCTCGTGTGGGATGGCCGCAATGCCAATAACGCAGTGGTTCAGGACGGCATCTATGACTATACGGTCGAATCCCAGGATGCGGCAGGCAACAGGACAGTCTCCGGACCTTTCCGCATTCAGGTTGAAACAGGCCGGCGCGCAGTGCAGCTGCGCCTCAGCGACAAGGCTGTGAGCCCGAACGGCGACGGCGTAAAAGACGAGCTTGTCATCAATGTCGAGGCTGATGCGCGCGATCGCATCAAGCAGTACAGCCTGGTCGTTCGGACCAAAGATGGAACGGCGGTGAGGACATGGAAAGGCAGCACCGACCTTGCCCGGGAATACCGCTGGAACGGCACGAATGATACGGGCGCGGCGGCGCCGGACGGCGAATACAGTGTGAGCCTCGAAGTGTTGTATTTGAACGACGCCCTTGCCAAAGACGGACCGGCCCCGGTGAGCGTGGACCGCGTAGCCCCGCAGGCGAAGGTCAATCTCTCGCGCTCGATTTTCTCGCCCAATGGCGACGGCCGCGCGGACACTATCGAAATAACGCAGAGCGGCGTCTACGGTGACCGCTGGAACGGCCAGATCAGCTCCGAGGCAGGCAAGATCGTGCGGACCTGGGAATGGTACCCCATGCTTGCGGACCTCGCCTGGGACGGCAAGGACCAGAGCAACAAACTTGTGCCGGATGGAGTCTACTATTATGAGCTTCGCTCTGTGGACGAGGCCGGAAACTCGTTCATTCTGCCGCGCCAGCGGATTGTGGTGGACGCGGCCCAGAAAAATGTGAGCCTCAGAGTCGATCCGGGCGCTTTCAGCCCCAACGACGATGGCATAAAGGATGTCACCTACATCAATATCGGTGCGCCGAAGCAGGACACCCTGGTGAGCTACTCCGTTTCGATCTTCTCCGGAGCCAAGGCCGGACAGGGACAGGCGCCGGTGCGCAGCTGGAAAGGCACGACCGACATCAAGGCCCAGTACACCTGGGACGGCATGACGGATGCGGGCATGAAGGTGCCCGATGGATCCTACGGCGTGTATCTCTCGCTTGAATATGCGAACGGCGACCTCTACAGCCTCGGACCGATGCAGCTTCTCGTCGACACTGTCGCGCCGAAAATTTCGATCTCCGCCGACACGCTGCTGTTCTCGCCGAATGGCGACGGCATAAAGGATTACATCACCATAACACAGAATTCCGATTCGGGAGACGACTGGTCAGGCAGAATCCGGAGCGCTTCGGGAGCGACGGTGCGCAGCTACAGCTGGAAAGGTCAGGCCAAGACCTTCACCTGGGACGGACAGGACTCGAACAAGAAGCTCGTGCCGAACGGGACCTACAGCTACGAAGTCGTCAGCGTCGATGCCGCAGGCAACAGCGCCTCTGCGGAGATCAAGGGCATCACCGTCGATGTGACCAAGCCGAAAGTCTTTGTCACGGCGTCGGATACCGGCATATCGCCGAACAACGACGGCATCCGCGACCAGGTGTCCTTCTCTATTACGGTCGAAAACCGCGAAGGCGTTGAGTCCTGGCGCTTCTCGCTCCTCGATTCGAAGGGAGTCGAGCGTTCGTTCTTCGGCGGCAGCGGTTCGGATGTGCCCACGCGGCTGGTCTGGGACGGACACGACCTGCAAGGTCAGGTCATCGAAGACAGCTTTACCGGCAAGCTCGTGGTGAAGTACCTCAAGGGCGATGTCGCGGAAGCGAGCAGTGCGAAGATCGTCGTCAAGATTGCCCCGCCGGCGGTGGATATCACCGTCAGCCCGGAATACTTCAGCCCCGACGGCGACGGAGTCGATGACATCTTGACCTTTGGCATCGCGGCGGACAGGAATGCCGGCATCACCGAATGGAAACTCGAGGTGATGGAAACTGCGGTTGTTGAATCCTCTTCGGCGCAGGAGGCGAAACCGACCCGCACCTTCATGGCCTGGAACGGCAAAGGCGCTCCGCCCACACAGATCAGGTGGGACGGCAAATCTTCCAAGGGAGAGCTGGTCGAATCGGCCACCGATTATCCGTTCGAGTTTACGTGCTGGGATGAGCTCGGCAATCAGACCAAGGTGAAGGGCATCATTGCAGTCGACGTCCTCGTCATCCGTGACGGAGACCGGCTCAAGATCAGGGTACCTTCCATAGTATTCAGGGCGAATCACGCCGATTTCATCGGCCTCGACAGCGAGATAGTATCGAGAAACGAGAGGGTGGTCGCGCGCATCGCGCAGATTCTGGGCAAATTCCCCGATTACCGCGTGCGCGTCGAAGGCCACGGCAACAATATCGGCAAGATGCTCGGCTACAGCGCCTCGCGCATCCAGCAGGAGGAAGTGAATGAGCTTATTCCTCTTTCGACCGAACGCGCGGAAGTGGTGCGGAAGATGCTCGTGGAGAACGGGGTCGATGCGCGCCGCCTGAGCGTGGTGGGCCTGGGATCGAGCGAACCTGTCGTGTCGTTCACCGACGTGCAGAACCGCTGGAAGAACAGACGGGTTGAGTTCGTGCTGATCAAGAATCAGTAGGAAGGCTGAAAAAGGCGAGGGGCGGCCGCAGAGAAGCGGCCGCCCCTTTTTTATTCCTCCAATGCAGGGGACGCTCCGAACGGCGTGCGTGTTCGTCACTGATACGACAGCAGATCTTCCGGCTCATTGGCATCGATGAGCCGCTGCCTGAGTCTGTGCGCGCGGAAGAGTGTGGCGACTTCGGCGAGAAAGCGCAGGTGCTCTTCGGCGCTCTGGTGTACGGGGACGAGAATGAGCACAATGATCTGGACGGGGGCCTCGAGCGCGCTGAGCCTGTAACCCTTTTTCTGGGCGCCGAAACAGACAAGAGGATAGGCGATGTTCTCAATCCTGTCGTGGAGGAGCACGACACCGGGCTCAATCTCGATAGGCTGTCGCTGCAGCATTTCGATGCAGTGATCGGCGAGCGCCTGGAGCTGTTTTTTCTCTCCCCCGGGAAAGGCCGAGAAGATGATCTTGTAGATGCCCTCTGCCAGAGCGCTTCCCTCCATGTTCACCTGGATTCGTCCCGCCCTCACCGACTCGAGAAGAAGTGCCTCTGCACTGGAAGTATCGGGGAGCGGGGTGGATGGAGTCTCCGCGGCCTCGGGGGGCGAGGCCGTCTGCGGCGAGAGTTCTTCTTTTTGCCCATTGTACGAGGGCATATAGAGCATCAGCACGTTCGCATCGGGCAGATTTTCGGCGAGCATATGGGGAAGACGCTCGAATGCCGGGCTCCACGATGCTTCTCCGGGCCTGGCCGAGACGAGCACAATTGAAGAGTATCCTGTTGCCGCCTTCTGAAAGAGATCGGGAATTTCGCGCCATGTCGAGAACCTGCTCGTCCTGCGAGCGATCGATGAGAAGGCGGCCCCCCAGGAACCCGTGACGTTCGCTTCATGATCTTTGGGGATGAAACAGTGCAGTGTGGCGAACGAGGACTGCGCGAACCTCTCTATGCACTGCAGGGCCGCCCCGTACCCGCCATGCGTGTCGACGAAAGGCGGAAATACCGCGAGGATCTGCTTCGTCGATTTCCAGGGGAATTGGCCGCGGGCCACGAGGACCAGGCTGGTGCTGCCGGAGACGACCTGATCGATGACGTTGCCGAAGAAAGCGTGCGCCAGGCGCGGGGAGCTGCTCCATCCGATGACGATCGTGTCGGCATTCTTCTGGGCCGCAGACTCAAGGATGCCCATGCCCGGATTGATCGCCTCGACATTGAGCGGGAGCACGGACTTCTGCATTCCGGAGAGCTTCATCACCGCAGTGGCGAGGATAGTCTCCGAGCTCGCCGACTGGGCAGTTTCGCTGTCTTCAGGGCTGTGCACGGTGATAGGAAAGAGCGGTGAACGATTGTCCCTTCCGTGCAGGATGGCGCCCAACTCGAGCAGCTGCGGAATCGACGAGGGATTGGACAGAGCGATCAAAATTCTGTTGGGGATGACAAAGGCCGCCTTTCCGCCCTGATTGGGGGAAAGAACCTTTGCGGCAAAAGAAGTATTTTTCAGGAGACTGTCGGATATGATGCCGGTGATGAGGGCGAGCGCGATGGTGCCGAGGAAGAGCGGCGTATCGATGAGACCCGAGCCGTACAGAATCCAGGATACAGCGAGCGAAAATGTGGTAAAAGGAATGGCCAGACCGAGCATCGGCCCTTTTGCCGGAGAGATTCTTTTTGAAAAGAAGGCGACAAGCACCCGCGCGGCGAGTCCGCCCCCCATGAAGACGCCGGCCCAGACAAGCCATTGGGCGTTTGGGGAGAAATCGGAAATGTGTATCGAGATACCCATGAGAAAAAACGCCGCAGGGCCGAAAATATCGTCCCTGAGCAGTATTCGCCCCGTCCCTGTTCCGACCGCTGGCGTTGCAACCGGGGACAGGGCGACCCCCACGATATATGCGGTGAACCAGTTCGGGAGGGACAAGAAAGATGCGGCATACGAGGCGGCGAATACAAGAAAGAAGAAAAACCAGCCCTCAACAGTGCCGAAGCTTTTGACGCGGCGCAGGAATATCGAGGCCAGACGGGGAAACAGGGACCAGACAAGACCGGCGAGCATGCAGCCGAAAGCCAGAATGGACACAGCGCGGCGTGCATCGGCACCCGCAGCGACTGCGTCGAGCACCAGGAGGACAAAGGCGACGAGGATCGAGACAGAGCCGGGAACCCCGTAAGGTTCCAGACTCGAAAATTTCATATGATTTTCTTCCAGGGAAGAAGCCGTTCCCGCAGAGGCGAAGAGAATCCCTATGGCCACTGCCTGCACGACCGATTTTCCTCCCGCAAGTCCCAGGAGCGTTCCCGCCAGGGCCGGCAGGGCAGTCCAGACGAGGAATCGGGGGAGTCTTTTGCCCAAAGGGATTTTCCTGTAGGCATTGCGCCCCGGCAACCGGACCGAAATCCTCGTCGACAGCCCCGCAAAGAAAAAGATATACACGATGCCGATGGACCCGAGTATCTGAAGCACTGCGCCGCTGTCGAGGAGGCCGGCGACTTCCGGACCTGCGATAATGCCGAAGATCAGGAGAATGGCTGCAATGTTGAACCGGAGGACATCCGAAAGCCATGCGGAGAAAAGCATGCCTGCAAGCAAAAGAGCGAATATGCCTACAGGATCATGAATTGCATTCATCTATTGATGAGTGTAAGGCATCGGTGCGTGGAATGCAATGAAATCCTTGTAAAAAGACCGAGCTCAGAATTCTCCCACGAACAGCACTTCCGGTTCGAGCTGCCATCCCGTCGCAGCGAGCGCCGCGGCCTGAGCGTGCCCGATGAGCGCCCGCATGTCGCGGGCCGTCGCAGACCCCAGATTGATGAAGATGTTCGCGTGCCAGGACGAAATCGCGGCGTCGCCGATTCTGTACCCGCGCAGGCCGAGCTCGTGCAGAATTTTGCCTGTGGGTTTGCCGAATGCTCTGTTGTTTTTGAACATAGAGCCTGCGCTCGGGTAATCGAAGTGGTGCTTCTGCATGCGGTCGGCCAGCCGTGCGCGCATGCGCCCCGCGATTGTCCGGGGATCGTCGGGCATGAGTATGAAGGTGGCGGCTCCGACCGTCGAGTCGGCCAAGCTCTCGCCCTCCATGAAAGAGGAGCGCTTGTAGGACCAGGGGAGCGAGGCCGCGGCAGCCTTCTGGAGGGAGCCCACGGCGTCGATGTAGCGTATCTCGTCGATGTGCGAAGAGATGTCATCTTCGTAGCAGCGCGCGTTCATGTGGATTGCGCCCCCCACGCTGCCCGGCATGCCGTAGAAATTCTCGAGCCCGGAGAGTCCCTGCGCGAGCGCTTCCTCGCAGAGCAGGGAAACCGCGACGCCGCACTCTGCATAGAGTAAAACCTGCCCCCGCCCCTGGTCCGGAACAGGATATATCGAGGAAACGAGGCCCGTATCGATCACTGCCCCGCGGATTCCCCCGTCCCCCACGAGGATGTTGGCGCCGCCGCCGAGGAGGAAGACAGGCAGGCCCGAGTTCCTCAGCCTGTCGAGCGCTTCGGCGAGGGCCCGGAGGGAGCGCGGCTTCACATAGAGGTCGGCCGGTCCGCCGATCCTGAACGTGGTATGCACCCGCATGGGCTCGCCGAGCGCGACAGAACATTGCTCAGTATTGATTTTTTGGGCAATTTGCCATAGGTTTCCCATATAGTGGCAGTATCTTCTGTTCATGCCCCAAAGGCAAGAAGGTGTGGTCACTGTGAGGAACGACATGCACGATATGTATCTCTTCAACACGATGGGCAGAAGCATCCAGCGCTTTGAGCCTCTGCACGACCATAGCGTCGGATTCTACGGCTGTGGACCGACTGTCTATAACTTTGCCCACATAGGCAACCTCAGAACCTATGTTTTTGAGGACATCCTCGTCAGGACACTCCGACGCTTCGGCTATACCGTGACGCATGTGATGAATATCACGGACGTCGGACACCTTTCGGGCGACGACGATACCGGCGAGGACAAGATGGTCAGATCGGCCCGCGAGCGCGGAAAATCGGTGCTCGAGATAGCCCAGTTCTATACGGATGCTTTCTTTAAGGACACGGATCGCCTCAACATCGAAAGACCGACCATCGTCTGCAGGGCGACGGAGCACATCCAGGACATGATCGACCTCATCAGGCGCATCGAAGCCAACGGCTACACCTATTTTGCGGGCGGCAACCTTTACTTCGACGTATCGAAATTCGACCATTACGGCGAACTCGCGGGGCTGCAGCTTGACCAGCTCAAGGCCGGGGCGCGCGTCGAAGTCGATCCCAACAAGCGCAACCCCTACGACTTTGTGCTCTGGTTCACGAAGTCGAAGTTCGAAAACCAGGCGTTGCTCTGGGACAGCCCCTGGGGCAGAGGATACCCCGGATGGCATATAGAGTGCTCGGCGATGAGCATGAAATATCTGGGAGAGCAGTTCGACATCCATGCGGGCGGCGTCGATCATATCGCCGTGCATCATACGAACGAGATCGCACAGTCCGAGGCCGCGACGGGGCACAAGTGGGTGAACTATTGGCTGCACGCGGAATTTCTGGTGCTCGACAAAGGCAAGATGTCCAAGTCCTCGGGGAGCTTTTTGACCCTGCAGACGCTCGTCGACAGGGGCTATGATCCCCTCGATTACCGGTATTTCTGCCTCGGCGGACACTACCGCAGCCAGCTCTCCTTCTCGTGGGAAGGCCTCGACCAGGCGAGGGCGGCGCGGCTTTCGCTCGTGGACCGGACGATTGCGCTAAGGGAGAGCGCAGGGGCCCCGGCGCCGCTTGCCCGGCTCAGCGAGCGCGCGGTGCAGTACCGCAGGGCTTTTGATGATGCCCTCGCCGATGACCTCGCGATGCCGCGGGCGCTCGCGCAGGCCTGGACCATGCTGAAAGATGCCGAACTGGCGCCCGCCGAGGCCCTGGCGCTCATGTTGGACATGGATGATATCCTTGGCCTGGGATTGTCCGGCGCCCAGAAGAGAGAAGCCTCTGTCGATGCAGAGACGGTTCGCTGGATTGAGGAACAGATACAGAAGCGCGCCGCTGCGAAGAAGGCCCGCGATTTTGCGACGGCCGACGCAATTCGGAATGAACTCAAGGCCAAAGGCATTCAGCTCGAAGACAGACCGGACGGCACTGTCTGGAAATTGGTGGGATGATTCTGCGGATCGCTTTGTAACAAAAGGACTGATAGATTGTTCAAAAATAAGGATGAGGGGCAGAGGCCGGAGTTCGACCGCATTTTCGCGCAGAACGTTGACTTGCTTCTGCGCATCGCGGTGCGCATCACCAACGACTGGGAATCTGCCGAAGATGTTGTCCAGGATGCGTTTGGCAAGCTGATTGAGAAGCGCATGCAGTTTCCTGCGGATGAGGATGCCCGTTTTTGGCTCATCCGCGTTGTAAAAAACGGCGCGATCAACCTGTCCAAGCGCAAGGTGAGAGAATTCAAAGCCTACGAACACTGGTGGAATGCAGAGACAACGCAGGCAAAGACTTCGACGAGCGCCGTGCTCAGCAGCGAGGAACAGAGCCAGAATGCCGGCACGGACCAATCGGCAGAGCACGAGCTGCTCATGAAAGAATCCGCCCAGGAAGTTCGGGACGCACTGATGAAACTACCGGAGAAACTGCGCGTCGTCCTGATTTTAAAAGAATATGAAGGCATGAATTACAAGGAAATTGCAAAAGTGCTCGGTATTACGGAAGGGAATGTCAAAGTGCGTGCATTCCGCGCAAGAGAAGCACTGTTTTCGCTGTTGAATGAGGGAGGTTCCCATGTGTCCCGATGAAACCCTGTTGACTGCGTATGTCGATGACGAAGTGCCGTCGCCGTGGAAGGAGCGAATCGAGATGCATCTGGAGCAGTGTGGGCGGTGCAGGGACCGCGTCGCACAGTACCGTGCCCTGAAGGCCGCACTGCAGGCGGCCGATGCCATCGATGACGCGCAGCTCCAGGAGGCTGCGCAGCGCATTCAGGTCTCGCTCGACGACAGGCTCGTGAATCTCTCGCGCGCCCCCCGCAGGAACGCCGCCCTCGAAAAATTCCTCGAAAGATATCCACACCTCGCCATGTTCAATTCGAGAAGAATCTCGGTGCCGCTGCCTGTACTGGCCGCCTCGCTGCTGCTCTTCGTGTTTTTTGCAGGCCTGGCCTTTGGGCTCTTCGGCTGGCGCAGAAATGTAGGCCAGGCCCTTGCCCTGAGCACAAAGCTGCCCGCAGCCTCGAGCGCCAATATCGAGAGCCTGGTCTCGATGCTTTCGCAGGCGGACCCATCCCAGTTTGTCACCATCAAGGCGCCGGGGGACTTCTCTCAGTCCCTGACCTACACCACTCCGGTGTACGTGATCTACAATACTGCTGACCAGAAACCGACGATTATGGCAATTCCTGCCCAGGGAGAGGCAAAATGAGGCTTCGGACGCTCATTCTTGTGGCGTTTTCGATCATGGGCGCCGCCAGTGTATTTCCTCAGACCCCTCCTTCGCCGACGGCGAGACCGGCCCCGGTCCAGGCTCAGGCTCAGCCGCAGACAGGGATTCCCTCGCCTCTGGATAAGGAATCCATTC
>Ga0228535_1002914_pt1 | contig 14254 bp, 14 predicted proteins | sample SJ1metagenome_FD_168457 | JGI IMG/M metagenome (GOLD analysis project Ga0228535, IMG submission 168457) | Enriched culture of PCE-dechlorinating microbial communities from Ithaca, New York, USA - SJ1 | ecosystem: Engineered > Modeled > Simulated communities (microbial... > Unclassified | place... | reverse complement strand
TTCCTCGGTTTTGGATGTAATGTTCCCGCCATTATGGGTACACGTGTCATCGACTCACCGGCGGCTCGTGTGTTGACGATAATTATTGCCCCATTGATCCCATGTACAGCCCGTATGGCTGTGGTTGCATTCCTGGCACCCGCTTTCTTCGGAAGAAATTCTTTCTTGATTACCTGGGGTCTAATTTCCATGTCAATTGTCTTGATGGTTCTACTTGGAATTATTTTTAATAAGATTATTTTTAAAGGTGAGAAATCCACGTTTATTATGGAATTGCCATCCTATCATATACCAAATCTGCGAACAATTGGATTACTTGTCTGGCAAAGATCATTATCCTTTGTCCAGAAAGCAGGAACAGCCATTCTTCTAATTTCCATTCTTGTTTGGGTGTTTTCTGTTTTGCCAGATGGTAACCTGGAGGACAGCTATCTTTCCCGTCTTGGAAAGGCATTAACTCCAATTGGTAGCCTGATGGGATTTGACTGGCGATTAATCATCGCCCTTTTAACCAGCTTTATGGCAAAAGAAAATGCCATCGCAACACTGGGTGTCTTATTTGGCAGTTCAGCTGATGCAGGACTCACCGCAGTGATCGCGAATGCGTATACTCCAGCCAGTGCGCTTAGTTTTCTGGTCGTAACACTTCTCTTCATCCCTTGCGCCGCAACAATTGCATCAATAAAGCAGGAAACGAATTCCTGGAAGTGGACATCATTTACAGTGATGTTCTATCTTTTCCTCTCAGTTGGAGCTGGTATATTTACCTACCAAATCAGTAGAGGTTTAGGTTTGTAAGATGTTAGACAGACTGATTGTAGCAATAAACCGACATCACACGTTGGATGCAAAATTTCTTGCAACAACTTTAGGAACCACTCCTCGGATGGTTGAGTCGATGATTGAAACATTAATTTGTCTGGGCAAGTTAAAAAGAATGGATCTTTGTTCATCATCTCAATGTGGTAACTGTCCGGTGACACAGTCTTGCAGCAGGTCCGAGGGCAAGGCACAAATTTGGCAAGTTTGTAATTATGAAACAAGGGAAGATGATGAAGGTTTTAATTTTGATGATTGACTGGGATTGCCAACAGAGATAGAATTCATTCTTGAGCGATGAGGTTCGCTTGTCCCAACTGCCTATGCGCTGATAACCTCTGTCTGAGTTTTCAGGCAGAGGTTTTTACTACAGAGGTTGTAATAAATAAATTATGGAAAAATTCTTACTTATTTCAGCTGGCGCCATTCTTGGTGCAAATTCTCGTTATTGGATAAGTGATTGGGCAGCTAAAAAATTTGGAGCTGATTTCCCGTTTGGTACATTCATAATTAATATCTCAGGCAGCATATTATTGGGGATATTCCTGACATTGGCTACCGAACGGTTTTTAATCGACTCCCGTTGGAGATTATTAATTGCAGTTGGATTCTTGGGAGCTTACACCACTTTCTCCACTTATACCTACGAAAGCATTTCTCTTCTATCCAGAGGACAATGGCTGCCTGGTTTACTTAATTTATTAGGCAGCAGTGTTCTCGGCATTATTGGAGTCGGGTTCGGAATATATATTGCGCGTGCAATATAATAACAAGTAAGGAAGGTTCAAATGCCAGATCTTGTTTCCAATTCACAAGCGCAAAGGTTACGAATTTATATCAGTGAAAGCGACCGTTGGAGAGGTAAACCTTTAAGCACTGAAATATTAAATACTTTAAAGAGCTCTGGTGTAGATGGAGCCTCCATGTATCGAGGGATTGCCGGTTATGGCGCTAACACCCGCGTTAACACGAATACTATTGAGGTTTTATCTTTAGATTTGCCAATAGTTATTGAGGTGATTGATACTGCAGAAAGAATTGCTGCAGCAGTCGAGTTTATTAATCCAATGGTTAGGGAAGGATTAATCACTCTTGAAGATGTCTATGTTTTAAAATACACCCATCGTTTTCTAAACCCATTACCATCCGACCGCCTGGTATCAGAGGTCATGACTTGTAATGTAATCAGCATTAATGCGGAAACTAAAGTTCATGATGCATGGAAAATTATGCTGGAAAAAATGATCAAAGCCATACCGGTAGTTGATGATGAAAATCATGTGATTGGTATCGTAACAGATGAAGACCTCCTCCAACGCGCAGGAATACAACAACGCCTTTCAGTTGCATTAAGAATGAAACCTGAAGATATTCACGCGCAGATAAATAATCTGGAATCCGCTTCACAAAAGATTTCAGAAGTAATGTCCAAACCTGTAATCACTATCAAAGACACTGATACCCTTGGTACTGCAACAGCTAAAATGATTAAAGCAGGATTGAAACGTCTTCCGGTTGTTAATTCAAAAAATCGGCTTGTGGGTATTCTTTCAAGATTAGATATCTTACACCAGGTATCAAAATCTCCATACGCTGAGCCAGTTCCACAGAATAAACCACAAAATGCAGTGATATTAAAAGACATTATGCTGACTGATATCCCAATGGTAAGAAAAAATGATAGTTTGCCTATTATTATTGATAAATTCGTTTCTACGGGCTTGCATAGGGTAATAGTGATTGACGAAAAAGGTCATGCGATTGGACTGATTAGCGACTCTGATGTCGTTACCAGAGTTGAGCCTTCGAGGCAGAGTGGCATTCTAAATGCTCTACGTAACATCGGAAAACCACATCCTGGAAGTGAGACAGCTGAAGATTTAATGTCTCCGGGGGTGCTTGAAGCTCCGCAGAATACAACCTTGCTAAATGCTATCCGTATGATTCTTGAACACTCCAGAAAATGGATGGTGGTTGTTGATGACTCAGGTTTACCGGTGGGATTTATTGATCGACAGTCCCTATTAAATGCTGTTGCCGCTTTTTGAAAATTATCTTTGTATGCAACTCAAATTTTTTAGAAGTTGTTTGGTAAAATCAGCATGATTGATTAGACTAAGTGAATTGTGATTTAGAAATATTTTAGGAAGGAAGAAGGAAATAATGAGTGAATTTCCTGGTAAAGGTAAAGTAGCAGTAATAAAAACAACACCAGATACAGTTCTACAGGACACCCAGAAGGTAATGGAACTGGCAGGTTATCAACAGGCATTACCAAAGGAGAACACCACTGGAATTAAGATAAATATATCCTGGCAGACCTGGTATCCGGCATGCTCTTCTACGCCCTGGCAAATTGAGGGAGTAGTGCAAACTTTACAAAAAGCAGGCTATAAAGACCTGGTAGGCATCCATAATGATACAGTTGTCGTCGACACTTCGGTTGGTGAAGTAAATAATAAACATCGATATGTAACCGATAAATATGGTGTCCCCTGCCTGTACTTGTATGAAGAAAAATTTGAGTGGGCTGAATATAAACCAAAGAAACCCTTCCTGGTACTGGACAAGGTATATCCAGATGGGGTATTCATTCCAAAAGCATTAATCGGCAAGAATATTATCCATTTGCCAACCGTTAAAACACATGTATTTACAACCATCACTGGTGCAATGAAAAATGCATTTGGCGGACTATTACATCGCAACCGCCATTGGACCCATAGTGTGATTCATGAAACTTTAGTGGATCTTCTCATGATTCAACAGGATATTCATCCTGGCTTATTCGCAGTCATGGATGGCACATTTGCGGGAGATGGTCCGGGTCCGCGAGCCATGCGCTGGCATGAGAAAAATATACTGCTGGCATCTGCAGACCAGGTCGCAATCGATGCGATCAGTGCAAAATTACAGGGATTCAACCCAATGGAAATTCCTTTCCTGCGAACCGCTCATGAAATGGGTTTGGGTGTAGCTGATCCAAAAGAAATTGAAATCGTAGGATACGATATAGAGCAGGAAAAATCCTGGAACTTTGTTCAGGAAGATACTTTTGCATCACGCGGGCAGAAGATGATTTATCATGGACCATTAAAACCTTTCGAGAAAATACTTCTTCAAAGTCCTATTGTTCCCTGGAGCTTTTTCGCCAGTAATTTCTACCATAATGTTTACTGGTACCCCTTTATTGGTCGGAAGCGTGTGGAATCAGCTCTGAATACACCCTGGGGGCAGCTATTCAAGTCTTACGGTGATGGTAAAGTAGTAATGCCTGGTATGGAACCAAAGACAGTTGTTCAGGCTGCAGTCGGAATTGGTTTGGCTGCTACAGCTCTGGGGGCTCTGATTTATATGGGATCTCGGAAGAAAAGATAATCTCTGGTGGCAACAAGAAAACATCCAGCTTTCGCTGGATGTTTTGATTCTGGACCTAAATTATTGCATATTCGTCCAACCGGTTTGTTGATGGGAGGAAAAGTATAAAACTGCCCATGTCCAATCGATTAGGTAATGTTCTATCCTATCCAGCAAATCTAGTTTTGAGCGGAAATCGAACATTAATTCACGGGTATCCACTAACATTTGCATACACTGATTCTGAATTTCCGAATCCTGAACACCGTTTCGTTTCAGAGAATTAATAATGTGAACGGGGCGGATGCCAAAGAACGATTGTACCCTGCTGTTCGATTTAAACACCACACCCATTTTTGTTAGATTGGAATGGAAACCCTGGAACACCTGTTGCTGGTCATCCCGAACCTGTGCCCGCCGTAAACTAATCTCTGATAGGATCTCACGAAGAACGTCCAGACTTTCAGGACCGATGATTACCAACGATTCCACCAACCGCTGAATCGGAATGACGCTCGAATCATCCAGACATAGCATGATTACATCGCCAACTTTCATGCGAATGTATTCACGGTCATTGGTGGGTATCTGTCTATCCATATCTTTTCCTGACGATGCTTTCTATACTTACTTATATATCATCGGCAGATTTTAAAAATATTGTAGGGGTAAGACAAAAAAAAAGCAAATTACTACTCATTAAATTCAACGAGATAATTTGCTACCGCCCATCCTGCACGGGATGCGTCGTAAGGTGCTTCCAGAAACCACCATGTATATCCATCTACACTTTGAGGACCGCTCTTAATGATGAATACTTCGTTTTCAGCGCCGAGAAAAATTGGAGTTGCGTTTGTACCCGGCTCTCTGCGTAATCGTAACCCATCTCCCCCGGTACCAGAAATTCGTACCGTCATACCCACACTCAAGTCTGCACCTGGATCAGGGGGAACTCCTTCAGGGGGCGTTCCATTCTGTTCATCAACCACTACTGCAGTCGGCGTTTCTAAGATCGGTGGGGGCGGAATTATCGTAACAATAGGTGTAACAAAGGAATACACAGGGTTTCGAGGGGATAACAGGAACCAGAGAGTAACGGATATACCAAAACAAATTAAACCGATAATAATTCCTGCAATCAGAGAAGAGATTTTTTTATTCATGTCAGACCACAAAAAGGAAGAAAGCCATTGCCAGAATCAGATACACTCCCAACAAAGCTAGCCCTTCCAACCAATTTGATTCACCATCACCGGCGACCAAAACTGTAATTAAAACTCCTGCACCCAGAGCAAGAAGCTCAAAATTATTAAATACCAGGGTGAGAGGATGCCCCATCAGTAAACTTATGAAAACCAGTATGGGTGCAACAAATAATGCAATTTGCAGGCTGGATGAAATGGCAATCTCGACACTCAGCTCCATCTTGTTTCTGTGAGCTACCTGAACTGCAACGAAATGTTCTGCAGCATTCCCTACAATGGGGATGAGAATAATCCCCAGGAAGAATTCAGAAATTCCAGCTGAAGAAACAACATGCTCAACTGCACCAACCAGCATCTCACTCAGATATACTACTCCGAGTGTTGACACGATGAGCAGCATAATAGCAGTTCTGAGTTTCATTTCTGGATGATGTTTATTATTTGCTTCCACTACATGTGTGATCGGATTATGAGCATGCTTGAATGAATATAATAATCCTGCCGCATAGATCAGCATCATAACCACTGCCACGCCAATGCTTAACGCTTCCACCCGAAAACTGGTTTCTTCACCTATTGCTACACGGAATAATGAGGGGATGACCAGAGCTGTAACACTTAATGTGAGCAGAACGGTGTGATTCCTTGCCTGCTTCTGATCAAATGTTTGTGTTCCGTTTTTTATCCCGCCGACAATCATGGCAATTCCCATGACAAATAAAAGATTGCCCAGGATCGATCCGGTGATGGATGCCTTTACCAGATCGAGGTATCCTGCTTTGATTGCCACAAGCGTAATAATCAACTCTGCAGCATTTCCCAGTGTTGCATTCAATAAACCACCGATTTTCGGACCAGTGTATGTTGCCAGTGCTTCGGTAGACTGACCGATCAACCCCGCCAGCGGAACTATGGCGACAACAGAAAAAATGAATGTCCAAATATCTCCCCATCCAAAAATTTTGGCTGCTATTGCCAATGGAAAAGTGATGAGAAGGAATAAAAGCGGGTTACTACGAAGGTATTTTACAATTGACATATGGATTTCGCTCAGATCTCAAGATATGCTGATTATAACCGATGGGGCAGTCAGCAAATCCCCTATGTTATAATTTCTTCAACAAACAACCATGGATGACTTACCAATCCTCAACCGGCGATATAAGTTACTTGAAGCCATAGGCAAAGGCGGGATGGCATTTGTTTATTCAGCTTATGATCTTATGCTGGATAGACCGGTGGCAATTAAAATGCTCAAGCAAGAACTTGGAGCAGATCAGGCGTTTCGTGACCGGTTTCATCTTGAAGCAAAAGCGGCAGCAAACCTTTCACACCCCAGTATAGTAACGGTTCATGATTTTGGCTTCGAGCAAGACTGGCTTTTCATCGTAATGGAACATGTCCCTGGCACAGATCTAAAAACCATGCTCATGCAAAGGGGACGCCTTCCAGTAGAGGATGCTATACCTTTAATTATTCAAGCTTGTTCTGGGATAGGTTATGCGCATCGTGCTGGACTGGTCCATTGTGATATCAAACCGCACAATATGCTTGTCACCCCTGATATGAGATTAAAAGTAACAGATTTTGGTATTGCCAGGGCATTGGCATCCATTCACCCAGATGAACATCATCAGGAAGTATGGGGTTCTCCACAGTACTTTTCTCCCGAACAGGCGGCTGGTGGTCCTCCCCAACCAGCCTCTGATGTGTATTCACTGGGTATAGTCATGTATGAAATATTAACCGGCCAGTTGCCTTTTCACGGCGAATCAATTCAGGAGTACTCGAACAAACATCTGTATGAGACGCCTGTGGCACCCAGCAGATTAAACCCGATGATTCCCACTGAACTGGATCAAATCATCTTAAAGGTTCTCTCAAAAGAACCATCTCGTAGGTATCGGACTGCAGATCAATTAGGGCGTGTATTGCAATCGAATCTCCACTTAACAGATGCCCTACTGATGGACGGTTACTACCCACCTGTAGATTCCTCTGCGACTCTGGTAACCATGCCTGTGAATCTTAAACAGCCCGATATCTCAGAAGAAATCAACAAGATCGATTGGATTACCATCGGGTTAGGACTATTGACAGTTGCGGCCGTAGGCGGACTTATTCCATTATGGATTGCGGTATTATTCAATTTACTATGAAAAATATCCTCTCGGTATCTATCCTCTCGGCTAATTTTGAACATCTTGCCCGCGATATCCAGGATGTTGAAGAAGGAGGCGCAGATTGGATACACATCGATGTGATGGACGGCAGATTCGTACCAAATATTACAATGGGTCCTTTTATTGTTGAAGCATGCCGCAGGGTTACTAATCTCCCGCTCGATGTTCACCTTATGATCGAAAAACCAGAAGAACATATCCTTTCATTTGCGAACGCAGGTGCAAGCATTATTACGGTGCAGCAGGAAACCTGTCCGCACCTTCACCGGACACTCGAAATAATCCATGAAGCGGGATGCAAAAGTGGTGTTGCTTATAACCCAGCTACTCAGGTCGACAACCTGCATCTGGTTGCTAATGAACTGGATATGGTCTTGATCATGACAGTCAACCCGGGTTTTTCCGGACAATCCTTTATACCAGGGATGGAAAAGAAGGTAGAACAGGTTGCGAGGAACCTAACCCAATTTGAGCACCCTATACGCCTGCAAGTGGATGGCGGAATTAACCTCAAGACTCTTCCTGGGATCTTACAAGCTGGCGCAAATACAATAGTTGCAGCTACTGCCGTATTCGGTCATGCGGATGGGGCAAAAGCCGGTGTAATTTCTATAAAACAAGTATTGGATGGTTAAAACAAAAACGGCCAAAAAGCCGTCTTGTTATAGATAAAAAGGTAAAATCAGTTATACGCTTTTTACCATGGAGCGAATGCAACGTGCGCATAAAGTCTTATGAACTTTCTTACCATTCTCAATCACCATTACCTTTTGCAGGTTGGGGTGAAAAGCGCGGTTTGTGGCGCGCTGAGAAAAGCTCCGGTTGTGACCAAAGGTTGTTTTCTTACCACAAGTTTCACAGACAGCCATTTCGATTATCCTTTCAACTACTCAATCTGTCCTGCTGCTTAGTATCGCAGCGCAAGTTTGGATTTTACCATAAACCGTATCCAAAGACAAGAATATTTGTTAAACTACATGACCAGTACTATGATTGAAAGGTCCCCATATGAGAGACAAGAATAATCCAATCGGTAATATCTACATATCACACCGGGCAATCGCTTCGGTTGCCTGCCAATCTGCGTTATCTTCATACGGCGTTGTTGGTCTTGCCCCAAAGAACATTGTTGAGGGTCTGGCAAACGTTATTATCAAGGATCCGAGCCTGGGGGTGGAAGTGAAATTTGATGGAAGCCAGGTTGATTTGGACCTCTACATCATCATTGAATACGGCACCAGAATTAAATCCGTAGCTTCCACAGTGGCACATCAGGTCCAGTATCAAATTGAGAACACCATCGGTTTACCTGTCCGTTCCGTAAACGTACATGTTCGCGGATTACGTATCAGTGATACCGATTAACCCCCAAAAAGCAAAGGTTCCTTATGCGTATTGAAACAGACATTAGAACAGAAAAAGCATTACGTATGGATGGCCTCCAGCTGAAAGTTTTTGTTGAAGCAGCCTTGATATGGTTAAAGGCTAATCAACAATTGGTTAATTCGCTCAATGTTTTTCCTGTGCCAGATGGAGATACAGGTACAAATATGGTTTTAACCATGCAGTCTGCATTTAACGAGATTGCACAATCAGACGAGAAGAACCTGGGAAAAATGGCTCACCTTCTGGCTCAGGGTGCCCTTATGGGTGCCCGGGGAAATTCGGGAGTTATTCTGTCGCAGCTCTGGCGCGGTTTTGCTCGTGGTTTGGACAACTATGATACCGCTGATGCTGAAATGATCGCATCTGCTCTTGAAGAAGCACGTCATACAGCTTACAAAGGTGTCGTTAAACCCGTAGAAGGAACCATTCTTACGGTTGCCACTGATATTGCCCGCAAAGCACAAGAGATAGTTACTGTAAACCAAGATCCGGAAATCTTATTGGAAGAAATCGTCAAGGCAGCGGATGAATCTGTTCAGAAAACACCCGAATTGCTCCCGATATTAAAACAGGCAGGTGTAGTTGATTCTGGCGGTAAGGGTCTCTTTATACTCCTCGAAGGAATCCTGCGCTACATCCGCAATTTATCTCTGGAAACACCTGTGGGTGTGATCCAGCCCATCTCGAATATGAATCTGGAAAACACCATGGAATCAGTTGAACCCGGTCAGGATTATGAAGTCGTCGTTGATTTTCGTCCTCATCAACCACTCATTCTTGATGATTTTTATAATGACCTTTCAGAGATCGGCACTTCCATACAGGTGGGTGAAGGAGATGGCTTCTACCGTATGCATATCCACGTACCATTAGATAAGCGTTACGAACCGATTGAATATACTATGGGCATCGGTACGATTACCAAGATAGCCATGGAAAACCTAATGGCTCAGATGGAAGAACAATCAACCAGGCCAGAAAAAATCCATCTTGCAGAAGTAGAACCGGGTGATATAGCCGTAGTTACAGTAAGCCCGGGAAAAGGTCTTTCACAAATTTTTGCATCACTGGGTGTTGCTGCTATTGTGGAAGGCGGACAAACAATGAATCCCAGTACAGAAGAAATTCTTAAAGCCTTTGAAGATCTTCCCACCGATAAAATCATCCTGCTTCCAAATAATAAAAATATTATACTGGCAGCAGAAAGTGCTGCCTCAGTAAGCGTGAAGAAAGTTGCTGTGATACCCAGTCGTAATATTCCTCAAGGTATATCGGCCTTGCTTCATCTCATTCCTGATGGAGATTTCGAACAGGTAGTTCAGGATATGAAAGATGCACTAACGGACGTTGAATCCGGAGAAATTACAATAGCCACTCGCACAGTCCAGATTAATGGTGTGGATGTGGAAGAAGGACAGGTTATCGTTCTTCATAATGGAAACTTAATTTGCTCTGCCAATACATTGGATGAAGCTGTCATGAGGTTCCTCGATACGGCTGAAACAGAAGATCGCGAAAGAATCACTTTCTTTACGGGGGGCGATGTTCAAAAGAATACAGTCGATCAGATTGTATCAGCTGTGAAAAACAAATATCCTGATCATGAAATTGAGGTTCACCCGGGTGGTCAGCCCCATTACCAATTCATCATATCAATAGAATAACCATGACGAAAACCTGCATTCTGACTGATAGTTCTGTTCAATTTACCAGACACAGTATGAACGGGCGCAATCTCATTGAGGTTGTGCCATTTCATGTCCATATTTCTGATGCCGAATCGGATCCTGATTCTGGTTCTCGAATATTACACTACCCAACATCGGCTACTCAAAAACCTTTACCTGTCGTTGAACCGCCTTCTATTGCTGAATATGTCCAGGCAATTCGAAGTCTCAGCAGCATGGCAACTGATATTATTGCATTATCCATATCCAGTCATTTGTCAGATGCTTATCAAAACCTGCAGCAAGCGATTAAATTAACCCAGGGCAGGGCAAAAGTACATTTGATAGATACCCAGATGATCGGATTGGGATTGGGGTATCTTGTTCAACAAGCAGCAGAATTTGCAGATCAGGGTGTTCCAGCCGATGAAATTGAATATAGAGTAAGAGGACAGGTACCTCATATTTATGCACAATTTTGTCTTCCCAGCCTGACTTATCTAACCCGCTCGGCATTGATAGATTACCCTCAAGCCGTGGTGGGTGAAATGTTGGGTATTCTTCCGGTGTTCTCTTTTGAAGAAGGGAAGCTGGTTTCCATTGAAAAAATTAAAAATTATCGTGCCCTTTTAGATTACTTCCAGGAATTTCTCGATGAATTTAGTGATTTGGATGCGATCGCAGTGATGCAAAGCGTTCCTGCATTGTTACACGATGCCCGAGTACTGAAAGAACATGCCGGACTAATGTTTCCCAAAGTGCCATTTAGTGAACACAGTATAAATCCTGTTATTGCTGGCATGCTGGGTCCCCGCAGTGTTGGCATTTTTGCCGTCGAAAAACCTGAAGAAATATAAATCCCACAAAACCAAGTATTGCTGCAGATAAGACCTGGATATAGTATTAGGGTAAAATACTGCTATGCAGCCTTCCATTGAAAAATTTCTCAAATTTCTAAAGCTCGAAATTGAACGTGGTTACGACAATAGAGCTGTCGTGGGTGGATTGGAAAAGGTATTACCAAATTGGGAATCGCAGGCACGGCTTGAACAAATACCTGAAACAAGTCTTGAAAAAATCCATTCCCTGATAAGTAAATACGAACTTCAGCCAGATGACAGGAAAGATATTATTAATTCTATCTGGGAAGAGTTATCAAAGATATCTACAGGTAATCCGCCACCACCTATTCCTGCAGCAAGAAACATCAAACCACTCGAGAAAGAAAAACCAACGAATAACGAAACTGAACAACGGTTTACCTCCTCTGCTCGAACCAGTCGATCTCAATCGCGAAATACTTCATCCGGAGATCGAACTGGGCTCAAAGCACCATTAAAGGTTGTTCAAGGGATTGGTGATAAACACTCCGAAACATTAGCCGGTCTGGGATTACATACCCTCGAGGATCTTTTATATTATTTTCCACGCCGATATGATGACTACAGCCAGCTCAAACCCATTAACCGTCTTTTCTATGGAGAAGAGATCACTGTTATTGGAGCAATACATACGGTCAATGCCCGTCCCATACGTGGAGGTAGTTCCCACTTAATTGAAGCCGTGATCACCGATGGAACCGGAAGCTTAAGATTGACCTGGTTCAATCAACTCTGGATTGCCAATCGTTTAAAGCCAGGTATGCAAATCGTGGTCTCTGGCAGGGTAGATCAGTATCTCGGAAGACTGATTATCAATAATCCTGAGTGGGAACAGTTGGAAGAAGAGCAACTCCACACTAACCGTATCGTTCCGGTTTATCCCCTTACTGCCAGCATTACCCAGAAATGGTTGAGACGTTTGCAGTATCAGACGGTGAATTACTGGAGCAGCCAGATCATTGACTACCTGCCGGATTCTGTAAGGTCTTCATATCAACTGCCCCCTCTGGGAAATGCTCTCAAGGAAATTCACTTTCCGCCAAACCAGCAGGCAATCATCGACGCAAGAAAACGCCTAGCATTTGATGAAATTTTCTTACTACAAATCGGCGTGCTGCAACAGAAACGTAACTGGAAATCAGTCACAGCCGAAATATTTTCAGTAGAGGATAATGACCTGGCGGTTTGGAAGAATAATTTACCATATCAACTCACCAACGCACAACAAAAGGTGCTATCAGAAATTAGAACAGACTTGCTCTCCGGACAACCAATGAACCGTCTTCTGCAGGGTGATGTCGGTTCAGGAAAAACAGTTGTCGCCGCTTTGGGAATGGCTATCGTAATTAATAATGGAGCTCAAGCTGCCTTGATGGCACCTACCAGCATACTTGCAGAGCAGCATTATCGTAGCTTAGCCCGCCTCTTAACCGCATCAGGTAACGGGAAACCGATCTTACAACCTGATGAAATTCGTCTCTTAATTGGTGACACAAAAAATGCTGAAAAAGAAGAGATCCGATCTGGGTTGGAAAACGGATCAATCAAGTTAATTATCGGCACACATGCACTGCTTGAAGATCCGCTGGTATTTCAGAATCTGCAAATGGTGGTAATTGATGAGCAGCATCGGTTTGGTGTGGAACAACGTGCAATTTTGCGTGCAAAAGGCAACAACCCCCACCTTCTGGTGATGACCGCTACTCCTATCCCACGTTCACTGGCTCTAACAGTATATGGAGACCTAGACCTCTCCCTGATGGATGAGTATCCGGCTGGAAGGCAGAAAATTGATACCGTTGTTCTATACCCTAAAGAAAGGGAACAGGCTTACCGTAAGATTGAATCCCAGGTAGATGCCGGCAGACAGGCTTTCATCATCTATCCTTTAGTAGAACAGGGTGATAATGACGAAGGCAAAGCAGCCGTAGAAGAATGTGATCGCTTACAAAAGGAAGTGTTTCATAAATATAAGCTGGGTCTCCTTCATGGAAGATTGAAACCAGAAGAAAAAGAAAAAGTGATGAGCGCTTTCCGGAATAAAGACCTGGATATTCTGGTCTCAACCTCTGTTGTAGAAGTGGGTGTTGATATTCCCAATGCGACGATTATGATGGTGGAGGGGGCGAACCGGTTTGGGTTAGCTCAACTTCATCAGTTCCGTGGGAGAGTTGGTCGTGGTGAACATCAGTCCTACTGTATCCTCATTCCCGAAACCGAGAACGCTGTAGATAATGAGCGACTGAAAGCCATGGTAGAGACGAATGATGGCTTTGTTCTTGCAGAAAAAGACCTGGAACAACGTGGACCTGGAGATTTTCTGGGTACCCGTCAGGCTGGTTTTTCGGATTTACGCCTGGCATCCTTAAGTGATGTCAGGTTAATTGAAAAAGCGCGGGAAGCTGCTCAAATGGTTTTTGATCAAGATCCAGATCTTAACCTCCCCGAGCATCAAAACTTAGTCCAGATGCTGCAAAGATTTTGGCAGCCTGGGAGAGGAGATATCAGTTAAATCATGGCTAAAGCTGTATTTCCAGGTACTTTTGATCCAATCCACTATGGGCATATCGATATTGCGATCCGTGCAAGCAGGCTATTCGACGAAGTAGTCATTGCTGTTTTTGATCGTCCTCTCAAGAATCTTTTATTCTCCCCTGAAGAACGACTATTTTATGTAAAAAAAGCATTTGAAAATGAAAAGAATATTTCAGTCGTTGGCTATAGTGGTTTAACTGTCAGTTTTGTTAAATCGATCG